>Ga0080004_1119483_pt1 | contig 18921 bp, 12 predicted proteins | sample WasSprMetagenome_FD_69207 | JGI IMG/M metagenome (GOLD analysis project Ga0080004, IMG submission 69207) | Sulfidic aquatic microbial communities from Washburn Spring, Yellowstone National Park, USA - WS (SPADES assembly) (version 2) | ecosystem: Environmental > Aquatic > Thermal springs > Hot...
AAGCCGGCTGGAGCCTTTCGCCCCAACCGGCTTCGCGTGCAGGGCTTACCGCTACCTTAGTACGCGCTCCATCACCTCCACGGCTCTATCGCCGTGAATGACGTGAGAGTAAACCGAAAGCGTGATGGCAGGGTTGGCGTGACCAAGTCGCTGGCTAACCTCAGGAATTGGCAATCCGTCAGCCAGCAGAAGCGAAGCGTGCAAGTGGCGGAATTGATGCATACTTATTAGCGGCAATCCCAAACGCCTGCACTCTTTCCGCAGTTCACTCCCAATAGTTTCCGGCGTCCAAGGAAACACGCGGCTTTCTCCAGCAACCCGCCGCTTCATAATTGCTTCAATCACCGCTGAAGGAACCGGAACAATTCTCTCTCCAGCTTTCGTCTTCGGCGGTGTTGTGACCCAACCCGCGCCTTTTATCCGCTGGCGGCTCTTGTTAATCCGTAAGGCGCAAAGTTCAGCGGAAACATCAGGCCACTCTAAAGCCAGCAATTCACCCAATCGACAACCCGTAGCCGCCGCCGTCAACCACAGCGCGTGCATGCGGTGTTCCCTAGTTCCGGCCAGAAACAACTTCAACTCTTCGTGGCTCCAAGGCTCCTTGCGCTTTGCTTTATACCCTGGGCTATCAACAGCTTCACAAGGGTTCCGCGAAAGCCAGCCCAACCGAATTCCGGTTTTGAACGCGGCATTCAAGAGCCGATAAACTCGAAGCGCCGTTCTATCCTTCCCTTCGCCTTGATACTTTCCAACAAGCACCAGGACATCCGTAGCGCTCAACTTCGCCAGCGGCTTGCTTCCCAAGGCTGGCTCAAGATAAGCGCGTATAGTTTTCTGCGCGTCAGCAAGCGTACGCGGCCTCCAGCTTTGCGCTTTAGTTTGAAGGTACACATTCAGCAAATCGCTGACGCTTTTTCCAGCTGGCGAAGGAAGCTTTCCGCTTCTTTCAGCTTCCCGTTTCAGCGCTTCCAACTTCTCAACCACCTGCTTTCTTGTCTTGCCGTAAACCGTCTTCCTAACCCCGCAAATCTGGAGTGAACCCTGCCAGCGCCCATCAGAACGCTGAACAATCGAACCTTCTCCGTGGCTTCTCATGCTTTCCCTCCGAAAGTGTTGTCAAACTGTTGTCAACCACTTCCGTGACGGGGGAATACGGCATATCTAGGGGTTTTCGCTGGCAAGGGGGTATAGATTTGGGGTATTCAGCGGATAACAAGCGCCACAACGGTTTTCGAGACCGCCGCCTTCAGCCACTCGGCCACCTCTCCGCGCAAGAACCGATTAGTATTATACCAGTTATCTTTTGCGAGCGGAACCCCTTGCGCTCGGATAACCGCAACGTAAACGGCTGGTAAATTTCCGAAGAAGATTTTCTTAGCTCCTTTCTCCAATTATTTGCCCATCTCATCCGCTTCCGGTTCTGCAGGCGAAAGCGATTATGCTGCTTGCAAACGCGAAACTCTGTTTGGCTTGACAGAGGTTGGGCGTGTTGGTAATATGAGCAGGAAGGAAACCAGAGGGTTTTGTAGAAGGAACACCATTGAGGGCCTCCGGTTCTACAGCCAGCGATCAGACGACCGCTGGCTAGCACGGACGGCGAGCCGGAGTGCTGAGGAGTGAGTTGCCGTCCGATAACAATCTTTGCAATGACCGACGGACTGCATGTGGCAGTGTCCGCGGCGAGGAGTGGATTCATGTCTGACGAGAGGAGCGAGACTCCAGAAGCCATGGAGTTCGTGGGAAATGCTGGTCAAGGAGAAGGCGCTGAACCGAGCGCTGTGCAGGTTGGATCGGATGGAGTAGATCAGGGCACGGGTGCGCTGTCATCTGGAAGCGAGCCGCAACAGACCCAAGGTTCCCATGCTGAAGACACGGAGAAGGCCGAAGCGGCACCCGCTTCATCGGAGCAGGAGAAGGAGGACATCGGAAACGACGTGGATTACACCCAGGCTATCCCGTCTTTTAGTGCGGGGGATATGGTTAAAGGCACTGTGGTGCACATAGACCGCGACGGTGTTTTGGTGGATGTTGGCACCAAATCAGAGGGTATTGTTCCTCCGCGCGAGATGGGAAGCCCCGAAATCGATGGAAAACCGGTGGAAGTGGGTGATAAAATCGACGTCTATGTAATAGGCACCGACGAGCAGGATGGTAATCTTATTCTCTCCAAGAAGCGGGCGGATTTCGAGAAGGCGTGGCAGCGGGTTATAGACGCTAAGGAAACAGGCAGAATCTTGACGGCTATGGTGACCGACCGCGTTAAAGGCGGCCTTGTTGTGGATTTGGGCATAAGAGGGTTTATACCGGCCTCGCACGTTGGAAGCGGCAAGGTGCGCAATTTGGATAGATACGTCGGTCAGTCTCTGCCGCTCAAGGTTATAGAGGTGGATAAAGACCGCCGCAAGGTGGTCCTCAGTCACCGCATTGCCGTGGAGGAGGAGCGAGAGCGTCAGCGACAGGCCACGCTTCAAAGCCTTGCTGAGGGCCAGGTTCGCACAGGAATCGTGCGCCGGATTACCGACTACGGCGCGTTTATCGACCTCGGCGGGGTGGATGGTCTTCTCCACATAAGCGAGATGTCGTGGACGCGAGTCGATCATCCCAGCAAGGTTGTTAAGCAGGGCGAACGCATCCATGTGATGGTGCTGAAGGTTGATCCGGAGGCAAATCGCATCTCCTTGGGTCTGCGCCAAATATTGCCCGATCCTTGGAACGAGGTTCCGAAGAAGTACCACGTTGGGGATATCGTGAAAGGCACGATATCAAGGATTGTGCCCTTCGGTGCTTTCGTGCAGCTTGAGGAGGGAATTGAAGGGATTATTCCGAACAGTGAACTGAGCTATCGAAGGGTTAACAAGCCGGAAAGCGTGGTAAAGGTCGGAGAAGAGGTAGAGGTCAAGGTGATCGACATAAGCCCGGAAGAGCGCCGGATGACCCTATCGAAGCGGCAAGCGGAGCCTATTCCGGAACCGGAGCGTCCCAAGGAGCGAGAGCATGGGCGGCAATCCCGCCGTGATCCGGACAGGATAACAATCGGCGACGTGTTGGACGAGGATGACCGAGCGGCGCTTACAAGCAGGTCGCGCCGAGGTACCAAGGCGAAGGCAGAGGCGGAAGCGGAGGCGGCTGCCGATGCTGAGGAGCGGGAGCTGATGTACGAGCAGGATGAGGAGTGAGTGCCCAGAGATAAAGGCGGGTTTGGTATATCCGTGGACGATCTGTCTTCGTTTCGATCTAACTGGCGTCCGGCATTGAGGTTGCCGAAGAGCAGGTAAAGTTGGTTATCGGCCTTACGGGAGGTATAGCCACCGGCAAGAGTACCGTGCTCGAGATGTTCAGGACATTGGGCGCGTTTGTCCTGAGCGCTGATGAGGTAGCGCGCGAACTTTTGCAGCCCGGTACTCAGGTGTACCTCTCGTTTGTTGAAAGTTTTGGGAAAGAGTATTTGCGGTCGGACGGCCAGGTGGATCGTGCGGCGTTGGCTCGGCGGATCTACTTAGATCCGAATGCCCGCCGACGTTTAGACAGCCTAACCCATCCAGCCATACTCAAGCGTTTGAGGGAGCGAATAGAGGCCCTCCGGGCATCCGGAGAAAAAAGGCCAATTGTTGTTGAGATCCCTTTGCTCTACGAAGTTAACGCTCAGGATATGGTGGATCGGGTGGTGGTTGTCGCTTCGGAACATGCCACGCAGTTTGCTCGTCTAAAACGCAGGACCGGTTGGCCTGACGATCAGGTCGAGGCTGCTATTTTATCGCAGATGCCGCTTTTCCAGAAGATAGCCCTTGCCGACTGGGTGGTTTGGAGCAATGGGTCTCTGGAGGAAACCGCCCAGCAGGTGAGGGAGATTTGGAAGGAAATTACAGAAGCCGCTGAGGAGGATCGTCAATGATTTTCAGTAGGGCTGGCGGGTTGTTGCGCCGCGCCCCTTATGGGTTGGGCCTCATTCTTCTTGCTTTCATATTCCCTGCTTTGGCGAATACGTCGGGTATTCAAACGGCCAGGTCCCGTGCGAGGGATTTGGCAAACCGCCTTTTTCCTGCCAGACAGGCTTCGGGTGGAGCAGAGTATAAGGCCCTGGTTCGCAGTGATACGAGGGTTGTAACGGGAGCTTCGGACGATATACACCCGCGCTGGTCGAATAACGGTGGCGACCCCGTATTTGTTTTTGCCAGCAACCGCAAAGGTGTGGAAAGAGAATGCCCGCCTCCGGAGGAGCAACCGCAGGAGGGGGGTCAGCAGGGCCAAAGCGAGGGTTATCGCCCTTTGCAGGCCGGCGGTGGTTCCAGCTACCAGTTTTTCCACATCTGGCAGGGCAGCGATATGGGAATTGGCCCGCAGGTGACCATCGAGCGCGGAAATCAGTTCTTCCCGGCGCTGTCTCCGGACGGACGCTTCTTGGCGTACTGCCAAAGCCCAGAGCCTCCATGTCCAACCGCCCCTCCGAGCCAGGGGCAAGGTGGCGCTGGAGCGCAGTCTGTTGGTAGCAAGCTTAAACAGCAGCCACAGCCGCAGCAGGGTCAAGCTGCGCCCCCGAAAGGGCTTCCGCTCAAGCTGATGATAATGGACCTGAGCACGGAGCATTTGGATCCGACTCCGGAGAACAAGCCGCTTATAATGAAGGTGGCGGCGGCGCCAGGGTTCAAGCTCGGGCAGAATCAGCTCAGGCCGGTGTGGTCTCCGGACGGCAGTATGATACTGTTCCAGTCCGACTCTGGTCCGGGTGGCTCCTGGGATTTGTGGGTTGTGGATTTTGTACCTCCCCCTGAGGGCGCAGATCCGGCCAATCCTCCGACTCAGGTGGCTTACAAGATCCAGTACACAACATCGATGGAGCCGGATAAGGGTCTTAACGAACCTGGGCTTGAGGATGAGTTGGAGCCAACGTTCTCTTGGGACGGCAAGTGGGTGGCGTTTACGCGGGCATCTAAAGCCACAATTCAGGAGGTTCCCGAGTCGACTGATCCCAAGCTTTGGGTGTGGTCGTACGGTACCAAGAGAACGCACATCTGGGTAGCTCCGGTGCGCAAGCCTGCGGCTCCCATAACATCTGGGGCCACTCCCACGGCTTTGCCTCCAATCTATTTGGGTCAGCCGCGCCAGGTAACAGGTTTTACGGTTGAGGTTCCCGGTCAGGCCCGTCCGAAAGAGGCCGATGAGCGCGAGCCGTGCTTCACCCCGGGCGGTGGTCTCAGCTTCGTCAGCAACAGAGACGACATAAACGGAGACCGGATACCCGATACCGTGGTTAGCTACTGGAGCGTGTTCACCATTTACAACATAGCGGAGCGCGAGGGTATAGACGGTGCTACCTATTGGGAGGGCCGCAACCTTGCTCGAAAAGAGACCATGGCTGTGCCCTCGCAGGAGCGCAACAACGAGGGTTACCCGAGTTGGGCTCCGGGGCCAACCTACCCGTGGGAGTTCAGTGCCAGCATTGTTTACGAATCGGATTTGCCTGCGCCGGGCACCAAGGCTGGGTCTGTGCCTATACATGACTTGTGGTACGCAAAGGCCGACGCCAGCAACACCAACTCTTTCTACGTGCCGGAGCTTCCCAAGGTAACACCGCGCCTCGCGGAACCGGGGAGCAGGGTAAAGATTACAGCCAGCGTTAGGAGCCTGGATCCCCGCAGGACCGGTGTTGCCAACGTGTGGGCAGTGATACGCAACCCCGACGATAAGATATACGGGGCTGTTGTTGGGGCGACCCAAGGTACGGCGCCTCAATCTCAAGGTGCTAACAGCCTTTCGATTGCCTCGAATGTTAGGAGGACCGTTGGCAACTGGATAACCAGCCAGGTTGACAGCGGCGAAACCATAAATGTGCAGATAGAAGTCGGCTGTAAAGCTGTGGATATCATCCCCTTGTACGACGACGGTCCCGCTGGTGGCCACGGCGACGATGTGGCCGGCGACGGTGTTTACACCAACACCTGGATGACGCCGGATACCGAGTCTGACTTCTATCTGGATATCGCGGTTCAAGGAGACCGCAATATAAGCGAGGGGCCGTTCACAGGTGGGTTGGCGTTCGACTACTTCGACAACCTGTGGGGGTTCTCAACTAAGCCGTTCGTTCCGAGGAATAAGATACTGTTCGTGTCCGACTACACTGCCGGCCAAGCTTGGTTGAGAACGAGAACAGGTGCTCCTCACCACAGTGTGGTGCAGTTCCCGGTGGAAAGCTACTGGCTGTCGCGTGCCAATCCCGGCTATGTTGTAGAAACCTCGGGTGACCGCCCGACAAGAGGCTCGAAGGTTCACACTTGGCCGGGCATTGGCGGAGAGCTTTGGGATGTTCTCGGTGAGAATTCTCCTTACGGCGATGCAGCGGATATTTGGCGCACGCAGTGCCGCGATCCCATAACGTTCGATGTGCTTGCGAACTATCTGCCCGTGTACGAGGAGCAGGTAACACCAAGCGGCGGTCCCACGCGCGTGTTGGTAGCCGAGAAAGCGGTTGTTTGGGCAAGCCCGTACACCGGCGACCTGTCGGTTGGGCCGGGAACTTTGTACGATCCGCAAACCCAAAAGGTTATCATGCAGTTCCTGGATAAGGGCGGGCGGATGCTTTTGTCTGGCCAGAACATCGCGTGGGCGTTGACCGAAGGCGGTACGAAGCAGAACCGCCTGCTGGAGCAGTACTTTGGCGTTCGCTACGTGGATGATACCGATCCCGATGTGGTGTCGGGATGGCAGGGCAACCGCCACGTTGTCCAGGCTGCCACGGATACCACCACTGGTGGGACTGGAACGGGGACAGGAACGGGAACTGGAACTGGAACTGGAACAGGTACCACTGGAGAGGGAACAACAACCGGCGGTATTGGGGCCGGAGAAGATCCAATCTTTGGCGATACCTGGAAGCCGCACTGGAGGTGGCAAAACCAGGAGGACGATCCGCCCTCCAGTTTGGAAATAACCGGCCCGTTTGGGGTGTACAACCCTCCGCACGGAGATCAGGATACGAAGCTGGACGGCGCGTGGAACCAGTTGTGGTTGGATGCGGTTACTTCCGCCACTCCGAACAATCCGTGGCCCAGGCTTCAGTATGCTTATGCCACAGCCTCTGAACAGCCGCGGAATGCAGTGTACATCAGCCAGAACGACGTAACGAATTCCAAGACGGTCTTCTTTGCCTTCGGATTGGAGGGCGTGCACCGAAGATACCGCAGTTTCACCATTGGGAATATAACGTACCACGTGTGCATTAACAGACCCGCTCAGTTGGTGCACAACGCGCTTTGCTGGATGCGCACCGGTAGGATTACGGGCCGTGTGTTCGACGCTTACCTGGGCACGCCGATTCCGAATGCGATTGTGAGGGCTGTTGGCGATTCTAGAACGCCTTTCCGCGGCCAGGTGATGGGCGCTGCGAAGACCGACAGCGAAGGGCGCTATACCATAAAAGGCCTCGAAGCCGACATCTATCTGCTGTACGCAGAAAAGCCTGGCTTCATCTTCCAGCACCCAACCAGGGTGGCTGTCCACGGCGGTCAGGAGACGGAGGTTCCCGAGAGCAACCTGGTGATGACCCGACAGCCGCCCGGAGAGCTGAGGGGCAAAGTGGTGAACGCATCCACCGGCGAGCCCATTGCAAACGCGCGGATAGTGGTCCAAAGCACGGTTGAGAGCGTTGTAATCACTGTGAATACGGGTGACGACGGCACTTACGTTGCCAAGCCGGTGCCTACGGGCAACTACACCGTAACAGCGGAGGCCAAGGGGTTCAAGTCGGAGACGGCCAGCTTCCAGTCCACTTCGAACGGGGTTGCAACAGTGGATTTCAAGCTGACGCCGGCCGCAGAAGTGCCGCCGGGAGAGGCAACTGCTCCGGTTGCCGGTGTGGTGCTGGACAGTACTGGAAAACCGGTGCCTGGAGCCGTGGTGAAAGCGCTGCTTGGCGGTTCGGAGGTTGCAACGGCTGCTTCGGCTTCGGACGGGACCTTTGTTATGGTTCTCCCTGCTGGTGCGTATATACTACGAGCGTCGGCGGACGGTAAAACAGGAACAGCATCGGTAACGGTGAATCCTCCGAACCTGGCGACCGTGGAAATCAGGATAGGCGCTGAGGCTGTGCCGACGTTGGTAATACCTGCTGGAGTGAGTTTGGTGTCGCTACCCGGAAACTTTGGCGGAGTTGATGCATCTGAGATACTGGGGGTGCCCAACCCAACCATGGCAACATGGGTGAACGGCGCCTACGTTGTTTATCCTGGGCGGCCTGCAAACACCTTCGAACCCGGACGCGGTTACTTTGTGAAGCTCAGCGCTCCGGTTACCGTAAGGCTGTCTGGGCAGCCGGTTGCGGTTAATGCTCAGGGGTACTTTGTAATCCAGTTGAGCCGAGGGTGGAACTTGATTGGTAATCCGTTTGCGGCGCCGGTGAGCCTGTCTGCGCTCAGGGTTCAGAGTGGAAGCAAAGTGGCCACAATATCCGAGGCCGCTACTTTCGGATGGGTGCGGGCAGCTATGTGGGCGCTGGTTGGCTCTCAGTACGTCCGTGCAAGCGCTTTGGAGCCAGGAAAAGGCTATTGGTTCAGAGCGGAGCAGGACGTGAGGCTGCTGATTCCTTCACCTGCGGCCAGCGCTGGAGGATAAATTGCGTACGGGAGGCAGGTACTTCTGCCTCCGATAATTGGGCTGATTGCTTTTCTTTGATTTAAGGAGGAGATATAGTGAAGCTCATCAGGCGAAGCAAGATCACCAGATGGGTTGCTTTCGTGCTACCTGCGCTGATGGTGCTGAGCCAGGTTGCAGGTGGGGCTGGGCGCGTTTACGCCCAAAGTTCCGATGTTAGGGCTGGAGGCGTTCAGGTGGCTCCGGCCGGCGGTACCGCCAGAATACCCGCGGTTGCTGTGCTGGATTTTGCCAACGTCAGCGATTACGGCGGACCGGTGCTTGGTCGCAATGCTGCTGCTGCGGTTGCTCAGTCGATGGAGGAGACCGAGAATTGGGATGTACTGCGCTCCGATGCCGTTGCCAAAGCAATGGTTGAGGAAGGGCTTACCCCTCCGTTGGACGTGACCGGCATACGGAAGCTGGGCCGTGCGCTTGGGGCTGACGCTATCGTTACCGGCCGCGTAACAGCGGTGGTTATCACGGATGCGCCCAAACGTGCCCAGGTTGGCCTTGTGATTGAGATGCGCGACGTGGCGTCTGGCGAGCTTATAAACGGCGCGTCCGAAATCGGGGTGAGCGGTTACCGGCCCGGTTATACGGGGGACCCAGATCCCTTGGTGAACGAAGCCATAAGGAAGGCGGCGTTCTCTGGCGTTACGAGGATGTCTCAGCAGTCCCTGCCGCGCGGTACGGTTCTCAACACAGCGGTAACTCCTGGTGGCACGCTGGAAATGCTGCTTAACATCGGCGCAAACGCTGGCGTTTCCGTGGGACAGGAGTTCATCGTACTCCGCGGCGGTGAGCAAGTTGGACGGATCCGCGTGGTGCGCGTTGAAGCGATGCGTTCCACCGCCGTGATGGTGGAGCAAACAAAGGGAATTCGGCCGGAAGACAAGGTGCAGGCCATTTTCAAGATGCCCCCTGATCCGCAGATAACCGTTGTGAAGACGCCGGCTGGCGATCAGCGCACCGTTGCGCCAGCGCCTACCAAAAAGAAGGCCAAGGGAATAGGTTCCGCGGCGACCGCTATTGCTGGAGCAGTCCTGCTCGGTTTGATATTTAAGGGGAGAAGCAAGTCCGGCAGGGTTGCCACCAGTGTTAGCTACGGACCTCCGGAGTTGGGCACTGCAAGCATCCGAGTTACGTGGGATGTGCCGAACAACGTGCGCCTGACAGATATTCTAGAGTTCCAGATATACCGCTCGGACGGTACCTATTGGGAGCCGGTTGGTGTGGTTGACCGCGGAGCTAGGGAGTTCATAGATACTCCGGAAGCCCGCGATGTGACTGTGACCGAGCCCACGAACTTCTCCGGACCCACCAGCCAGCCATTCCCGAGGCCCACAACGGATACTGGAACCGGCACTGGAACCGGTACCGGCACGGGAACGGGAACCGGAACAGGAACAGGCACGGGCACCGGTACGGGAACTGGAACCGCCACCCAAACATCTTACACCGGGGTTCCTGGGATTGTGCCCGGGCGCACCTACCGCTATTCTGTGAGGATGGCTTACCTCCGTCCTGACATCACACAGCAAGCCGGTGGCGGCGTAACAGGGATAGGAGGCATCGGTACCGGTACCATAGGCACTGGGCAAACCGGTACAACCGGCACAGGAACCACGATTTCCGGTGCGAGAATTGAGGTGACACCGATCCTTTGGTACGGTCCGGTGACTGCTATTGCGCCTCCTGAGGCTACCAGCCCGGTGAACGGCGCTTTGGTGGCTGACATCACCAGCGTGACGTTCCAGTGGGACGGACGGGCAGGAGCCAACGAGTACATTGTTGAGGTGGCCGACAACCCTGATTTCCGCAGCAAGCTCACTCTCGGTCCGGTAATTCGGTTTGGAACAGATGCTACTGGCGGGCAAACTCTGGCAAATCAGGATATCTCGAAGCTGCGCCGAACAAACCAGGGCAACGTGCTGTACTGGCGCGTTGGTGCAAGGAACCGCAACGACGCGGCCGTTGGTTGGGCGTACAGCCTGCCGGCGATGTTCACCATACCCGGCTAGTTGAAGTAAGGAGGAGAGGACCGAATGAGAGCTTCGGCAAAGCGGATGATGCGGGTTTTGGCTTGCCTAACGGCAGTATCGGTTGGGCTGTCGGCGGCAGTGCCGTGCGGGGCGGCATCGCAGTCGGCTGGCGGAGGTGCGCCCACGATGCCCATGGTGCCGGCGTACGAGCGGCAGCCGGTGCTGGTGTTCCCACTCGGTTGGGAGCCAGAGGTAACCCAGAGGGTGGAGGGCGTGCCAGCGGCGGCGTGGACAGCTCTGAAAGCGTGGCTTGCGAAAACCGGGGTATTTGAAGCTGTGGCTCCGGATCCAAGCTGCCCGACGCTACAGCGCGCGGTTAGAGAACAGCGGCTGAAGCAGGAAGAGCTTACTACGTTCCCTTACTCTGATGAGACGGTCTTTAAAATCGCCAGGGAGTTTGGCAACCCTATAATAGTGGCCGGAGCGGTATCAGAGTATCGGTACGATGCTTCCGCCAACAGAGCCGAAATAAGTCTGTCTCTAACGGTTGTGGATCCCGCCAATCCAAACGCGAGGCGCACAGTCGGTGTAAGCGGCATGTCCAAGCCCCAGCCTACGGTTGGCACCCAGGAGGCGCTCATAGTTGAAGCCGCGGATGATGCCGGTTTGAAGGCGGCTGCGGCCATCGCTGGGATTACTCCGGACGCGCTTAAGGAAAGGGTAACACAGGCGCTGTCTCAGGCAGATGCGGCGGCAAAGGCAGCCAAGAAGCCGGCTCGGCGCGGAATCTCGCGTGGATTTCTGTTCATGCTTGCGGCAATAGCGACCGGCATCGCGGCGAATGTTGGAGGCGGCGGATTGGTTGCGGCGGCTGTTGGCGGTGGGGTTGTTCCTCCGGCACCGCCGTTTTGAGGTTCCGCCGGTTTAGGAGTGCAAAGGGGCGCCCTCCTTCGCGAGGTGCGCCCCTTTTGGTTTGAGGGGACTTTTGCTGGTATTCAGCTCTGCCCCAACCCGCCGGAACCGCGCCTTATGCCCCGCTCGCGGGATATTTTTTCTAAGTATCCGCTTTTGCGGAATGCGGTCAGCGGATCCGGGTCGATGCCCATCTCCTCGCGAACGGCCTTTAGAAGCGGCTCCACATCTGTGAAGAAGGCTTCCTGAAGCACCCGCTCAGCGGTTACTATGTCGCCGTCCTGCTGGGCTTGCCTCAGGGTCTTCCTATCGACAATCAGCGCTTTGCAGTAGGCAGTTTGAAGCGCCAAGATGGTTTGTATCATGTCTTCGATTTTCGGTTTAAGGTTGGCGCTTTGGTCCACCATATACTCGATTTTGGGAGCGTTTGGCTCTGTTTCCGCCGCTGCCAGCTCGCAGTAGATGAGGAAAAGCTCGTAAGGGTTGATTGAGCCAACCGTGAGATCGTCATCTCCGTACTTTCGGTTGTTGAAGTGGAATCCGCCCAGCATACGCTCGTCAAGCAAGAAGGCCACAATGTGCTCGATGTTGGTTGAAGGAGCGTGGTGGCCGAGGTCAACAAGGACTTTCGCCCTTGGACCAGCGGCCCTTGCAAAGGCGGCGGCCATTCCCCAATCTGCTATGTCGGTGTGGTAGAAGCCGGGCTCGAAGAATTTGTACTCAATCAGCATAACCATGTCTTCCGGCATGGCGTTGTGGGCGGTTTGAAGCGCTTCTGTAAGCCAAGCTTTGCGCCTTCTAAAGTCACCCTGGCCCGGGTAGTTTGTTCCATCGGCAAACCAAAGGCTGAGGACCTTTGAGCCGAGCCTGCGCCCCAAATCTATGCTGTCCAAAATGTGCTGAAGGGCCTTTTTTCGTATTTGTGGGTTCTCGTTGGTAACAGAGCCGAGTTTGTAATCCTGATCTTGGAAAACGTTTGGGTTTATTGAGCCGATTCTCATTCCGAGTGATTCTGCGCAGGCTTTGACTTCGTCTGGATCTCCGGTAAGGTCCCAGAGCACGTGCAGTGCAACGCTTGGGGCGATTCCGGTGAATTTGTGAACCTGCGCCGCGTCTTCGAGCTTTTCTTGTATGGTGACGGCGGCGCCGGGCTGGTAAAACACTCCGAAGCGGGTGCCGGAATCCGCATATCCCCAGGATGGCGTTTCAATCTGCTGTTTTTTCAGACGCTCTTTCACACCGGCAATATCGATGCCGCGCTCGGATAAACTGTCTTCAAGGAATGCCAGTTGACTGCGGTAGTCCATCGGCATGAGTTTGCCCTCCAGTATCCGAATTTTGTCAATCTGTGAACAGTTTCAACGGCACGCGGCGCTGTCCTGCAGATATGCGGCGGTTGAAGTGGAATTTCTGCCGGGGTTGCCAAGAATTGGGGCCATCTGCCATTTTTAGTACGTAATATGTTCGTGAGGGAGGATCAGCGGTTCGGAACGCTGGTGGATATATGGTAAAATACTATGGAGAGGGAGCGTTGTCCTGCTCCCCCGGTCTTTCCACTCCGAACATAGGGCTGGAAAGATCGCCAGGACGCGCTCCCTCACTCTCTATGAGCCTTCCCCTTATTATTCGGTTTCCTGCAACCGTTGTACCAAAACGCTTCCCCGCGGCCAAGAAGTTCTTACAAACCAGCAGATGCGCACTGAACACCAAAAGCCTCTTGGGTTAGGCGCAGGGAGTAACCGTTTGCCGTCGAAGGAATAATCGGTGTAGTCAAATAGTTTCTTGAGGCTCCCAAGTTTGACTCTGAGCAAGTAGCAATTTTCGAATTTTGGAGGAGATGATGTCATCTTATCTCAGATGCCGTGGAAACACGCATACGCACACCACAGTAAGCGACGGCGACGTTCCTGTTGAGGATGCGGTTGCTTGGTACAAATCCCACGGCTATCATTTCGTGGTGATAACCGACCACAACAGGATTGCGGATGTTTCCGGATTGAGCACCCCGGAGTTTCTGGTCATCCCCGGCTGTGAAATCAGCCTCAATTCGGAGGACAAGCCGGTGCATGTTAACGCCCTCAACGTTCAGGAAATGCCCAAATGTACGCCCGGCAAAACCATTGCGGAAACCCTTCAGAAAGAAGTGGATGCAACCAGAGATTTCGGCGGTGTGCCCCAGGTGAACCATCCGAATTGGTGCTGGGCTTTCACGCATGTTCAGATGGCTGAACTTACCGGATGCCGCCTTTTGGAGATTTACAACGCTGGCACCGACTGCAATAACTTTGGAGCTGGCGGGATGCTGTCTGTGGAGGAGATTTGGGACAATCTTTTGACCCAGGGCATGCGCATCTACGGGGTGGCGGCGGACGACTCGCACCATTTTGCACGAGAGTTTTGGGGACGCGTTTCACCGCCTGGAAGAGGTTGGGTTGACGTTTGGGTTCCGGAGCTAACGGCGGAGGCAGTGCTATCTGCGCTTGAGGAAGGAAGGTTCTACGCTTCGTCGGAAATATCGCTTAGTGCTTACGAGGTAACCAACAGCCGCATTTCACTGAGAATAGAGCAGGTGGACGACTTCCGGTACACCACCACGTTTATAGGACGCGGAGGCAAAGTGCTGGCTGAGAAGTACGGTACGGATGTTCACTACGATATACGCGGGGATGAGGGATATGTGCGGGCGCGCATATTCTCATCCAACGGTGGGTACGCGTGGACACAGCCAGTGTTCTTAGAGTGACGGCCGGCAGACCGTCAGGTGCTTTTCAGCGAGGCTGTTCCCGGCGTAAAGGAACAGCCTCGCTTTTTGGTTCATCTGGTGGCGTTGAATTTAGGATTTCGAGGCTTTGGGGCCTATAACGCCTTCGTTCAGCATAGTGATGAAGGCGGAGTCGTACACATCCAGGGGCATGTCCACGCGCCCGCGTCTGCGGCTGGATTCGTAGGTGGCGAAGATGACTTCGGTGGCGTGCAATGCCCTGCGCGCAGACAGCTCCGGCTCGCGACCGGTTCTGAGGGCATCAACCAGGTCTGCAATCGCCCGCTTTATGGCCACGTGGTCGTGCAGGCCCTCTTTAGTCTCGATTATTTGCCAACCGGCGGCTTTCTCGTTCATCAGGCGGAGAACTGGCTGATCCCAGTGGATTTCGATAATGCCTTTGGAACCTATAAGGCGGTTCGCAAAGCCCACATCCGACCCGGCGCCTGTGAACAGGAGGCCGCGCACACCGTTGGCGAACTGGAAGTCGCAGATTGCTTGGTTTTCCAGTGGAACGCCGAACACCTTGTGCTCTCTGCGCGAGTCGATTTGTCCGATGACCCATTCCGGAGGCGTTTCATCGTTGTAGAAGAAGAACATGTCCAACCAGTGGGTGCCCCAGTCGAAAATGTCTGCGCAGGCGCCCTCGATGCGCTTCAACTCTCCGATCGCACCCTCCTTGAGGAGCTGCTTCGCGCGCTGGAAGGGTTCTAGGAAGCGCCTTTGGTGGTTGAAGGTGAGTTGCACGCCGCGTTCCTCGCAGAAGCGGGCCATCTGCAGGGATTCGCCCCAAGTTGGTGCCATGGGTTTTTCGCAGTGGATGGCCTTGACCCCGGCCCGGGCGGAGTCGATCACCATGGTAGCGTGTAGGTGGGGCCACGTGCAGATGCTGACGATATCCAGCTTTTCTTTGCTCAGCATCTCGTGGTAGTTGGTGTAAACTGCAGGCACTTTGTTCTTTTCTGCGAACGCTTTGGCGTTCTCCTCCACGATGTCTGCGCAGGCCGCAAGTTCCACGTCGGGAATGTCGGCGTAACCGTCGGCGTGGGCATACGCCATACCGAAACCGGTTGCGCCTTCTGTTCTCCAAGGTCTGCCGCATCCGATGAAGCCAACTCTCAGTTTGTCTGCCATGCGTGTCTCCTTTCTGAATTTTCCGGGTTTGAGATTTACAGAAATGCGTTGATGGCTTTGGCCAAGCCAGCGTCGTCGTTTGAATCTGTTACGTGGAATCCGAGCTGTTTCAGGCTTTCTGGGGCGTTGCCCATAACAACCGGAGTGCCAACCGCCTCGAGGAGGGGGAGGTCGTTGTGGTTATCTCCGACGGCCATCACCTCGCTTGGCGATATGCCGAGGTCTTTGGCGATCTTGGCAACCGCCTCCGCTTTGGAGCAGTCGGGGTGCAGGACATCGATGAATATTCGGTTTTGGTCCGGGTAGTGGGTTTCGAAAACGCGGAGGTTGGCCAGCCTTTCCCGGAGGTCGCATACCAGTCGCGAAGCCCGGTCCGGCGAGGCGCCGGCAGTAAGGCAGGTGGGTCTTCGAATAACGGCGTGGATGAGGTCCGGCGCGAAATCAACAAGCTCTCTGTTGCGCCGCACCCACTTGCGCATCCAATCGCCATCCGGGTCTATGAAAAGGCCGACGGTGGCCCGCCCTTCGGGTCCGTCCAAGGCGAAGTGCAGCAAAGGGTCAACCCTATGCTCGAGGATGACCGCGGCCGCAGCCGCAGCGGCTTCTGGCAGAAGGGGTTGATGGTAGAGAACCTTGCCAGTGAGGGCGTGGCGAATTAGTGCGCCGTTATAGGCGACCACCGGCGAATCAAGGTTGAGCTCTCTGGCGATCGGCGCCGCGGTGTGGAACCTGCGCCCGGTTACCAAAACGATGACGACTCCTCGCTGGCGGGCGCATTCCAAAGCCTTCCGATTGGCTTCTGGAATGCTTCCTCCGGAGTCCAGTAGTGTTCCGTCTATATCTATGGCTAGCAGTTTAACGGCCAATCTTGTAATCCCATAACTACTACCACGCAGGGGCCGCGGAGTCCTTTGTTTTTGCCAGCAAAGCTTTGGTTCCTTGGGAAGGATTTGGCAAAGTGGGTGGGGAAGCTAACAGCGGGGAATAAAAAGAGATTGCTCTGGTTTTTGAAACTCAGTTTGCAGAATCGGAGGGTTGAAGGTGGAGGAGAAAGTTCGTTTTGGAATTGTTGGTATGGGCATCGGCCGCGCTCAGGGCAACGCCATCGAGAAGCACCCGCGAGGAGAAGTGGTTGCGCTGTGCGATATTGTTGAGGAGAAGATGGTGGACTACGCCCGGGAATTGGGCAAGGACGTCCGCATGTACACCAACTACGACGATTTGTGCGCGGATCCGGAAGTGGATGCAATATTCGTTGGGACTGGAAATCAGCTTCACGTTCCCATGGCGCTGAAGGCGGTTGAGGCTGGAAAGCATGTTTTGGTGACAAAGCCGCTTTCTGACAATGCCGAGGCGGCCGAAAAGCTGGTTCAAGCGGCGGAAGCGGCCGGCGTTGTGAATATGATGTCGCTGTCCACGCGCTTCAGCGGGAGTGTGCAGTTTTTGGGTAAAATGGCGCGGGACGGTGGGTTTGGCAAGATATACTACGCGCGGGCTTTGAGCGTGAGGCGCAGTGGTATTCCGAACTGGGGCCTGCATTTTGTGACCAAGGGCGGCGGCGCCTTCCGGGATATGGGAGTGCATGTGCTGGACTCTACCTGGTGGATTATGGGGTGTCCTCAGCCGGTTAGGGTGGAGGGTGTTGCCGGTGCGTACTTCGGGCCGCGCGGTGTTGGATATTGGGATTTTGCACCCGCCCCGCCGGAGCTGGTGAAGGCTTTTGAGGCGGACGATTTCGGGGCAGGGCTGATACGCTTTGCGGACGGCTCTGCCATTTTGGTGGAAAGCCATTGGGCAAGCCATCAGCCGGGGGAGTTCCAAATAGAGCTTTTTGGGACCGAAGCCGGCGCAACATTGAGCCCGCTGACCATTTACCGCACGGTGGATAACAAACCGGTGGATGAGCGCCCGAACGTTCCCGAGGTTGACGGATTCTACGGAACTGCGGACCATTTTATCTCATGCGTTCTTGACGGAACGCCGTGCGACGCGCCACTTCGCCACGGGCTCATAGTGCAGAGAATGATGGAGGCGGTGCTCACCAGCGCCGAAACTGGCCAGGAAGTGGTGCTTTCGTAGCCGGAAGGTAATGGTATGATCGGAGCAGCAGAACGTTCGGCCACGCGCCTCCTTCTGCCGGGTTTCGGTGCGCCGAACGCTGGGGTGTGGCAGTTGGCTCGGCTGGTCGCGGCGGTGCTTGCTTTCTGGGCTGTGTTTGCTTTGAACCCGGCGTTTGCAGAGCGCGGCGGTGGAGATGCCAAGCCGCCAAAAGTTAGTGGTGGTAAGCGCATGCAACCTTTATTTGCCTCAAAGCTTCCGAAGATTCGCGTGGCCCGAAATCAGCTCGGTTTCGTGAAGGAAGACGGCTCAGCTTTTGTGCCGTTCGGCGTTAACTATTTCAGACCAGGCACAGGGTGGGCGCCGCAGGTGTGGAAGCAGTTCGATCCGGATGCCGTGCGCAGGGACTTTCAGCTACTGAAGTCCTACGGTGCAAACTGCGTTCGGGTGTTCCTATCTTTCGGTTCGTTTTACGAAAAGCCCGGCGTTCTATCTGAGGACGGACTGCGCAAGTTCGATCAGTTTTTGAAGCTGGCGGACGAGGCCGGCCTGTATGTGCATCCAACCGGTCCGGATCATTGGGAGGGACTGCCGGAGTGGGCGCGGCGCGACAGGATTGCCAGTGAGGAGATTTTGCAGGCTTTGGAGGCTTTTTGGCGCTTGTTTGCGGCGAGATACAGGGGTGTTAAAACCATCTTCGCCTATGACCTGCGCAACGAACCCGAGGTCGAATGGGATAACCCGACCATGCGGGAGAGTTGGAAGCAGTGGGTGAAGAAGCAATACGGTACAGCGGAAAAAGCCGCTTCGGCATGGGGGATGGACGTGAACAGCGTCCGTATAGATGATCCTCCTGTTCCAAAGCCAGAAGATAAGCCAATGGATCGGCTTCTTTTGGATTACCAAAGGTTCCGCGAGGATGTGGCCGATGAGTGGACCCGCCGCCAGGTGGAGGCCATTAAATCCGCGGATCCGGACGCTCTAGTCACGGTTGGGTTCATTCAGTGGTCGGTGCCGGCGCTTCTTCCCGGGATACGGCACTACGCCGCTTTTTCACCGATGCGTCAAGCGCGCTTCCTTGATTTCCTTGAGATACATTTCTACCCTCTCGAGCGCGGCATGTACCAGTACCAGAGCGAGGAGGAAAAGAACCGCAATCTTGCTTACCTGGAGAGTGTGGTTCGCGAGGTGGCGCGTGCCGGAAAGCCGGTGGTTATCGCTGAGTTCGGGTGGTACGGGGGCGGCTCTGTATCTCAGGGCGGAAGCAAAACAAAAGCCGCTTCTGAGGAGGACCAGGCAGATTGGTGCTCGAGTTTGATAGAAGTGACAAAAGGGTTGGCTTGCGGCTGGCTGAATTGGGGGATGTACGACCATCCCGAGGCGGGAGACGGAAGCCAGCTAACCGGCCTTTTCACGGCCCAGGGTAACGAAAAAGGCCGGGGCAGGGGG
>Ga0080004_1121949_pt2 | contig 18912 bp, 15 predicted proteins | sample WasSprMetagenome_FD_69207 | JGI IMG/M metagenome (GOLD analysis project Ga0080004, IMG submission 69207) | Sulfidic aquatic microbial communities from Washburn Spring, Yellowstone National Park, USA - WS (SPADES assembly) (version 2) | ecosystem: Environmental > Aquatic > Thermal springs > Hot...
TGATTTTATATTTTTTAGCTTTTAAATTTTTGAAAATTTAAAATTTTTTATTTTAAAATTTTATAAGATCGGCAAGTTAAAGAGTGATATTTGCAGCGGGCTTCTGAGTTTTGGGTTTTCAGCAGTTGGCTTGTGATAGGAAGTTAAAGGATAAAATATAATAATATATTTTCTGTATATCGAGGTTTGCTGCAAAAAACTTCAACTTGCGGATTTTATAAAAATGTGTTATAATGTTCTATGCATTGGCAATCGAATAAGATTTCTGCGAATTTATTTTTAAGTTAAAAGTTGGCGGGTTTGTAGCCTACCTATGAGGAATTGAAACACGGAGTAATGTGATATATTTCGATAGTATCTGATATGGTTTGTAGCCTACCTATGAGGAATTGAAACTTACATTTTTGTATAACTGCAGCACAGTCTGGATCTTGTTTGTAGCCTACCTATGAGGAATTGAAGCACTTTTCGGTTCGCACACATTTCTTTTAGAGAATTTTGTTTGTAGCCTACCTATGAGGAATTGAAGCAGAACGATATATTCTGTCATTTCCTTCACTACTATGTGTTTGTAGCCTACCTATGAGGAATTGAAGCTTCTCTTAATAACACGCCTATCGATATAAATAGATAGTTTGTAGCCTACCTATGAGGAATTGAAACATCTCTACAAAATAAAATTTTGTACTTTCAATCTCTGTTTGTAGCCTACCTATGAGGAATTGAACGAATTCCATCTTTACTTCTTTAACCTTATCCAGCAAGGTTTGTAGCCTACCTATGAGGAATTGAAAGGTTGGTATTATCGATTTGGAAGTAGATCAAGGTTTCGTTTGTAGCCTACCTATGAGGAATTGAAGCTTGCCAAATACTTTTGGTCCATCATCTTTTGACAGTCTTATCTCACTTCTAAAGCCAATAAAAAATCTCACTTCTCCATTTCAGCATTACCTATACGTGAGCTTATTTTTTATGTAAAATAAATAAAGCCATTCAAATACCAATCAAGGACACTAAAGATGAGAGTTGAGCTTTTAGAAAAAATCTTAAAAAAGAAAGATAAAATTAGAGAGTATTTACAGCAGAATATAGAAAAAATCAACGAAGAAGAGATAAAATCAAAATGGACAGCATACAATCCAAATCCTAAACCAATTCACCATTTAGCAGCCGATGGGTCTTTTTATCAAAAATCTTACTTAGGCTTTAGTCTAATCGTATTTGCCGGGTATGCAGAAAATACAAATCCAAATAGTGAAAATATAAGCAGTTTTACAATTGGAGATATATTTCCAACTGTAATCAAAAAAACAGAGCATGTTAAAACATTGGCAACTCTTTTTATGTTTTTGTGTGAAGCAAAAGCATTGCTTTATCTTGCTAAAAAAGAAAAACCAGATTTTATAATCTTTGACGGAACCATTACATCAAGATTTATCATACCATTTCCACTTTCTAATTGGTTTACCGATAATGAAGTAGAGAATCAGATTAACACCATTGTTAACGAGCTTTTTAAAGAAAACATAGAAAAAATAAACGAAACAGATTTGTATTTTTTAAGAGATGACATTATCAAATCAATTTTTACAAAGTTAGAAAGTCCAAGAAAAGACTACATAGAAGCCATAGTCTCAAAATTTGCATACTATGAATATCTCTTTACACTTCACAACATTTTCAAATTAGAACATAAACCATTAATCATAGGATTGGCTAAAACTTCCACCGGAACAGACATGTTAAATCATTCTCTACCGGACATAAAGTTATTTTTAAACTACATTAACGAACTTGGATATTCTGAAAGCGTTGAGCAGAACTTAGAAAAACTAAAAGCAAGCCTTGGAGAACTTCAGCTAATAGACGATAAAATCTTTAGCTTTTTATATGAGCTAAACATAGAGTCTTTTTACGCAAAATATACTTTAAAAAATGCTATAAATCTTATAGAAGTTTATCAAAATCCAGATTTTGGAACAATAAGAAAAGAGGATATATTAGACTACTTAGCAGATATGGACTACTTAGGCTACAACTATCCATTTAAGCTTAAAAAAGTTGACAACGAAGTTAGAATTACATCATCAGATTTTGAGTTTATAGAAAAACAGCTTGGACTTGAATTTTCAATCACAGGCAGAGAAGCACTATGAAGATAAACCAAGAGCTTTTATCACTTCAAAGCTTAATCATCGGATTGTTAATTTTATTTCTCTTGACTTTAAAATCCATTAACATAAATCCAAAGCCAAAGTTTACAGAAAATGATCTAAAAATAGATATAAACACCGCAGACATTATCACTCTTCAAAGAATTCCTTACATCGGAGAAAAAACAGCCGAGCTTATCATTGAAGACAGAAAGATAAGAGGCGGTTATACAGATATAAATCAGTTAAAATGGGTAAAGAACTTTGATAAAATAAAACCATACATTAAAGTAAGCGAGGAAGCAAAATGGACAGAATAGAGCAGCTAAAAAAAGCATTAGAAAAAGACCCAAATAATCCACTTGGACTATACGGATTAGCTTTAGAGTTATACAAACAAGGTTTATATGAAGATGCTATTGTATACTTTAAAAAATATCTAAGTTTGTACGAAGACCAAGGAGCAGCATACAGAACGTTGGCACAATGCTACATAAACATTGGAGATATTGAGCAGGCTATAGAGACATACGAAAGAGGAATAGAAAAGGCAAGAAAGTATAACCACCCAACTATGGTAGAAGAGTTTAAACAGGAGATTGAAAGATTAAAAACAATGATTTGAAAAAAATTTTAGTGATAAGATTTTCATCCCTTGGAGATGTTATACTATCTTCTGTCGTTTTAGACCCCTTATATGAAAAAGGCTACAACGTAGATTTTCTGACGTTTAAACCATTCAGCGATGTGTTTGAAAAAGACTATAGAATAAAAAATCTGATTTCTGTCGATAAATCAAGACTTAAAAGCATCTCAGATATTTACAGTTTTGCCAAATCCTTAGATAAATACGATTATGTTTTAGACCTACATTCTAACCTAAGGTCTTTTTTGATTGGGTTTTTCTCAAAGCTGAGATACAATCCAAAGATTTTAAGATATAGAAAACAGTCTTTAAAAAGAAGATTAAGGATTTTAGACCCAAACTTCAATGTTTTAAAGGCATACCTTGAGCCACTAAAAAAACTTGGCATAGAAAATTTAAATAACAGACCAAAATTAATTATCACAAACCAAGAAGTTGAAAAAGTAAAAACCTTTTTGCCACAAAAATTTATATCTATTGGAACAGGTGCAAGGTATAAAAGTAAGGTTTATCCGTACTACAAAGAGTTATCCGAGATTTTACTTGAAAATGGATTTAACGTGGTTTTGGTTGGTTCTAAAGAAGATTTAGAGATGGATAAAAGCATCTATCCAAAAGAAGTTTTAGATTTAAGAGGAAAAATAACCTTGAGAGAGACCATTGCTGTAATATCACAAGGATTGGCAACTATAAGCAACGACTCAGCCATAGCCCATATGTCAAGAGCTGTTGGCATTAAAGTTTTGATGATATACGGCTCAACTCATCCATACTTTGGATTTGCACCATTAAAAGATGAAGGAGATTATATCTTTAAAAATCTACCATGTCAGCCTTGTTCGCTTCACGGACAAAACAGCTGTAAGTATAAAACTTTTGAATGTTTAACATCCATCTCTCCCCAAGAGGTTTATGATAAGCTGAAAAATTTGATATAATAAAACAGTGTTTTATTAATTTTGAGGAAACAGCTTGGAATATACATATCTAACACCGGATATAATAAATAAGATTGAAGAGTATAAAAGCGAATTTTTGACAAAAGACCAAGTTATCATACAAGCACTGCATTTGATATACTCTATGTATAGAGACATAACCTTAGACCACATGTTAGAGCTATCTAATTATCTTGAAGTTCCTTTAAGTCAAATTGAAGGAATTGTTAGTTTTTATGATATGTTTAGAGTTAAAAGAAATGCAAGGCATCATATTAGAGTTTGTAAAAATCTGCCTTGTCATATCATGGGATGTAAAAAACTTATAGAACTTTTTGAAAAGCTAACTGGTGAAGAAAGAAATCAAGAAAGTAAAAACGGCAGATTTTACATAGAAACTGTTGAGTGTATAGGTGCATGCAGCGTTGCACCGGCGTTTATGATAGATGATGATTTATACGATGGAACAAAGATCACAGAGGAAAAGTTAAATGAAATCCTATCCAAATATACCTAATTTTTATACATACAGCAGCGTAAACTTACTCCTTAGAAGATGCAAAGAACCAAGAACTGTAGACATAGAAGAGTATATTACAACCGGCGGATACTCAGCACTAAAAAAAGCTTTAAATAGATTTACACCGGAAGATATTATCGTTCTTGTAGAAGAAAGCACGCTTAGAGGAAGAGGTGGAGCAGGATTTCCAACAGGTAGAAAATGGCGTTTTGCAGTATCAAATCCAAAGCCAAGATATTTAGTTTGTAATGCTGACGAAAGCGAGCCAGGAACGTTTAAAGATAGAATAATCATAGAAAGAGACCCGCACCTTTTGATAGAAGGTATGATTATTTCAGCCTATGCCATCGGTGCAGAAAGAGGATTTATTTATATAAGAGGAGAATATCCGGCAGGAGCAAAAATCCTTGAAAATGCTATAAGAGAAGCAAGAGAAAGAGGTTTTCTTGGAAAAAACATACTTGGAACAGATTTTTCTTTTGATATAAGCGTTTACAGAGGAGCAGGAGCGTATATCTGCGGAGAAGAAACAGCATTGATAGAAAGCTTAGAAGGAAAAAGAGGACATCCAAGATTAAAACCACCTTATCCAGTTTCAGAAGGACTTTTTGGAAAACCTACAGTAGTAAATAACGTTGAAACATTGGCAAATATTCCTATCATCGTAACTTACGAAAACTATTACATGAATATAGGACCGGCAGGATATTATGGACCAAAGCTATTTCCTATTAGCGGAAAAGTCAACAAACCCGGTGTTTATGAGCTCACGATGGATATTACACTTAGAGAGTTGATTGATAAAGCCGGCGGGATGAAAGATGGAAAGAAATTTAAAGCTGTTTTTGCAGGAGCACTTGGCGTATACTCTGAAAGAGACCTTGACATTCCAATGGACTACTCTCCAAAAGGTTTTGGTGGCACAGGAACAACTATAGTCCTTGCAGAAGATGACTGTATCATAGACAGTTTAATTGTAATAGCTGAATTTTTCCATCATGAAAGCTGTGGAAAATGTACACCTTGCAGAATTGGAACTTATGAACTTTTAAACATTCTTAAAAAATTTCAAGAAGGGACAGCAACAGAAAAAGATTTACTATACCTTGAACACTTAGGAAGAAACATACCGGTTGGGTCTATATGTGGTCTTGGATACTCTGCACCAAACGCATTGATGGATGCTTTAAGAAAATTCAAAGATGAATTTATAGCACACATTAACAAACAATGCCCAGCAGGTGTGTGTTTTTAGGTAATGTATAAGTCATACAGGTTTGGGAAAATTCCGATTTGTCTAAACATCTCACTGAAAAAACTTTTTCAATCGTCAGATCAAACAGTTAGATATTAAGACAGTTAAATATTTATTTACCGCCTTAGCCAAGCTGAGGCTGTTTTAAAATTCTTGCAAGCTTACCTTTCCGTGTCAACCTGAGGCTGTAAGCAGAAGGATCTCATCTTTTGACTTTTTAATTTGAAAAGAAAATATGAGATTCTTCGTCGGCCGTAGAATGACGATATGGACTTTTGCAAGCAGCCTCTAGCCAAGCTTGATATGTTATGCAGCTTTTTTTATTTTTATCGAAAACTTTTAAAGCATCTTTTATATGTTAATATGACAGAACTTTAACCAATTCATTCTTATTACTTCTTTCGCCTTTTTTCTATCTCTATGATTTCTTTTTTCATAAGTTTTAATAGTATTTCAGATAATTTCCACTTTGTGGTTTTGAATGTTTTTACATTATATATCCAGCTATAGGTTATATATTTATTCAAGTCTTTTAGTTTTTCTTCTCTATGTGTTATTCTGTAAAGGTTTGCTATCTCTATAGGTCTGTGTATGGTGTCTACTCTATTAGACCCTTCTTTCGATGCTTCTTTTAACCTTTCCGAAATTTCTTGTAAACTCATTTCATCAATCGTTGGACCATCTTTTTCTTCTTTCTCTTCTGTTTCTTTGTTAACATTACTGAGGAGCTTTTTCATTCTTTCTATTTCTTGATTTAAGAATTCTATATAGTTTCTAATTTCTACTTTTAATTTTATCGCATGCCCTATTGCATCTTTTAATGTATCGTTGATGTCTAATTCTACTGCATCTTTGATTAGTTCCTGTTTTAGTCTTTCTATACTTTCTATTGTCTCTTGCGAAAGATGTTTTGTGTTTTTAAATACCGTGATTAGCTTGTATTTGAGTGCATCTGTATATTGCTTGATTTTATCAAGTTCATTTTCTTCTATTTCTACTTTTGAATCTATCTCTTTTATGGTTGATATTACGAATTCTTTAAAATCTTCCTCTGTTTGGGCAACTTTTTGAACAATTTGTGCTTGGTTTTTATCTTTTTTCATTTTGATTAAGGAAAGAATGAGTTCATTGAAAACTTTTTCACTTTTTATTGAATTTATCGCGTCTTTTTCTATTTCTGACGAGTCTTTTATAAATTTAGCATGCTCTCTCATCAGCCTTAGCGATTGTGCTGCTTGGAACATTATGAAAGTTCCATATTTTTCTAAGTTTTTAGGTTCTTTTTCTAAGATTTTTTCCCATCTTTTATTAGTCTCCTTCATGTATTTTTCGAAAATCTTCCAACCTTCTTTATCTTCAATAAACTTATCCAATGTTACGTTTTCATCCAAATTCTCCTTTTTCTTTATCTCTTCAAATGTTTTGTTTATAAGTTTATCCACTTCAAGCTCAAATAGATAGCCTTCTGCTATTTCTTTCGAAAGCTTTTCCAACTCTCTTTTGTCTATGTTGATGTTGTAATTATCGAGAATGTATAAAATCTCTTTTGATAGAGCTTCTACATCTTGCCTTGGAATGTCCGATGGAAACAAGATTGGTCTTATGTTTTCCCCATATTCTTCATACACTTTTGCTAATTTTGATAATAAGTCTTTTTTGTTCATTCTTAACCTCCTTTATTTTAATTAATGCTTTTGATTTTAGTCATCAATTATTTTTGTTATAGCTCTTTTTTCTGTTTTTACTTTATTTTTTAAAACTACATGTACGTATATTTGGTCTTTAACTATGATTAGCCCCTCATCGGTAATCCAGGCTAAGAATCTAACAAATGAGTTTAGTCCGTTTTTTGCATTTTCCGGAATGTAAATTGAGTTTGTTTTTAAGTCTATTTTTGAACCTATGAATTCAGCAGGCAGGAATGTTTGGATGAATTTGTCGCATCTAACTTCTTCGTTGACTATTCTTGCTATGATGTTTTCTAAATCTCTGTTTTTTCCACTAAAGATTAAGTTAAAGTCTTCTGTCTTTTCCTTGTTTGGAAGCCAGTTAATGGTTTTGATTTCAAAATGTTTTGGTTTAGGTTTTATCTCCATTTTTTCTCCTTTACTATATTATTTCTCTATTTTTCACTTTTGTTTTTATACTTATTTTATATCAAGGTAGATTTATGAAAGCAATATCAGTTTTTGTATTGCTTCTTTTATTTTAAATGGCATGTAAAGATTAAATGTGTGTATCCCTTTGCGTATAGAATTTGGAACGCTTGGAGTATTTTTTGATACTAATACCCTATATTTTGAATCCACAAATACTACATCTTTTCTATCGATAATGAGCGTGTCTATTTCTTCAATTACTTTTAAGTGCAGTGAGTAATATTCTTGATTTTCTAAATAAAAACTTTTTCTGATATTTTTCTCAAAATCCTCTTTTAGTTTTTCTTCCAGTTCTTTTGCAATATACTCTATAAGGGCTATATTTTCTAAGTTTGATGGTTCTATTTTTTCTGTTCTTACTGTTGTGAATTTATTTTCTATATCCGCCGTTTCTATTTGAATGTCGAATGTAATTGCTAATCTTGGTATGTATATACTGCTTTCTTCTTTGAGATTTTTGATTTCTTCTTTGACTGTAAGGAAAAGCATGCTGTTTAAAATTTTAATGTCGTTTGGCATGTTTTTTCTCCTTATTTTTAATCTCATTTTTTTACTTTTGTTTTTATAAAAGATAAAAATCCTTTTTTGGTTTTAGTTATAAATCCGACATTTCTACTTGGTTTTTATCTGCAATCTCATAATAAGTGTATCATGCAGATTAATAACAGGATTCTGATTTAGAAGTATAAAAAGGCTTCTCTTATTGGTCACATTTTTTATAAACTTTCTTTTTATAAATTTCTGACATATTTTTTACTCTTTTTAAAATTGAAGCTAAAGCTATTCCAACTACAATACCAACAGTCATATAAACATATACTATGTTAGATTTGCTTTTAAAATTCTTTTAAGATAGGTAAGGTTTTTAGCCTATCTAATCTAATGATTACGTAGTTTCTGTTAATGTAAAGTCAAACGCTGCTGAAATCCTAAAAATTTTATGTATTTGATTAGAGAAGAAATTTAAGTATCGAATAAATCAATCCTGCAGATCTCCTGAGTTTTTTGCAATAAAAGGTTGGCAGAAAAACAACTTAATTTTGAAACTGTTCCAAAAATCAACGTTGTAATTCTGCAGTCGGCAAATAGTCTTTAGTTTTGCTCTCTTCCTTTTAAAATACATTAAAACATGAAATCCTTCACTTCGTTTAGGATAACAAAGAACGACCAAATGGTGTAATTTTGAGCAAAGCGAAGAATCTCATTTTCCTTATTTTTAAAAGATGAGATCCTTCGGACTTCGTTCTCAGGCGGGCGGAAAGGTAAACTTGCAAGAATTTTAGAACACCCTCACTTAATTAGTTGCAAATTTTTTAAAACGTGTTATAATCTTATGGTTGATTTTCAAGGCATCTTGGGAACTGAATAAGAAAAAATTTTTCAGCGTTTGTAGCTTACCTATGAGGAATTGAAACAATTCTCTAAGATGGCAAAGTTCATGAACCGCAACAGATTGTAGCCTACCTATAAGGAATTGAAAAGCAAAGATTTAGAAAATAAACATCTAAAAATTCTTAACATACCTCCGCTAATTTCACTTTATTAATAAAAGACTTCTTAAAATCACCATCAGGAAAACACATTGGATCTCTACTGTAAAAATAAGATATAAAGCTATAAGCGATTAAACAGGATTTGCTACAGTTATCAGAATATAGAGACTGCTTGTAAAAATCCAAACTTTCATTCTGAGCGTTAGCGAAGAATCTCATACTTTCATTGAATTCCCATCCGACATGTTGGCTTTTACTTAAAATATTATTTAGCATTCCTGCAAGATTTTAGATTATGTATTTTAGATTATAAAGGAGGCAGGGTTAACCCTGCCATGTAGATTCAAACGATTACTTGCCGATTTTATCAAAGAACTTTGATCTTTTAAGTAAATACCAAGTTATTGTTCTAACAGGTATTCCTGTTGCACCTTTTGGATGATAATACCAACCACTTGTATGATGAGATGGTCCGGCAATATCTATATGAACCCATGGAATTTTTGGGTCAACAAATTTCTCTAAGAATAGTCCGGCTGTGATAGCACCACCGTATCTTGTTGTTCCGACGTTATAGACATCAGCGTGAGGAGCTTTTATCTGCTCTCTTAGTTTATCGTTAAATGGAAGTTGCCACATCCATTCTCCTGTTTCTTCAGAAGTTTTTAATATCTCATTTATAAATTTTTGATTATTACCCATTACTCCGGCTGTAAACTCTCCAAGAGCAACAACGCAAGCTCCGGTCAATGTTGCCATATCTATGATTGCGTCCGGCTTTAACTCAGAAGCGTAGGATAAAGCATCGGCAAGGGTTAACCTTCCTTCTGCATCTGTGTTGCCAACCTCAATTGTTACACCATTTCTTGCCCTTAATATATCGTCCGGTCTGTAAGCTTTTCCACTTGGCATGTTTTCTGCCGCTGCCACAATTCCATGAACAGTAATATCAGGCTTTAATTCTCCAATTGCTTTAAAAATTCCAAGAACAGCACAAGCACCTGATTTGTCTGACTTCATCCATCTCATAAAATCGCCGGTTTTTATATTTAAACCACCGCTATCAAACATTAATCCTTTTCCAACTATAGCAACTTCGCCTTGTGAGTTTTTAGGTCTGTATGTTAAATGTATAAATCTTGGTGGATTATCACTGCCTTTTGCCACTGCTAAGTAAGCACCCATTCCCATTTTTTCAATCTCTTCTTCATCGTAGATTTTGATTTCAAAGCCATACTCTTTAGCAAGCTTTTCTGCAATTTCTGCAAATTGGATTGTATTGATTACGTTAGCCGGCTCGTTTACAAGGTCTCTTGTAAAGTTTTGTGCTTCTGCAAGAATTTTTCCGATTCTAACAAATTCATTCAACCTGTCTTTATCTTGATTTTTTGGAATGTTTATCTGAACTTCTTTTACTTTATGCTCATCCTTTTTAGAGAAATATTTATCAAATGAGTAATCTCCCAGTATTAACCCTTCTGTGATAGCTTGAACTACTTCATCGTAATTTTCAAACTGTTGCAAGTTTGTGTCAATGATAATATCAGACAGCTTAAGCTCTTTTGATTTTCTTATTATGTAACTTGCAACTCTTCTTAGAATATCATTTTCAAATTTTTTCTCCTTTCCAAGCCCGACAATAGCCACATAATTAGCCTTAATCTTTCCAAGAGTTGGAACTATTAAAAACTTACCTTCTTCAGCTTTGTATTTTTGTAGTTTGATTAAATCAGAAACTCCACCATTTAAAGCTTTATCTATCTTTTCTAACTCTCCTTCAAGCTTTTTATTATCTTCAAACATTAAAAAGAATACTGCATCTGTCTTAACGTTATCCAACTTTTTTGTTGCTAAATTTATCTCCATCTATCTACTCCTTTTTTTAGATTTCTTAGAATATAATTATAATACACCTTGGATGTTAATGAGAAAATTAATAAAGCAGAAGATTCCTCCAACGGCTAATTTTAATTCTTTACTTCCAAACTCTCATCCTTTTTCTGTAATGTCAATTCATGAATTGCCTCTGCTTATTTTCTTTGTTATCCATTTGAAGACTTTTATAGTCCCATGTATTTCCTATTTTGATTTTTTGACTTGAAAAGAAAAAGGTAGGATCCTTGGCTGTCAAAAAATATTCGCTAATATTCTTTCTTCTAATATTTATTGTAAGTATTTTTAATTTTAATTATGATCCCTCGGCTTTTCAGCCTCGGGATGTGAATATTCTTAATTTCTTCCTATCACACCCTCCATTGGAGAGGATGCTGAAGCGTACATTTTCTTCGGAATTCTTCCTGCCAAGTATGCAAGCCTTCCTGCTATTACTGCATGCTTCATTGCAACAGCCATTTTGATAGGGTCTTTAGCCTGAGCGATGGCTGTATTCATTAAAACTCCATCAACTCCAAGCTCCATAACTATCGCAGCATCTGATGCTGTTCCAATTCCGGCATCAACGATTACAGGTATTTTAACCGCTTCTTTGATAAAGAGAATGTTATAAGGATTTTGTAGTCCAAGTCCTGAGCCTATTGGAGCTGCTAAGGGCATAACTGCTGCACATCCTATATCTTCAAATCTTTTAGCCATTACAGGGTCATCTGTTATGTATGGTAAAACTGTAAAACCTTCTTTGACAAGAATTTCTGCTGCTTTAAGTGTTTCTATCATATCCGGATATAAAGTTTTTTGGTCTCCGATAACTTCAAGCTTTACAAATCCATGTCCGAGAGCTTCTCTTGCAAGCTTAGCTGTTAAAACAGCTTCTTCTGCTGTATAACATCCGGCAGTGTTTGGAAGAATCATTATTTTTGATGTATCTATGTAGTTTAAAAGGTTGTCTTGGTTTGGGTCTGTAATGTTAACTCTTCTAACTGCTACCGTTATCATTTCTGCACCGGATGCTTCCGTTGCTTCCTTTGTCTGCTGAAAATCTTTGTACTTTCCAGAGCCTACTATAAGTCTTGACTTAAACTCTTTTCCACCTATTACAAGCTTGTCATTCTCTAAAAACTTTTCTAAATCAAACATATCTTACCTCCGAAAATTTTGTTTAAACAATATAAACATTTTCATATCTTTTTACAATATGAGTTGGCAGGTTTAACGTTTCTTTTATCTTTTCTTTGAAAATTTCTTGAATTTTTGGCTCACCGTGAATAAGATAGACAGCTTCAACACCTTTTGCTTGTTTGATAAAATCTAATAAATTTTCTTGGTCAGCATGGGCAGAAAATCCATTTATAGTATAAATTTTAGCTTTAACTGCTATTTCTTCACCATAAATCTTAACATATTTAGCTCCATCTACTATCTGCCTTCCGAGGGTTCCTTCTGCCTGGTAGCCTACAAAAATCACCGAAGAGTTTTCTCTCCATAGATTGTGTTTTAGATGATGTTTAATCCTTCCTCCGGTACACATTCCGCTTCCGGCTAAAATGATTGCACCAGATTCTATCTCGTTTATCTTCCTTGATTCCTCAACAGATTCTGTAAAGTATACCCATGGAAAAACAAAAGGATTTTTATTTTGTTTTAAAAGTTTTAAGACTTCATCGTTTAATTGGTTTGGAAATTGTAAAAATAGCTTTGTTGCAGCTATTGCAAGCGGACTATCTAAAAAGATTTTACAAGGTGGAAGTTCACCATTGTCATACATCGTTCGCAAGATAAATAAAATCTCTTGGGCTCTTTCTAATGCAAAGGTTGGAATTACTACATTCCCACCATCTTTAAAGCTTTCTATAATAGCTGTTTTAAACTCGTTTATAGTCTCAGGAAGTGGTTTATGTTTTCTATCTCCATAGGTTGATTCAATAAAAATAAAGTTTGCATCTTCAGGATATTCTATCTCTCTTATAACCAATTTATCATTTGCTCCTAAGTCTCCAGAAAAGATTACTTTTTTACTTCTTCCTTCATCGTTAACTAATAGTTCAACGTAAGCAGAGCCGAGAATATGTCCAGCGTTTCTAAATGTGATAGTTACATCCTTAGACAGTTTGTATGACTCATCATATTCTAAGAAGATTTTGAAATGCTCCATTGCTTGGAATACATCGTCTTCATCGTATAAAATCGGCTTTACTTCTTCGGGCTTTCCTTTTCTTAGAGCTTTTTTATAGTTAACTTTATACTCTTCAGACATTACTTTAACAGCATCAAGAAGCATAATTCTTGCCAAAGCATAAGTTGCCCGGGTTGAGATAATCTTACCTTTAAACCCTTGTTTTACTAATAAAGGTACTCTTCCTATGTGGTCAATATGTGCATGGGTTAAGATTAGATAATCAATCTTTGCAGGATTAAAACCAAATGGTTCATAATTTTTATCCTCATCTACTCCTTGAAACATTCCACAATCTATTAAAAAATTCAGATGTCCAACATTAACAAGATGGCAAGAGCCAGTAACACCCTCTGCACCGCCAAAAGATTTTAGTATCATTTTTCCTCCTTAATGATGATGACCTATTCCAAAACCTCTTAAAATTGTAAGTATGCCAAAAATGATAACAATAATACCGGCAATTTTAACTAAATTTTTTCTTGAAGTTGGAGAAATTATGTTTATGATTTTTGAAGAGAAAAGCATAGCCGGAACTGTTCCAATTCCAAAAAATAACATCGTCAGCATTCCATCCAACGGATTTTTATCTAAAACAGCCTTCATTAAAAATGCATACACCAATGGACATGGCAAAAAGCCGTTAAACATTCCAAGAATAAACGGAGATTGTCTAAAATTTGATAATAAATCAGAGATTGACTCAAATACAACATCTAAAAATGGTACGCCTTTTTCTTTAATATTACCTGTAATTTGAAGACCAAAAAGAATCATCATAACTCCAACGAAGATAGAAAGACCTTTTTGAATAAGCTGAAACTCAAATTTATGAAAATACATACCAAGCATTCCAGCCAGAAAGCCAAGAAAGGAGTAAGTAAAAATTCTTCCCATGTTGTAAAGAATGTTTCCAATCCAGAAGTTTTTATAAGAGATGATAGAAGGAATAGCACCGCACATTCCGATACAGTGATAAGAACCTAAAAAACCTGCTAAGGTTATCATTAAATACTCTAAAATCATTAAAAAACCTGCTTTTAAGATATGCTAAAATTAGTTTAACACAAAGATGCTAATAATGGATACCAATCATGAACAACTTGAAGCGGATAAAACAATCTTAAAAGAGCATAAGGAAGAAATCAGAGAAAATTATGGAGTCGTTATTGTTGGAGTATTTGGGTCTGTTGCAAGAAGTGAAGAAAGCTTAGATAGCGATGTTGATATCTTAGTAAATATCGAAAACCCTTTCGGTTTAAAATTTTTTGAACTTTGGAATTATTTAGAAACCTTTCTTGAAAGAAAAGTTGATTTATTAACTATGTAGGCTGTTAATAAAAAACCCAATCTTGAGAGAAAGCATTGAAAAGGATTTGATTAATGTATAGAAGAGATTGGCGTTTATTTTTAATGGAGATGTTAGAAAGCATAAATAAAATTGAGAAATATACTGAGAATATATCCTGAGTGAAAAATTAATAATATTTATAGAATTTATAAAATGAGATACTTCGGACTTACGTCCTCAGGACGGACAAAGATTGGTTGATAAATAGAAAAAGGAATGTCATCCTGCATCCGGCGAAGAATCTCGTATACTTTTATTGAATCTCTCACCTAACGTATTAGATAATTTTTATAGCGATATTAAAAATTTGAAATAGTTAAAAAGGAGCAACCACTATGTCAAACCTATTTAAATTTGAAACACTTAAAAAAGATTTTTTAAACAGTCTAAATCCAAGCCAGTATAAACTTTTAGAAAACCTTTCTTTTTACTCTTCATGTATCACAGATTTTATATTCAGACACCCGCAAGAGCTGTTTTACGTGTACGAAAGTCTTGATAAACCATTACTTGGAAGAGAAAATCTTATCAAAGAAGCATTGGAGCTTTTAAACATAGAAAAGGAAGATGAATTTATTACAAAATTAACATTTTTCAAAATGAAACACTTTGCAAGAATAGTAGCAAAAGATATATACAAAAAACATCATCTTATCCAGCTTACAGAAGAATACTCATATTTAGCCGATGCTTGCTTTGAAGTTGCATATCAAAAAGCATATTCAAAATACTTACAAAGATTTGGAACGCCAATAGATGAGCTTACAGGCAAGCCGGCAGGTGGAAGTGTCATAGCTCTTGGAAAGCACGGAGGAACAGATTTAAACTATTACTCTGACGTTGATGTGATGTACATCTATTCAGGAGAAGGAGTCACTGAAAAAGGTATCACAAACAGAGAATTTTTTACTAAGGTATTCACAGATACAACAGTTTATCTAACTAGAAGAAACGCTGAAACAGTAGCTTGGAATGTAGATTTGGATTTAAGACCGGAGGGAAGAAAAGGTCTATTAACCTACAGCATTCCATTTTTAGAAAATTATTATTGGTCTGTTGGTAGGACTTGGGAAAGACATATGCTTATAAAAGCAAGACACGCAGCAGGAGATGAAAACACTACCAAAGAGTTTTTAGCTGTTATAACTCCTTTTGTTTACAGGAAAAGTTTAAGCAAAGAAATTATAGATGACATACTAAATATGAAAAAAATGATAGAGAAACATTCTAAGCCAAAAAATCCGGATGAGATAGACGTTAAAAAATCAGAAGGTGGAATTAGAGAGATAGAGTTTATAGTTCAAGTATTTCAACTACTTCATGGTGGTCATGACCCAAGCCTTAGAGAAAGAGAAACAGTAAGAGCTTTAAGAAAAATTGTTGAAAAAGGACTACTGTCAGAAGAAAAAGGTAAATTCTTAGAGGATGCTTACGTATTTTTAAGAAATTTAGAGCATGTAATACAGTTAAAAAACTGCGTTCAAACACAAATTTTAAATCTAAAAAATGCATCAGAATATGCTAAAAAACTTGGCTTTGATTCAGAAGAAAAATTTTTAGAAAAGCTTGAATATGTTAGAAAAAACGTTAAAAGAATATTTGAAAGTCTTGGAGGAGAAGAAGAAAAAGAACTTACTCCTATACAAGCCTACATCATTACAAAAGTAAATGAGGAAATTGCATTAGAATATCTTAAATCTCTCGGTTTTAAAGACCCAAAATGGGCGCTGAACTTGATTATTTCAATCTTTGAAGATGAAGAGTATCTTATCTTATCAGAAAAGTATAAAAATCTTTTAATAGACTTCTTGCCAAAATTAGAAGAATATCTTAAAGAGACCAAAGCAAAAGAAAGCTTGCTTGTAAATCTGAATAAATTTTTTACAGAAGGTAAGATTTACAGACTTTTTACAATAGCATTAGAGAGTAAATCAAAGCTTGTTGATTTTATCATTGAAGTTGCAAAAACAACAGACTACGCAACAAATCTTATGATAAAAGATAAAGAACTTATAGATTTAGCATTTATCACTTCAAGACCTTTATCTGACAGAGAAGATTTTGAAAAAGAGCTTAAAATCATAAAGATTGAGGATAAAGTTGAGAGTCTTAAAAAATTAAAGAAAATTAGCGAAGTATTAGCAACCTTGGAATACCTTCATAAGATAAAAACCCATAGTCCAATATCAAGACTGAAGAAGCTTAACAATTCAATCACAAACCTTGCTGATTTTATTCTTGAAAGTTTATACGAGATTAACGAAGGAAGTAAATTTGCCATTTATGGACTTGGAAAGCTTGGCAGTAGAGAGATGAACATCGGCTCAGACCTTGACTTAGTTTTTGTTTTCGAAGATGAAGAAAGTAAAATTTCATTAAGTAAAGTTCCACAAAAGATAATAAAAGATCTAACTACATACACAAAAGAAGGGCAGCTCTATCAATTAGATTTAAGATTAAGACCCTACGGAAAAGCGGGAGAGCTTTCACCATCCCTTGATTTTTATAAGAAATACTTCCAAAACGAGGCAAGACCTTGGGAATTCTTAGCATGGACAAAAGCAAGATTTATTACAGGAGATGAATCTGTTAAACAAAAATTTGAAGAGATTATAAAAGAAGAAATCTTTAGCAGAGAAATAACAAAGGACATAAAAATAGACCTATTAGAGATGAGATTAAAATTGGAAGGATTGACAAAAGAAACAGAAAGTGAAATGGATATAAAACTTGGAAAAGGCGGCATTACAGATATCGAGTTTATGGTTCAGCTGTACTATCTTGAAACAAAACAAAGAAAAACAAACATTTTAGAAGGACTTCTTGATTTAAATCCTGACATAGTTGATTATTATGTATTTTTAAGAGAAGTGGAGACAAGATTAAGATTGGTAAAAGGCAGTAGCAGTTCAAAAATTTCTAAGTCCGACTTGCAAACAGAGAGAATAATTGACACCTTCAACATGAGCTTTGAAGAGTTTTTTAAAGAAGTAAAAAATGCAAAAGATATTATAAGAAGAGAGTTTTATAAGTACTTTAGAAAGTGAGAGCAAATGGTTAGTTATTATATTATTATATTTTGAGTGAAAATGCCTTGGGTGAAAAATTAGCAGTTTTTATAAAATTTAAAAATGAGATCCTTCGGACATATGTCCTCGGGATAACAAGGAAAGGTTGAATGATGGGCATTATAGGAATGGAAGTCTTTAATGTCATCGTATATTAAATATACCAAAATTTTTTAAACTTTAAGAGAATAAGTTTTATAATAATTACAGACATGGGAGAAAAAAGGAAGGACAGATCAAGTCTTTGTCATTGGTCTTTTAAGACCGCTCAGAATGTTTTAGACTGTCCTTCCTAAAAACTTCCTAAAACCTGAATCAGAACATTAGGCTTTTAAGCCTGTATTGATTACGATGATAGGTTATCAGGAAGTTTCTCTCATGTCAAGTATTTTATGAAAGGAGGTAATCTTATGAACAACTACAAAATTGTCGTAGGAGTTGATGTATCTAAAAACTCATTTACTGCTACAGTTTTGTATGATAACAAGAAAGAAACTTTTGAAGTTAAATCTGACCCGGTTGAGTTTGAAATGAAAATAAAGCCTTATCTTAAAAAGTTTAAAAAGTCAGATATGCTTATCATAATGGAGCATACAGGAGTTTACCACTTAAAACTTGCTAATTATCTGTATGAAAATGACTATAAAGTAGCAGTAGTAAATCCATTTTCAATAAAGAAGTTTATGGAAGCTAAAATGACAAGAGTCAAAACAGATAAAGCTGATTCATACTTTATTGCACAGTATGGAAGAATGTTTTTCGATGGAGAGCTTTATAAACCAAAACCAGATGTAGAGAAAGAAATAGAAATAAAACTAAAGATATTAGAAGACCTACAACAGCAGCTTACAAAGTTAAGAAATCAAAGAGAATCATTAAGTCATGTACCAATACCAATCAAAAAGTTGAAAGAGAACTTGGAATATTATGATGAGCTAATTGAAAAAATAGAGAAAAACATAAAAGAACTTGAGAAAGAGATAAAAGAGTTGACTAAGAAGAATTTTCAAGAGGAATACAAACTTTTAAAAAGTATACCTGGTGTAAGTGACAGGGTTATAGGAGTGGTAATATCAATATTTGGAGGATTTAAAAGATTCAAGAGTGTAAAAGATGCAGCCAGCTTTGCTGGTTTAAATCCAAGTCCATATGAAAGTGGAACTAGTGTAAAGAAAAGTGGTTCGATAAAAAAGATGGGAAATCCATATGCAAGAAAGATACTATACATGGCAGCATTATCAGCAATAAGGTTTAACAAAT
>Ga0080004_1112723_pt1 | contig 18907 bp, 16 predicted proteins | sample WasSprMetagenome_FD_69207 | JGI IMG/M metagenome (GOLD analysis project Ga0080004, IMG submission 69207) | Sulfidic aquatic microbial communities from Washburn Spring, Yellowstone National Park, USA - WS (SPADES assembly) (version 2) | ecosystem: Environmental > Aquatic > Thermal springs > Hot...
ACCGGAATGGCTTTCTGCGAACTTTCTTGAGGAAGCATAGGGGTGTTTCAAAGACGTATTTACAAGGCTACTTGGACTTTTTGAGCCTTTTACTCAATGAGAGGAGAAGATGGTTTGCTCTTTTTTCCTCCGATTATTTAAGGACATGAGCCATTTACGAATTAATTAGTGATCTTAGGTGGTATGAGGGTAATTTTTGTGATAACAACAATAGGAGTGAGTGGCGGTTGGAACCAAGTGCTAATAATCCACGTGGTAGTCACGTCGGAAGAAATGAAATAGTTGGTGGAAATCAAGTTAAGGATATTCCTTCCGTAATTCTTTTGATGTTGTTTGTCTAAAGTCTCGCATTACAATCGAAAACGTTACTCTTTTTCTGAAATTGACTGAACCTTTAAAAAACGGTTGTTAATCTAGGAATTAATCGGGCGTTTAGTTGGTCAGATATTTTGCTCATGATTTTTCTATTTGTGTGGCTCTATCGAAGAATATCTAAGCTTTTTGATGGATAGTATGCGTCAGAAAGTCAAGTAGTGAAGAAACTAAACAATACCAAACAGCCAAGAGAGAAAGGATAACCATGGAGGAGAAAAACTGCATCTTCAATTTTCTGGGGAAAATGGGCGAGGCCTTGGAGCACGGAGTACTGGCTGTTGACGAAAAAGGCGAAATTCGGGTGTTTAATCACTTCTGCGGCCTGGTTCTCGGGGTGAAAGTGGAGGATGCCCTGGGCAAAAACTGGAGGGAAATTATCCCGGAAAGCAAGCTAGGGATTGCGCTGGAAAAAGGTTCAGGGGAAATCCGGAATTATTACCTTTCGTTTAAAGAAAAGATGATCAAAGTAACGCAGTTTTCTCTTTGCCAGGGCTGGAAAGTGAGCGGGGTGGTGGAATTTTGGGAAGATTACACCGAAATAGAAAAATTAACCTACCAGCTCAAAGAGGCCTTGGAGCAGAACCGCCTGCTGGACAGCATCTTAAATTCGGTATGCGAGTACGTGGGGGCGGTGGACAGGGAAGGGCGCGTTATTTACGCCAACGAAAAAGGAGCGATTCACTTGGGGGTCGACCGCCGGGCGGTAATCGGCAGATTCATGCGGGAAATCCGGAGCGACTGCTTAATGGAAAAAGTGGCGCGTAGCGGTATCCCGCAAATAGGCAGATTGTGGCATGTGAGGGATAAGTACGTACCTGTAGTGGTCTTGCCCCTGATTGAAAACGGGGAAATAAAAGGAGCTGTTTGCAAAAGTGTTTTTCGCGATTTACACGAAGCTGAAGACTTCATCAAAAAAATCAGACCCTACTACCAGACGATAAAAAGCAATCAGGCTTCTGAAAACGGACAGACTGGTTCCAGGTATACATTTGCCGATATTGTCGGCGAGAGTCCGGTGATGGTGACGGCCAAGGAACTAGCTAGGCGTGCGGCAGCCACAGAGGCGACTGTTTTATTGCTGGGGGAGAGCGGCACTGGGAAAGAGCTGTTTGCCCATGCCATCCACTCCGCCAGCGCCAGAAAAGACGGTCCTTTCATCAAGGTAAATTGTGCCAGCATTCCGGAATCGTTGCTGGAATCCGAATTATTCGGCTACGAGGAAGGGGCTTTTACGGGAGCGCGCAAAAGAGGTAAACCGGGTAAATTCGAGCTGGCCAACGGCGGAACCATTTTTCTGGACGAGGTTGGTGATATGAGTCTGAACATGCAGGCCAAGCTACTGCGGGTATTGCAGGAAGGGGAAATTGAAAAGATCGGTAGCACACGGACCATGCGGGTAGATGTACGGGTGATTGCCGCGACCAACCACGACTTGAAAACGAAAGTCCAGCGTGGCGAATTCCGGGAAGATCTATACTACCGGCTGGAGGTGATGCTGATCAGGATTCCCCCTTTGCGCGAGCGCATGGAAGATATTTACATACTAGTCCAACACTTGGTTTCACAATTGTGTATAAAATACGGAAAGGGTACTTTTAAAATAGCACCTTCAGTTTACGATGTCTTCAGGAAGTACTCTTGGCCAGGTAATGTCCGGGAGTTGAGAAACGTTTTGGAAGGAGCAATATGTCTAGCGGATAAAGAGATAATCGAAGTGAGCAACTTGCCTCCCCACTTTCTAGAACGGGTCGAAAATACCCGTTGTTTGCTGGAAACACCAGAAGACCTTCAAGGAACCAAAGTGCTACTATCCAGCCCGCCGTCTAATACAATCGCTATTGAGGACGTGGTTGGACGAGCAGAAAAAGTAGCTATTGAAAGAGCACTTAAACTTACGAGGGGAAATAAAAGAAAAGCCGCAAGGCTTTTGGGCATTGCTCGGTCGACTTTCTACGAAAAATTAAAGAAGTACAATCTATCTTGAGCGATCAGCTTCACCCACTAGATGTCCGGTCAGTTGGGAAAACTTTACTGATAGTCTAGCCACAAAATCAGCGGAAATAAGACAATAAACCTAGGGTACATTTGTTGCTGCCAAAAGTTGATTTGCTTTTTGGCATTTATTTTGCTGATTATCTTTGCTGACCAATTTTGAAGGAGAAAGGAGGTATTGAGAGATGGATTTTGATCTTTCTCCAGAGCACAAAATGTTGAGCGATGAGGTTTATAAGTTTATGCTGAGAGAGATCGCACCACAGGCCGAAAGAATTGATAATGAGGACAAGTTACCAGATGGAATCTGGTTAAAATTAGGCGAATTGGGTGTTTTGGGGATCACCGTCCCGGAAGAATACGGGGGCGCCGGTTTTGACCTGCTGGCCGCTGTTTTGGTCCTGGAACAAATGGCCCGGGTTTGTCCCGCTCTGGGGCTTTCTTATGGTGCACATGCAATTTTGTGTGTTGATACCCTATTCAGGCATGGGACGGAGGCCCAGCGGCGAAAATATTTACCTTCCCTTTGCAGTGGGCAAATGGTTGGTGCTTTGGCATTGACTGAACCGAACGCTGGTTCCGACGCGGTAGGAATTACCACTATAGCTAGGAAAATCGGACAAGAGTATATTTTAAACGGTACTAAGACGTTCATAACCAATGGTCCAATTGCGGATGTGTTTATTGTATATGCGAAGACGAATAAAGAAAAGGGTTCTAAGGGAATTAGCGCTTTTATTGTCGAAAAGAATTTTCCCGGGTTTTCTGTATCCAAGGAACTAAAGAAAATGGGACACCGTGGTTCTCCCACCGGAGAACTTGTTTTTGAAGATTGCCGGGTGCCGGCAGAAAACCTCCTGGGCGAGGAGAACAGGGGCATCGCCGTAATGATGTCCGGACTGGACCGGGAAAGGGCGGCGCTCTCCGGCCTGGCATTGGGTATTGCCCAGCAGGCCATGGACCTTTCTTTGCGATATGCCCGGGAAAGATACCAATTTGGGCAGCCGATCGGAAATTTTCAGCTGATCCAGGGGAAGCTGGCCGATATGTATACCTATCTGGAAGCGGCTCGGCTACTTGCTTATAAAGCGGCCATTACCGCGGACAGGGAAGAAAGAGGGGGTAAAGGTACGAAACTGCATAAACTGGCGGCCGCAGCCATTCTTTTTGCTGGGGAAGTGGCCACCCGGGCCGCTCTGGAGGCCGTCCAGATTCATGGCGGATACGGTTACATGCTGGAGTTTCCCGTGAACAGGTTATATCGCGACGCGAAGCTTTACGAAATTGGTGCTGGAACCTCCGAAATTAGACGTCTATTGATCGCTAGGGAACTTTTGAGCGAGTGAATAAATACAGGCAGGATAACTATCTCCTTTGTTATGTGTCCGGAAGGGTGAGCATGTCCACCCATCCTGACATTAAAGAAGGAAAGTGTCATGGAGAAAAGAATCCTGCAAGTATTATAAATTTTCCAGTCTAAAACAATCTGACTCCAGAGCTTATCTTAACAGTAAGACGAAATTCCTCCTCATTTCAGGTGCAAGTTTGCCCGGCGCTTTTTGAATTTTGGAATTCCTGGCATGCCTATTGCGAAAAAAGTAAAGGGAAAGCAACAGGGTTTGTAATTGTTCGCAAAGTTCGGGCTCCCGGCGGTTTAGGTAGTTATCCCTATCTCTTTGGTGATCGCAGCCAGAACCAGTAAAGGAGGAGTGGTTCCATGGGAAGAAAAGTCGCCATTGTGGGCGTAGCCCAGTTAGCCAACGAAGAGGTTTCGAATTATAACATCCGGGAAATTACCTACCGGGTGATTAAGGACCTGCTGGAACAGTGCGGAATGAAACGGGACGAAATCGAAACTATCGTCACCTCTTCGTCTGACTACTGGCAGGGAATCAGTTGCTCGAACACTTTTTACTACGACGCGATTGGCGGATATTTAAAGAATTCCTCCAAGACGGAGGATGACGGGGCTTTTGCCTTTCTCTACGGTTGCCTGCGAGTGATGAGCGGCCATTTCGACACGGCCATTGTTCACGCGGTGACCAAATGCTCGGAAGTCCCCGACCCTAGCACTCTGACCAACCTGACCGCCGACCCTTTTTACCAGCGCCCGCTGGGGCTGGACGATCTTTCGGCAGCAGCCTTGCAGGCAAAGCTATACATGGATCGTTACGGGGTGACGGAAGAACAGGCGGCCAGGGTGGTGGTCAAGAATCTTGAAAATGCTCTCGATAACCCTTATGCCGCCAGGAGGGCGAAAATTACCGTAGACGACGTTTTAAGGTCGGAGGTTGTGGCCTACCCGTTGAAAACTTTGGATTGTCCCCAGGATTCCGATGCCACCTGCGCCGTATTGTTGGCCGCAGAAGAAAAGGTGGGGAAGTTTACGGACACACCCGTTTGGGTGAAAGGAGTGGGTTGGTCGGTGGACAATTTCTTCCTGGGCGACCGCGACCTTTTAAATGGCGCTTTAGCTAGAGCGGCAAAGAAGGCGTATGCTATGGCGGGGATCAACCGGCCTCGGGAAGAGCTCGACGTGGCGGAAATCTGCGCGCCGTACTCCTTCCAGGAACTCCTCTGGTATGAGCAGTTGGGTTTCTGTGCCGCCGGGGAAGGGGGCAAACTGGTTGATGCGGGAATAACCGCCAGGGGCGGTGAGCTACCGGTAAATCCCTCCGGCGGGGTACTGGCCGCCAATCCGTACGTGGCGAGGGGACTGATCAGGATTGCGGAAGCGGCCCTGCAGGTCATGGGCAAAGCGGGTGACCGGCAGGTACCGGGGGTAAAGACTGCCCTGGCCCATTCCACCCACGGGCTGGCCGGACAGCACCATTCCGTAATTATTCTCGGTAAGGAGGGGAATTAAAATGGCAAGAGCGGTAGCAGTGGTGGGTTTTGGACAGACAAAGCACGGCCGCCGGGATGAGGTAAGCTACCCTGAGCTGGTTTATGAAGCAGTTAAAGCTGCTCTGGATGACGCTGGAATTACTCCAGACGACATCGATGCTGTGGTTTCTGGGTCTATGCCTCCAGCTATGGAGGGGATAGGTGCTCCTCACCTTTACCTGTCAGATGCTTTGTCGGCCTTTGGAAAACCTTCTATACGAGTTGCCACATGTGGTTCAACGGGGATATCCATCGCACAGATGGCTTATTACCATGTAGCTTCCGGCTTATTTGATGTGGTTCTGGCGGTCGGGCATGAAAAAATGAACGAAAACGATCCTCAGGGAACAATGACCACCGTTGGCGAGCCGTATTTTCAGAGACCTTTTTCGGGTGGTGCGCCGGGGATTTTCTCCATGCAAGCGCACCAGTATATGTACCGTTACAATCTACCTGAGGAAAGGGTGCGGGAAGCGGCGGCGATCATCTCCGTCAACCATCACGAAAATGCCTTGGATAATCCTTACGCCCATATTCGAATGAAAATAACCGTCGAAGACGTCCTGAATTCTAAAATAATCGCTTATCCAGTACGTCTTCTGGACGTTTGTCCGTCTTCCGACGGGGCTGCCGCAGTGATTTTTGCCGCAGAGGAAAAAGCTAAACGTTTTCCCAGAAAACCGGCCTGGGTTAAGGGTCTTTATTACGCGGGTGAGGAAGCATTCTTTGGTGACAGTGACAAAGTGGTATGGCAATCGGCGATCATTGCCGCCCGGGAAGCGTACCGGATGGCCGGTATCCAGAACCCGCGCAAAGAAATAGACGTGGCGGAAGTTTACAATCCCTTTACCTTCCAGGAGCTAATCTTCTATGAGTGCTTTGGTTTTTGCGAGCCGGGCGAAGCGTGCCGTCTGGTGGAAGAAGGGGTGGTGCTCCGGGGAGGGGAATTGCCCTGCGCTCCTTCCGGCGGCGTTTTGTGCACCAACCCCATCGGCGCTACCGGCCTGATCCGGGTCGGAGAAGCCGCCCTGCAGGTAACCGGCCGGGCTGGACAAAGACAGGTACCCGGAGCAAAGACCGCCCTGGCCCATGCCATGGGTGGGGTAGATCAGTTAAACGGGGTTATGATTTTAAGCAGTGAGTTGTAAATGAGGAACCAAACGAAAAAGGAGAACAGAAAATGAGCCAAGCGGAAGTGAAATTTTTAGAACAGGTTGTTTATCTTCCCTACCGGTGGTCGATGGGACCAGTATATACCCGATTTTTTGAAGAATTCAAGAAAAAGAAGATCATGGGTACTAGGTGTCCACAGTGCAAACGAGTATTAGTGCCAGCTAGGCAGTTTTGTCCGCGATGTTTTGTTGATACGCCAGAGTGGGTTGAAGTAAGCGACCATGGAACAATCCGTACATGGGCCCTGATCAACTTTAAGTTTTCTGGTCAGCCGATGGACCCCCCGTATATCACCGGTCTGATAGACTTGGAGGGGGCGGACGTAGGCTTCCTGCATTTTATCGGCGGTGTAAATCTCGCCGACCTGGCAGAAGTCAGGGCAAGGATTAAAATTGGCGGTAAAGTCCGGGCGCGGTGGAAAGAAAAACCGCAGGGAAATATCTTGGATATAGAGTGCTTTGAACCGGTTGACTGAAAAGGGTATTTTTACGTAAAGGGAGGTTGAAATGGAAAAAAATATTTCGTACGCAAAATTTAATCACGATTGGGGAATTCATCCCGTACCACCCTTGCCCAACGTACCGGTTTATAATCTGCTCAGGGATTCCGCAAAAAAGTGGCCTGATCAAACCGCTTTGATTTGTTACGACAAAAAGCTGACTTACCGGGAAGTTGATGAACTCACCGACAGGCTGGCCTGGACGCTGGCCACCGTGTTTGGGGTGAAAAAAGGCGACCGGGTGGCTACCATGCTGCCTAACTGTATTCAACATTCCCTGGCGTTTTTTGGCATCATTAAAACGGGGGCAATTGCTGTTCCCTGCAATGTAATGTATAAGCCCCGGGAACTGGCTTACCAGTTAAAGGATGCAGAGGTCGAAACGATTATTGCGTTAGACGTTTTTTACCCGGTAATTAAGCAGGCCAGGAAGGATACTCCCCTGAAGAATGTAATTATTACCAATTTAAAAGATTTCACCTCCCCCGACGCCGCTGTACCTTCACTTTTTGCGATTGAAAAAACAAAAATTCCGGAAACCAGCGATTTGTTGGAGTTGCTGGAAAAATCAAAAGCAGAGGCTCCGCCCGTAGAGATTCATCCGGAGGAGGACCTGGCGTTATTGTTGTACACGGCTGGGACTACCGGCGTTTCCAAGGGAGTGATGGAAACCCACCGAAATGTGTGGGCCTGCGCGCACCCTTCCCGGTATATTTTGGATTTAACCGAAAATAAGATTTGTTTACAAATAATGCCGATGTTCCATTGCTCGGGATATTGCCTTGCCCAGCTCCCGGTTTTGTACTTGGGCGGGACAGTGGTGCATGTGTCCTTGTTTGACCCCGTCCAATGTCTCGGCATGATTGAAAAGTATAAGGTTAACCTGATTTTTGCGCCGCCTACTTTTTACATTGGCCTGCTGGCCAGCCCGGAGTTTGGCCGGTATGATCTTTCCAGTTTAAAATTAACTTATTCTTGCGGTGCGCCCCAACCGCCGGCCCTCAGGGAAAGGTGGAGCAGCCAGGTAGGTTGTTACCTTTACGACGGCTATGGACTTACCGAAACGATGTATCAGGGCGTTTCCGCGCTCAGCACGCCGAAGATGAAAAAACCAGGGGCGGTAGGCGTGGTTTTTGGCGGCGAAATCAAAATTGTGGACGAAAACGGGGAAATAGTTCCCCGCGGCGTGGTAGGCGAGATAATGTTTAGAGGGGACGGGGTAGCAAAAGGGTATTGGCGCAAACCCCGAGAAACTGCCGAGGCTTTTACGGAAGACGGCTGGCTGCATACTGGTGACGCAGGTTACCTGGATGAAGAAGGGTTCCTGCATTTTGTTGACCGGTATAAAGACCTGATTATTGCTTCCGGCTATAACATTGCTCCTTCCGAGGTTGAAGGAGTGATTCTCCAGCATCCCGCGGTAAAGGAGGCCGCCGTTATCGGGGTGCCGGACGAGTACCGGGGCGAAACTGTAAAAGCCTTCGTCAGCCTTAAGGACGGCTATAAGGGAAAGGTTACGGCGGAGGAAATCATTGCGCACTGCCGGGAAAATCTGGCTGCCTTTAAGGTGCCGCGGCAAATAACTTTTCTGGAAGAAATTCCAAAGAATGCGGTAGGGAAAATACTGCGCCGTCAGCTGAGGGAGATGAATGACCAATAAAAACAATGCTGGTATTTTTAACCACAGCATGAAAAAAGTGGGGGTGTTTTAGATGGAAAACAATAATCTTGAGAAAAGCCTTTCCTATTTAAAGTACGAGCCGCAGTGGGGAGCGGAACCGATGCCGCCGGTTCCGGAGATCCCGCTTTTTGAACTTCTTCGGCAGACGGCTTATCGCTACCCCTTGAAAACGGCACTGGTCTCCTGCGGCAAAAGAATTACCTACGGGGAAATGAACGAGTTATCCGATCGGTTGGCCACGGCGCTAGCCGACCTGGGCATACAAAAGGGCGACCGGGTAGCCGTTATGCTGCCTAACTGCGCCCAGCATGTCATTGCTTTTCATGGAATCATCAAAGCGGGCGCCGTCTCCGTACCCTGCAATATCATGTTCAAAGGGGAAGAGCTGGTTTATATCTTGAATGACGCTGGCCCGGAGGTGGTTATTTGTCTGGACGTCTTCTATCCACTGTTTGCGAGTATTAAAGAGAAAACAAAAGTGCGGCGGATAATCAGCGTTCACCTGGCTGATTTTTCAGCGCCGGATGGTTGGATTCCTCCGCCATTCCGGAAGGAAAAAGAGGAATTACCGGACGTTTTGGATTTTAGTGCCCTTCTGGAAAAATATCCACCCGCCCCGCCTTCTTTAACTCTGGACGCAAGGGAAGATCTGGCCTTGATCTTATATACAGCCGGGACGACCGGGCCGCCCAAAGGGGTCATGGAAACGCATTACAACATGGTCTATAACTGCCTCAGTCATGCCCATTTGATGGGTTTTGATTATAATGACGTCAATTTGCAAATCATGCCCATGTTTCATACCAGCGGTTATTTTTTGGGTTCGCATCCATTCTTGTATAAGGGCGGCACCGTTGTCCTGATGCCCTTGTTCGAGCCTGGTGAGCTCTTAAAAATGATTGCGGAAGAGAAAGTAAACGTCATTTTCGGGCCGCCCACCCTTTTTGTCGCCCTGGCCAACCACCCGGACCTGTCGCGATACAACCTGACGCATTTCAAGCTGGCCACCGCTTGCGGCGCGCCGGTACCCATTCCTCTGCAGAAGCGCTGGCGCGAATTGACGGGAATCGACCTGATCAACGGCTGGGGAATGACGGAAACCAACAGCGGGGGGATCATTTCGCTGCCCTTCAAGAAGAACCTGGATTCCATCGGGGTGCCTGTTGCCGGAGAGGTAAAAATTGTTGACCAGGCGGGGAATATTGTGCCCCGGGGGCAAATTGGGGAAATAATGTTCCGCGGCCCTCAGGTGGCCAAAGGCTACTGGAATAAGCCGGAAGAAACGAAAGAGGCCTTTACCACGGACGGCTGGCTACACACCGGAGACGCGGGGTACATCAGCGAAGACGGCTTTGTTTATTTTGTGGAGCGGATTAAAGATTTGATCATCGCCTCTGGCTATAACATCTCGCCCTCTGAAGTGGAATCGGTGATTATGAAGCACCCGGCGGTGCGGGAAGTAGCCGTGGTTGGAGTGCCCGACGAATACCGGGGGGAAACGGTCAAGGCGTTCGTAGTGCTCAAGGATGAATTCCGGGGAAAGACTACGCCCGACGAAATTATCGAATTTTGCAAAGAAAACATGGCCGCGTACAAACGGCCCCGGATTGTCGAGTTTCTGGATGAATTGCCCAAAAACGCGGTAGGGAAGGTCCTGCGCCGCCAACTCAGAGAAAAAGTACCCGCTAAGAAGGGTTCGGCTTGAAAGAAGGCCCGGCAAAAAATCCAAAGGTGTTGCCGGCGTTGAACGGGCGTTTAGTTTAATTCCAGAGATTTTCAGGGCTTGGAGAATTAAAAATGGGGAGGTTGGAAAAATGGTTACCGAACTGGAGAAAAATCTGATCCAAAGGGTGGCGGTAGGCGATATTTTCCGGCGCAAAGCGCTGGCTATGCCGAACCGGGAGGCGGTAGTGGAAAAAAGGGGCGAGGTATTTTCGAGGCTTACCTACGGTGAGTTAAACGCGCACCTGAACCGCTTTGCCCGGGCGTTAAGGAGCATTGGTCTACAAAAGGGGGACCGAATAGGTCTGCTTAGTCCCAATTCCGTTGAGTATCTGGTGGCCCTTTACGGATGCGCGAAAGGAGGGTTTACTGCCGTTCCGGTGAACCCCGGGCTCGCTCCCCAGGATATTGTTTACATTCTAAACCACGCGGAAGTAAAAGCCCTGGTTGTGGACGATCTCCTCTGCCCGCTGGTCAGCGGTATTAAGGATGATCTTCCCAGCGTGCAACACTACATCGCGATCCCCGCCACCAAAAAGGAAATTATCGCTCCCTTTGTCGATTTTCATCAATTCATCCGGGAACATTCCGGTGTAGAAGTGGAAGACGTAATTATTAACGACCGGGATATTTTTGAAATTTTATACACCAGCGGGACCACGGCACATCCCAAGGGGGTAATGGTTACCCACTTGGCGGTTTTTATTATGTCACTTACTAACCTGATCGAAATGAAGATCTTCAGGGAGCACGTGGGAACGACCTTAATGCCCCTTTTCCATTGCGCGCAGCAAACGTTTACAACCAGTTTTTTGCACATAGGAGCAAAAACGGTTTTGTTTCGCGGTTTTGACCCCACGGAGATGCTAGAAGCGATTCAGCGGGAAAAAATCGGCGTGATCTTTTGCCTGCCCGCCATGTACCGGGCCATGCTCAACCACCCAAGGATCAAGGAATACGATCTTTCTTCGGTAGAAAGGTGTGTCTACGCCATGACGCCCATGGATGAGCGGACGCTGGCGGAGGGGATCGGAGTTTTTGGCGCCGATTTCCTGCTCGGCACCGGCCAGACGGAATTCTTTCCTTCCACCAATACCTTCCGGCCCGAGTGGCAATTAAAGAAGCGGGGGAATTACTGGGGGGAATCCGCCCTGACGGTGGACACGGCCATTATGGACGATGAGGGCAACCTACTGCCCCCGGGTAAGATCGGGGAAATTGTCTGGCGCGGTCCGGCAGTGATGGAGGGGTACTGGAAAAATCCCGAAGCTACTGAAGAAACCAGGAAATTTGGTTGGCACCATTCCGGTGACCTCGGTTATTTTGACGAGGACGGCCTGCTCGTTTTTGTCGATCGGAAGAAAGATATGATTAAAACTGGCGGCGAAAACGTGCCTTCCATCAAGGTTGAGCGGGTGATTTTAAACGATCCCCGGGTGGAAGCGGTGGCGGTGGTCGGTCTACCGCACGAAAGGTGGATTGAAGCGGTGACCGCTTTTGTCGTTCCCCGTAAAGGTGTGCAACTGACCGAGGAAGAGGTCATTGCTTTGTGTAAAAAAGAGCTGGGTGGCTTCGAGGTGCCCAAGAAAGTTGTTTTTGTCGAAGAGCTGCCCAAAACAACCACCGGCAAGCTGCAAAAGCACGTCCTCCGGGAGAGATATCGGGACCTTTACAAATAAGTTTTTCTTTCCTGACGGGGATACCGGAGTTAAGCAGATGGTTCTGGGGCAGTTTATTTCCTTTGTTTCTCTTTTTCTGCTCATGATAATGGAGCTGTATTATAACCGTTTAACCTTTATTTTCGACCGTTCGACATTGGAAGGATTCCAAGAAGGTATCCAAAGAGGTAAACAGGAAGCTTTAATTGACATAATTTCTTAACTGGTATAAAAATCGTTCCAGTTCGCTGTTCAAATAACCAAAATGACCTAGCTTATTTAGTTGCCGAAGGAGAGTAGCCAATGGCTGAGATCCTTGTATTTTCCAGAAACAGATGTACATCTGTGGAACAGATGGACGACCGGATTTTCCGGGCAACCTGCCGGGTTCAAGATACCCTCCGGGAAGTCTGGGTGGAGATTCTGGTCAAAGCCCCCGACTTGGAAATCATCCAGGTTAAGGGTGAAATCAAACGGTCTCCGGAAGAAAAGGGGAGGGACGTTACGGACGATCTCCAGAAATTAACCGGCTCCCGAGTGGGGCCGGGCATTAAGAAGATTATCCGAGGCCTCCTTGGGCATTTAGCCCATGCGGAGCAGGTAGCGACCCTGGTGGATGAATGTTGCAACGGCGTTATCCTGTCCTTTACTAAAGACGTTCTCGTCCACGCACCGAAGGACAAGGTGGGTGAGAAAGAGTTCTTTGCCGGTATGGTCAGGACCAATCCGCGATTGTACAACAGCTGCGCGGCCCTTTCTGCGGACAGCCCTCTCATGGAAGGATTGGAACTGGATAAGGATAATGATTGACCTACGGAGGTATTAAACATGCTGAGATTTACCCGGAACAAGCTGGTGAGCGTTTACCGGAAGGATGGGAAAACTCTGTCGGTGCATGGCATTCTGGAAGACGACATTTATGGGTTGGAGGTAGACCTGGACATAGATTTTTCCAGGATGGAGATCTTGGCCATTCGAGGGAAATGGAACCGCATGGAGAATTCCCAATGCCCGAGGGCGATTCCTTTTTTGCAGGAAGCTGTGGGGTTTCGCTTGGATGAGGACTTTGTTCGGAAAGTCCAGAAAATTGTGGGCCGCAAGGCGTGCCGGCATTTTGCCGATCTGATTATGGAATGTTGTGATGCGGCCAAAGATGCCGCCGCCATCATCCAGAGGGAGGGGGATAAGGAAAAGGAGGCTGGCCTGACGACGGTCGACCATCTTTTCGGCAAGGCGGAGGATGTTCCCAAAGCCGAACGGCCAGAAAAAGACGGCGAACCGGGTAACCGGGTTACCGGCGGTGTGCTGATCGATCTCCACGTACACTCCTTTCCCGCTTCGCCCTGCAGCTCCATTTCTCTTCAGGAACTCATCGAAGAGGCAAAAGAGATTGGGCTGGACGGGTTTTGCCTGACCGACCACAACCATTGGTGGGAGCCCTGGAAGGTGGAAGATTTAAGGCAGAAGCATGGTTTTTTGATCCTGAGGGGAAATGAAATCACTACGGATCAGGGAGATATCCTGGTCTTTGGGCTGGAAGAAGACATTAAGGAAATCATTACCCTGGCCGAACTCAGAAAAAAAGTCCTAGCTGCTAACGGTTTTATGATTGCGGCTCATCCGTTTCGGGGCTTTTTGACCTTTGGCGTCGGCTACCTAGGCCTGACGGTGGAAAAGGCCATGGAAAGACCGCTCTTTAAATTGGTGGACGCCGTGGAAGTTTTAAACGGCAAGGTAGCGGAGCAGGAAAACAATTTTGCGGCAAAAGTGGCGCAGAGCCTTCGTCTTCCGATGACCGGCGGGAGCGATGCCCACGGGGCTGGGGAGGTAGGGCTCTACGCCACCCGGTTCCCCGGCCCGATCCAAAACGAGCAGGATCTTATCGAGGCCTTGAAAAAAGGAGGTTATTCCCCCGTAGTGTTTAGAAATCGCTGCTCAGATTGATCCAGACCGGGAAACATTTTTTAAGCCTTTGGCGGTGGTGAAAGGAGGAGAATATGCAAACAAAAAAAGACTGGGAAAAAATCGTCCGGAGAATGGAACAGCTAATGCGGCTAAAATCGTTTCCGGTAGCCTTCAAGATGCTCACGGACAAGACGGAATTGGAAAAGATCCCCTTCATGCGCCGGCCGGCCAAAAAGGTTACCCTTTGCCAGTTGATCACCCTGGTCAGAAATTTTGACTGGACAGTTGGGGCCGAACTGTCCGATTTTTCCTCTCCGGTTTGTCCTTCCATCCTGGGTTTGACGGAAGTTCCCGAGATTTATAAAGACGGAACGTTCCGGAGCATTGTCTGGGTGAAGACCCGTGCGGATGCCAGGAAATACGAGGCCTCCATTCCCCGGCTTCCGCTGGGAAAATACGAGGCAGTAGCTATGGCCCCCCTGGTCTATAATCCTTTTGAACCCGATCTTGTCCTCATCTATGCCAACCCGGCCCAGATGATGCTTTTGATCAACTCCCTCCAGTTTGAAGACTACGAGGTTATGCATTTTTCCTGCGTGGGCGAGTCATCCTGCTCCGACGCCATCGTCCGGTGCTATCTTACGGGAAAGCCTTCGTTGACCATTCCCTGTTACGGAGAAAGGCGTTATGGCCACGCCCAGGACGAAGACCTGGTCATGGCCGTGCCGGCAGATCAGATGGAAAAGGCCCTGCGGGGGATGGAGGCCCTTTACCGCCGGGGAATCCGTTACCCGATCAGCTTTGCCGGGGCCGAACAGGATCTGACCAATGCCTTCCCCGGTTCCTACAGGACCATTAGCCAGGTGGAGGCTATCCGGGGAAAGAATGATCGCCGTCTGCTTCTGGGGGTAACTGGGGGGATTGCAACGGGAAAAAGCACTGTGGTGGAGATGCTGAAGAAAAAGGGGGCTCCGGTAATTGATTTTGACCTGCTGGCCCGCAAGGTGGTGGAGCCGGATCAGCCAGCCTGGAGGGATATTGTGACCTATTTCGGCGAGCAGGTTCTCCAGGAGGATCGGACTCTGAACCGCAAGAAGCTGGCGGACATCGTTTTTCGGGATCTGGAGAAGCGGAAGAAACTGGAGAGCTTCATTCACCCCAGGATTTACGAGGAGTTTGCCAGGGAGCTTGAAGAATTGATTTCTAAAGATCCAAATGCAATCATCCAAGTGGATATTCCCTTGCTGATCGAGCTCAACCTCCAGTACATGTTCCATAAGGTTTTAGTCGTTTATGCTCCGGAGGAGGTGCAAATCAAAAGGCTTATGGAGCGGGACGGGATCAGCCGCGAGGAAGCGGTAAACAGGCTGAAAGCCCAGCTGCCCATCGAAGAAAAGGTAGGTTACGCCGACTTTGTCATCTATAACGAGGGTACGCTGGAAGAAACTCAAAAGCAGGTGGATGAACTCTGGGAAAAGCTAAAGGAGATTCAAGCCAGTCGGGGAACCTGAACAGCCTGATGGAAAGATAACTGATTGTCCGCTCGGTTTAAAACGATTTAAGACTAAGAGTGCGAGACTCGGAACAGCTCATGGCGGCTGTGCCGGGATTAATATTGTTCATTGTGTCCACGAAATTACCGGCATGGGAAAGAATGAGCAAATGATTTATTTGCTCATTCTTCTTTTCTAAAGTTTTATAAAGTTTCTTTTTCAAATGGAAAGAAAATCAAGGAAGCTTGCCTAGAGCCTCCATAATCCCGCCCAATCGCTGTATCTTTCCACGTTTTTCCGGGCTATTTCAATCCCCCGCCGGTCGCCGGAGCGAATGAGCCACCTGGTTTCGCTGATTTTTTCGATGGTGGTAAAGATGTCGTAGTGAACCAGGATTACCGGCACTTTTTTCGCTGGCGCGGGCGATCGCTTTAACGTCGGGGGTAAAGGCCACCAGTCAGGATGATCACAGAAGTGCTGGTTTCCAGGGTGGCGAGGGCGACGCCAGCCTGGTCCTCTCGGTGATCACGGCCTTATTGAGGGACCGTCGGAAATATCCCAGGGTGCTTTCCATGGTCATGGCGCCGATAACCACACTTTACACGATTCTGTCCAGCCAGCCTTCGCCGGTAAGGATTTCCCCGCCCAGCACTTCGTAATACTGGGTTACAGTCGGGCAGGCAATCCCCTAGCGGCTCGGTATCCCTTTCCTCCAGCAGGGAGCGGTAAACCCCTTTGGTTTTAGCCAGGAAGGGACAGGGAACGTTGTTGAAAATATTGCCCAGCACGTTAACCTCCGTCTGAGCGAAATAATTGTTGAGAGAAATTACCTAATCCAGGCTGAAGTCGTTTTTAATCTGGACAATAAAAAGAACCGTTCCCTGGAAAAGCCGGCCCGGCCCGCCCGCGCCCCGCGCCACCTAGCCCACGGGATTCACCCGGATGCGGCGCCGCGTCATGATGTCGGACTTCGGCAGGCGGCACTCCAGGATCCCGTTGCTGTAGCTGGCGCTGACCTGCTCTGCCTTGATGGAAGTAGGCAGGGCAATGGTGCGGTGCACGCTGGAAGGAACGCCGCCGGCGTAAGCCGTGCAGGAGATGCTTAAGGAGTCGTCGGTGACGGTGAGGTTCAGGTCGTTGGGGTTAATGTTCGGCAGCTCGGCCGTGACCACAATGTCGCTGTTGGTCTCGCTGATCTCTACCCGCGGCTGCACCAAGCCGGTGCCGGTCTGCATGAAGTGGAATCCCGCGCCCATGGCCGGCGCTGCCATCCCGGCGCCCAGGGCCGGCACAAAACTGTAAGTAATGGCCTGGCCGGCAGGCAGGCCAAAGGCGCCCGTGGCGAAACCCGGCGCTGCCCAGGCGCTGGTCATGGGCAACATGTAACCCATGGCCGGGTAAGCGGCGGAAATCATGCCCGCCGGCGCCGCCGCCCAGGAGCCGATTCCGGCCGGCTGGGCCGTCCAGGTGAGGGAAGGGTTGGCCGTCGAAGCGCCCATCTGTCCCGACTGAGCCAGGGCCATGGCCTGCGGATTGAAACCGCTTACGTACATTTCTTCAAGCCCCCCTTATCCGGTAATTCTTGTTCGGGGCTTTCACCCCGGAGCTTAATATGCTACCAAAAAGCAGCATTTATACCAGGGGGACTCCCCGCAAGCGGCCATCCTCTTTTCTGCCTGCCCTTCTTGAAGTTCCAGGGTCGCCGCCGGCCGGTGCTTGTTGCCCGCTTTGTGCACCGGCCGTTCAGCGAAGGCCCTTCACTGCTCCTGGATTTTCCTGCTAACATGACGCTTTGGCCAAAGCAAGCGCCAGTTCCCGGCGCAGGTTGTCCAGGGTTACGGGTAGAATTTCAATGGAAACCTGGACGTAATCGAAAAATTCGAGAAGAGCCTCCTCCGAAACGGGGAGAACACCGGTATCAAGCAGCAGGACACGCTCGTAGAAGCCGAAATTCCGTCGGGCCTCACTGCTGTCCCACCCCAGGCCGGCGACAAAGATCTCCCGCCAGTGGGCCAGCCAACCCGGGGTCAGGTAAAAGGTACGTGCTTCCCGGCTCAGCTCAAGGCGACGCTCCCGGCCAAGCACCAGGCCAATGCAGTCCGGTTCCGTCAAGCGCACTACCTGGTATTCTCTTTCCCAGTCGGGCATGCCGGGGTGACACTCGGAACCGTAAACCAGGATACGCGGCCTCTCGCAGGGCACAGCCAACTTGGTCACCAGGTGATTCTCCAGTTTTTTAAGATCCACGTGCAACCCCGGAGGCAGGAACTCCAGTTCGGCCGTCGTTTCTAGGCTACTCAGCACCGCCTTGATTTCTTCCCGCAGAATGCCACAGCAAATCAGCCGGCACTTTGCCGCCAAACGGCCTTCCCCCTTTCAGAGTTTAAGAGGGCCGCGGGGCAGGCGCCGCCGCGGCCTCCCTCCCGGACAGGTCTAAAGCCCGGCTCTGGAAACGATGGTTTCGGCCAGTTGCTCGGCGTCGGCAAAGGGAAAGTCTTCCGGCCTGAGAAGCTTTGCCGCTTCCCCTGCCGTAACGCTGAAGTCGCCGCTCCCGCAGGTGGTCCCGGCTCCGTTCGGCAGGGCGGCAAGGAATTCTTCCGGGCTGCCGATGGGGAAGGTAGCCCCCGCCAGGGCCCCGATGATCTGCGACTTGATTTCGTCGCGCAGGGACATTCCAGTCACCTCCTCTTGTCCGGTGGTTACTCAAATTTTACCCTCCAGCCCGAAAGCCGGGCTGTAAAATAGTTTACCGGCAGGGGAAACAAGGTGCTGACATGCTATAATTGTGGGTGGGAAGAAGGGTAAGGTGAGCCATGTGCCTGCCTGCATGAAGGAGCTGAGCATCTTCGCCGGGCTTTCCCCCGCGGAGAAAAACCGGGTGGCCGAGCTGGCCCGCAAGCGAGTCTACGAACCCGGCGAATTCCTCTTTCACCAGGGAGACCCGGCAGATACCGTCTATCTCATAAAGTCCGGCCGGATCAGGTTGTTCACCGTTTCCCAAGACGGCAAAGACTTTACCCTGGGAGTCCTGCATGCCGACGAAATGTGCGGGGAAAACGCCCTTTTTCAGGAAGGGCTGCACCCCTTCGCCGCCCAGGCCATAGAACAGTCTTTTGTTTGCAGCTGCAGCAAAGCCGATTTTCACCAGCTGTTGCTGCAGAACCCTTCCATTGCCGTGAAGGTGATTCAGGCCCTGGGGCAACGCCTCAACGAGTACACCGATCAGATGGCCAGCCTTGCCCTGGAAGACGTTAAGAGCCGCCTCCGGCGGACCATGCAGCGCCTGGCACGCCAGTACGGTGTTCCCACTGCCCGCGGTATCCGGCTGGAAGTCCCCTTGAGCCAGCAGAGCCTGGCCTCACTGGTTGGAGCTTCGCGGGTGATGGTGGCCAACGTGCTCAAGCGGATGCGCCAGGAAGGCCTGCTCGATTACGACGGGAAGCACTACTACCTGCGCGAACAAGCAGAACGCGGCTGAGCAGGCTCTTCCAATCCGGTTATCTCCTTGCCGGCGCCCCCTAAG
>Ga0080004_1154402_pt1 | contig 18904 bp, 16 predicted proteins | sample WasSprMetagenome_FD_69207 | JGI IMG/M metagenome (GOLD analysis project Ga0080004, IMG submission 69207) | Sulfidic aquatic microbial communities from Washburn Spring, Yellowstone National Park, USA - WS (SPADES assembly) (version 2) | ecosystem: Environmental > Aquatic > Thermal springs > Hot...
CCGACGCTAACCCCGCCTTCACCTTCAGGCAGGCATTGAAGCTCGGCAGGATCCTTGAGAGGTATGAGGCCCTCTTCTTCGAGGAGCCTGTCCCACCGGACAACCTTGAGGGATATGTGAGGCTCACAGATACCCTCGACGTCCCGGTATGCGGCGGCGAATCCCATTACTCAAAATATGATTTTAGAGATCTGATATCAAGGCATGCCGTCGACATAATCAATCCTGACGTGGCCAGGATCGGAGGGTTGACGGAGGCTAAAAAGATCGCGGCGATCGCCGAAGCCTACGAAGTTGAAATAGCTCCCCCCATATAGGGTTATCAGGGGTCGGCTGCAGAGCGGCAACCCTGCAGCTATGCGCATCCCTCCCGGAACGCCTGTTCCTAGCCTATGAATATATGTATAGGGGGCCTGAACATCCCCTCATGTCCGGAATCCTAAAGGAGGAACTGGAGGAATTCGAAAACGGCTATGTAAAGGTTCCAGATAAACCAGGTCTAGGATTAGCCATAGACTTGAACGCCATTCAGAGATACTTAACCTAATCTTGTCTAATCTAATTTCCAGTAGATTATATGGAAGGCTTCCAATGGCGTCAACCCTTGAAGTTTGACGACCCTGTTCAGCGATGGCTTCCCGGCTGGATAGGGCAATCCATAGATGAAAATATCTACTAGGGAAACTTAGCATAGCGTTTAAGGAACCTGTAGGAGACGGGTTTTCACTGATCCAAGTTCTACGAGCCTTTGATCCGTTGTGACCAGGGTTCCCCCAAGCGTCTTGGTACTGTATCGTATTGCTTACATATAACACGCCCCCATCTAGGGTGAAGAACGGTAAGCTACAAACCTTAGAGGACGTTAGCTTCCCGCCTCCGCGACCGGACTCGATCCTAATCCACCATGATGGAGGCCCCGAATATGAGGCTGTTTCCCATCGAACCATGTTGGAGGCAGGTTATGGAGGCCTCGACCTCCACGGGCATAGCCCTGGCTTGCCGTTCAGTCCGGGCGCTAACTTCCGTAACGCTCCTCACCCCTTCCTCCTCCTCGTATCATACGAGGGCTCTCGTCGTGAAAGGTTGAAGAGGACGCGTCTATCTGGTATCTGATCTTCCCTGGGTAGGCCCACTTCTTCACGTCTATGTAGGATACGCCGACCGAATCCCCTTGCAGCCTCACCGGTCATGCGGAGCTTTGACGCCAACATCGCCGAGGTTATGCTAGTTAATAAAATTTACACTGGGTGGAATGGGCCCCAATATCCCATACCTGGCATGGAAAGAGTATCCATGGAAAATAAGGAGGATAAAAGGAAGCTCCGTTCGGCCCTCTTTTATCCCACCTGTAGGCGGTGCGGGGTTCCACGCCTAGAATGTTAAATGCCGGTTACTTATATGAGTTCTATCTCTATGTACACGTCTTCAGGCGTCTTTATGCGCATCAGCCTTTTCAGGAACCTCTCGTTGGGGTCCACGTCTATGAGCCTTTTATGGATGCGCATCTCCCATTTATCCCAGGTGTTTGTGCCCTCTCCGCAGGGTGATTTCCGCGTAGGCACCGTCAACCTCTTCGTAGGCAATGGGATAGGCCCCTTCAACTTTACCCCTGCCTTCTCCGCTATCTCCTTTATCTCCGCGCATATCGAGTTCAGGTCTTGTGGATCCGTGCTGGAGAGTTTTATCCTGGCTTTATTCACCATCGTGGTCACCCCTCGGAGTGGGCCCGAGACGGGGCGGGACACATCCGATAGAGATACTTATTTATTTTATGTTGAGGAGTGCCTCTCTCCCCTCTTTTCTTTTCTTCGATCAGCCTTTCTCGGTGATCTCGGTGACTACGCCTACCGCTATGGTTGTCCCCATGTCCCTTATCGCGAACCTTCCGAGTTGAGGTATCTCCTTGAAGGGCTCTATCACTATGGGCCTTACGGGGCGTAGTTTGACGACTGCGCCGTCCCCGGTCTTCAGGAAGGAGGGTTTCTCCTCGATGACCTGGCCTGTCCTGGGATCTATCTTCTGGATGAGCTCCGTGAAGGTGGCCGCCACCGTGGAGGTGTGGGCGTGGAGTACGGGGGTGTATCCCTGGGCTATAGCTGTGGGATGATGGATGACTATGATCCTGCCTATGAACTCCTTAGCCACCGTCGGCGGGGTATCCGGATGGCCTACCACGTCTCCCCTATGTATCTCGGTCTTCGCCACCCCTCTAACGTTGAAGCCTATGTTGTCGCCGGGCTCCGCCTGGGGTATCCTGACGTGGTGCATCTCTATGGATTTCACTTCCCCCTTCTTGTTCGCCGGCATGAATATTATCTCGTCGCCCTCCTTTAGGATCCCCGTCTCAACCCTTCCGACGGGCACCGTGCCTACCCCGGTGATCGAGTATACGTCCTGAACCGGTATCCTCAGGGGCTTGTCCAACGGTTTAGGCGGGGGCTGAAACTTATCTAGGGCTTCGAGCATCGTCGGCCCATCGTACCATGGCGTGTTAGGGCTTCGATCCGTGAGGTTGTCCCCCTTCCATCCCGAGGCGGGTATGAAGGCGACCTTCGACACGTCGTATCCCACCGTCTTCAGGAGGGACTCCAACTCCTTCCTGCACTCCTCATAGCGTTCCTTGGAGTAGTTGACGGTGGGGTCATCCATCTTATTTATCGCCACCATAATCTGGTCTACACCCAGCGTCTTAGCCAGGTAGGAGTGTTCCCTCGTCTGCCCGCCTGGTCCGACCCCCACCTCGAACTCCCCCTTCTTAGCGGATACCACGAGCATCGCCACATCGGCTTGGCTTGCCCCCGTTATCATATTCTTTATGAAGTCCCTGTGGCCTGGAGCATCTATAATGGTATAGTAGACGTGGGGGGTTTCAAAGTTCTGGTATGCCAGGTCTATGGTTAACCCTCTCTCACGCTCCTCCTTAAGCCTGTCCAAGGCGAAGGCGAATTTAAAGGTCTCCCCTATCCCGGTCTTAAGGGCCTCCTTCTCATAGTCCTGTATGGTCTTATCGTCTATGTACCCCGTCTTATATAGGAGGTGGCCCGTCAAGGTACTCTTGCCATGGTCTACATGGCCTATGACCACCAGGTTCAGGTGAGGCTTCTTCTCAGCGCTCATCGACTATCCTCCCTTAATTTCCAACTCGTAAAGTTAAATCACTATCCAATATTTAAGCATTGGTGAAGGATCCGCTGAGGAGGCTTACATCAACGCTTTAAAACTCAGGGGGACGGATGGTTTCTCGCCGTAAAAGATGAATTTCCGCCGTCCATCCCAGAGTTGAGGCCTAAGCCTTCCCATCCATCATTTTATCAGTTGACTTGTCTCCGAGGCCTTGACACATGGGCTTGAGGCTCTTTGAGTGAGGGGTGGCCCTTCGAAGAGGGATCTCCTTTAGAGTTCCGGTACGACCCCTGGTATCCTAGGGAAAGGCTGCACCTCTGCGACGTGTCCAGCTCCGCAGATGTAGGCTATGAAGCGTTCCACCCCGAGGCCTGCGCCGGCTGAAGGTTTAAGCCTCCCCTCCTCGGCGAGCTTGAGGAGGAGGCTGTAGTCGTCGAGTCTCAGGCCGTCCCTCCTCAATTTCTTAACGAGCTTCTCATATTCATATTCTCTTTCCCCGCCTGAGACCAGTTCTCCGAAGCCCTCAGGCAGGATCAGGTCGAAGTTCCGCCACTCCCCTGAGGCTTCATCCTCGAAGTCGTAGAATTCCCTCGGTATATCGGTCACCCATACGGGGTTCAGGGACCCCCGTGAGACCCGTTCCTCCCAGCATTCCCCATAGGTCTCCATCAGTTCTCTCCTCCTGTAAACTTTGAAGGGCGCCTCCGGCACCCTCAAGTCCCTCCCGAGGATTTTAAGCTCCTCCATTAACTCCTCCTTTACAAAACTTATGGATTCTACGATGAGATCCTCGAAGAGGCTGAAGAGATCCTCTATGCCCCCGTAGGCTACCTCTAGATCCAACTGGTTGAACTCGTATAGGTGCCTCCCCGTCTCAGCCCTCTCACCGCTCTCAATCCTTATATTAGGGGAGATCGCGAAGAACCTCTCAGGGCCGAGGGAGACAAGTATCCTCTTATGGAGTATCATGCTCTGCATAGTTTTAACTCTTCGACCGTAGATCTCCAACTCTATCCTCTTCTCGATACTGGCGGCAGTGTCAGGCCAGAGGGGATCCGTAGACCTGGAGAGGATTACGGGCAGGATCCAGATGAAGCCCCTCCGCACGAGGAGGCCCACCATGGTCTTCAACGTCGCAGTGGTTATCCTGAGCACGGCTTCCATCTCCCGGCTTCCCAGATGCCTCGGCGGATAGCCCATCCTGGAGAGGCGGATTGAAGATTTCATCCACGCTCCACCGCACGATTTACCGTGGAGGCCTTTAATAAGAATTTCTAGGATAAAAACGTAAAAAATACATAAAAATACCTGAAAAACCAATCTATAACATAATTATTACAGATTAAATCGCCTCACCCCGCATACCTGAAACCAAAATTTCCATTTAGGCACAGGTTCTCCACGCCTCACACACATCACGGTGGGCGCAAAGGCAGATGGAGTACGAAGCCTCTGCGAAGAGATACTGGCAAGAGAAGTTAATAGTCTACCTCGGGGACAACCTGCTCCAAGACGGAATCAAAGGCTACGCGGCTGAGTTTTCAAGCCACAACTACGATGCCATGATCCTCCTGAAGGAGGTTGAGGACCCGAGCAAATTTGGAGTCGCCGAAATCGATGGAGAGGGAGGGCTCGTCAAGCTCGTTGAGAAGCCGAAAACCCCCGTAAGCAATTACGCCCTCATCGGGGCATACTTCCTCACGCCGAAGATATTCCCAGTCATTAAGAGGCTTAAGCCGAGCTGGCGGGGCGAATACGAGATCACGGATGCCCTCCAAGGCCTCATCGATGAAGGATGTAACGTCGAGTATAGGACCGTGAAAGGCTGGTGGTTCGACACGGGAAAGAAGGATGATGTGCTCACCGTCAACGCCCTAATCCTCGACAGACGCGGAAGAAGAATCGTCGAAGGAAGCGTTGAAAGCTCGAAGGTTGAAGGCCGAGTAACCATAGGCAAAGGAACCGAGATAATCGACAGCGTCGTAAGGGGCCCAGCCGTAATAGGCGAAGACTGCCGCGTGGAGAGGTCGCTCATAAACCCTTACGCGAGCGTCGGGGACCGCGTTAAAATCTTGAACAGCAGCGTCGAATACAGCATTATAATGGAAGACTCGACCATAGAGGGCGTAGACAGGATCCAGGAGAGCCTCATCGGAAGAAACTCTAAAATCGTTAAAAGCGGCAAGGGGAAATTCTACAGGTTCCACATAGCCAACCACTCTGAGTTGACACTATCCACGGCTGAAGCCGGGAGACTCGCATACAGCCCCTTCGACGCTTAGAGGCATATCCGTTTCAGCATTCACCACTTCATAGCTCCGGGATTATCTGCAAGGGCTGCGCCACCAGCCCGTTAACGGCCTCTTCAACTTCATGAATCTGGAGAAGCCCTATAATTTATTTATTTTATTTTACTCTTGCTCGAACCCTTCCACCCGCCTGTCTCGGCTTGAAGCGCCTTATTCGAGCTTTCGGACATTCAAGCCACATCCGAAAAGGTGTGGAAGATCGAAAAACATAAATTTAGGGGCGACTCATCCCAAGGTTAGAACCCAAGGCTTTCTCGCCGAATTTTAGGTAAGGCTATCGACAAAAATTAGATTCGTAGGGGCAATAGCGGCCTTTATTTGATTAAAGGTCGTCGAAGTTATCGCGATTTATTAAAAAATTTATATTAGAATTTATATTAAACAAGAGCTTTTTCACCTCCACCGGTGGCTTAAGCTTAAACTGAGCTTTTATAAATTGCTTTAGATCAAAATGCTTATTTATCCTAGGCTTAAATTTATTTTTGGCGGGTTAATTGGCTAAGAAAATTGCTGAAAAGGTTCCAAGCTGGATTTCAAGGATACTATTACCTGAAATCAGGGCGATAGTTAAAGAGGAAATTTCGAATCAATTGAAACCATTAGAAGCGAAAATATCCGCTTTAGATGAAAAAATTGATGAAAGGACAAGAGCATTGGATATGAAAATTGAGGAGAAAACAAAGGCTTTAGATGCTAAAATTGAGGAAAGAACTAAAGCTTTAGAAAAGGAAGTAATGTCTTTAAGAAATGAAATGAACGCCAGATTCGATTCAATAGAAAGAGGCTTCCATTAATAGAAAGAATAGCCCTATTAGAAGCTAGAATAGAAAAAATAGAAAAGCATGTGGGAATCCATTAACAAGCTAATTATAGCTAAAAGACTATAGGCAGCTTACTGGCTTTTAATTTAATTAGTTTAATTAAATCTGTTGATGCAAGAAATGATACTGACAAGATAAGGTTTTTGTCGGCCTCCTATGCTTCCTAAAGGTTTGGTGATCCATAATTAATTGAAGTATGCCTTTAGGAAGCTTTTGGGGGCCATTAAGGCCAATAAGCTTTTCAAGCGTAATAGGGTTTCGTTTCGGTTGAGGAGGAGGCTTGGATCATAATAATCTTATACTTGGCAGGATTGGTTAAGCCTAAGGGCCATGACTGAGCGTTACGGCCTGGTTAAGGCAAGCAGGGAGGCTGTTAGGCCTTGGCCTCATAAGCTTGAATCTTTAGCCTATCATGGTCCGCCTAAACCTGGAAGGCTTGTGGCCGTCGACGAGACTGAGACCAAGCTTAACGGCGAACGGCTTTACCTATGGGCTGCAATAGACGCGGATAAAAAGGAAGGAAATATTGGCTATTTACGTCTCCTGGCAAAGATCAAGCTTAAACGCCTACATATTCCTTAAAAAAGTATTGAAGGCTTGTTCGAATAAACCTTTAATATTGGTCGATGGCGGCCCATGGTATCCATGCATGGGCTTTAAGCCAATTTAGCCTGGAATGGCTCCATACGACCTCTGGCAAGCGAAACGCCATAGAGCGTCATTTCAGGACGTTGAAGGAGCGCCTTAGAGGCTTTTACAACGACCTGAATGCTAAGGCTAGAGGCATACTAGCCATAAAGGCCATGGCCCAGATCCTAGCCTACGACTACAATCACCTCAGAGCCCACCAGACTATAAGGGCCCCACCGCTAGGATGGTGAGCTTATCTTGCCAGTATCCGAAGACGGGAAAAACCATATACGCAGGTATGCGGAGAATATTTAAGGTCCTTCAGCCCTTAATATCCGAGATAAGAAGATGCCCGGTACGGCGGATAGAGGCATGGAGACAAGCCTTAAGCTAAGGATCTTCAAGCTCCTCAAGGAGGATGAAGAGTTCCGCCACGCCGTCATCGGCGTACTAGGCCTAGAGGACCTTAGGGCGGGCATCATAAGCCTAGAAAAAGCCGTAAAAAAACTAGTTGAAGGACAAGCCAGGCTCAACGAAGCCATTGCCAAACTCACAGAGGGACAAGCCAGGCTTGAAGCCGGATACGGAAGACTGGAAGACGCAATGATTAAACTAGCAGAAAGACAAACTAGACTAGAGGATACGGTGGTTAAACTTGCTGAAGGACAAGCAAGACTGGAAGACGGATACAGAAGACTAGAAGATACAGTGGTTAAACTTGTGGATGGACAGGCTAGGCTTGAGGAGGCTATGGCGGAGACGAGGCGGGATATCGTCGAGATTAGGAGGGATTTGGCTATTACTAGGAGTGAGTTAGGCGGCCTTTCAAGCTCTGTGGGGGCTATGTCGGAATCTATGGTGAGGGGGGCTTTGAGGAGGTGGCTGAGTGAAGAGGGCCTAACGGTTGACCGGCTGGCGCCGATTAAGGTGAGGATAGAAGGCCGGGAGGTTGAGGTGGACTTCCACGGGAGGGCCGTGGACAGGGAGGGGAGGCGGATAAGCGTATATGCTGAGGCGAAGTCAACGGTGAGGGCTAGGGAGGTAAAGGAGTTCGCTAGGATAACTGCTGAGGCTGAGAGGGTGTGGGGGAAGGGGGTTAAGCTCATGGTAGCCTTCAGGATCTACGAGGATGCGTATCAGGCAGCTGAGGAGGAGGGGATACGGATAGTCGAAGCGTGAAAGTCGCGGGAGGGGATGGGGATGCATCGGCCAAGAAAAATATTATTTAGGAGAGCTGAGATGGATCGTGTGAGGGCCTGGGTTTAATGGGTGTGGAGAGGTGTCTCTCAGGCTTCGTAGGCTCGCCGTATCGCCGTCTATCGGGGTCATCCTATTAGTCTCCATCACGGTTGCAGCGGCCCTCGCAGCCTACGTCTACCTCATGGGGAATATGCCTTACACCTCGACTGGCGGCGTAGACGTCGTCGAGATATATAATGTGGAGTGGACGGCTCCCAACAGGGTATTATTGACGCTGTCCAATCATGGCCGTTCAGGTAAGATCCTTGAGGTGGCCTATGTAGATGGCCTCCAGGGATACCCTTCCTCCCCGATAGAGCTCGGGCCTGGGGAGGCGAGGGATGTAGAGTTCACTTTCATCGATGATATAACGCCTGGAAGCCACGTGGTGAAGGTGGTGTGCAGGGATGGCACCATGGGGGTCGTCTCCCACAGGTTTGTGGAGTTAGCTGTGGCTACCGTGTCTACCTCCATTTCGACTGTCACGTCGGCCACGTCCACCACGGCGACGACGACGCAGACGCCTTGCTTCGTCCTTGAGACCTATTATGGCACGGGCTTGTTCGAGGGTATAAGGGGCATCCAATCCTTCAGGGATGACCTTATGATGCGTACCCACCTGGGGCGTATATTTATTAAGATTTTCAACCACGCCTACTACCCCGTTTCAAAGGCCTTAACCCCCATCATCAGGGGCAACATAGCGGTAAAGGATACATTAAGGATATTCCTGGAACCCCTAATCGCCGCCGCGATGACGGCCATCCACCTAAGCCTCATACCTCCCGTAAATCCTGAACAGAGGATATACTTGGCGGTGGCATTGGGATCCACCCTGGCCGCCTCCATCTATATAGCACCGCTGGCCGGCCTCGCAGCCAGGCTTAGACCCAAACGGGCGCCGCGGCAGAGTCCCGCTCGGAAACGGGCTGCGAGGCTCCATGGAGGATGCGGCGGCTGAACACGAGAGGATAATGATGGGGTAGACGGGGTTTCACGTGTGGGCGACGGGCGCCTCCATCCCCTCCCTCATGTAGGCATAGGCCATCCTAGGGTTCTGAGTTAAGTAGAGATGTGTAGTGTTTCATCTCTACTTGGCTCTTCCCTCTCGATTATTTCATTGAGGGCTCTCTGGGGGAACCCTGCTCCCCGCATCCGAAGGTTTAAAACCGCTACAACGTCCCTATCCATTACCATATCGCATCTTCCGCATCTCATGAGCCTGCCCTCATAGGCTACCATGTAGCCGGAGCAGAGGGGGCAGGTTTTGGAAGTATTCCTTGCATCCACGTATTTAACCGGTAAGCCCATCCAATTCAGCTTATATTCCAGCATGGACTGGAACGTCCTCGCATTCCACTTTGAGAGCCTCCCATTCCGCCTCCTAGAGCCGTTTAGAATGTTATGCTTCATCCCTTTAAGCCTCTCCATCACCGCACCAGACCTGGATCCCTTAAGCTTTCCCGCTATTTCAGTGGTCAACTTATGCATGAAGTCCCTGGCCCTGTCCTTCTCACGGCTAGAATACTTCCGCAAAAGCCTTTCAGAAGCCTTAGGTCTAAACTTTGAAAGCCCCTGTACCCTCCGCCTTTTAGCCTCGTAGACCCTGTGGATGTGGTAGAGCTTTCTCGAATCGTATCGTTTTATCCCTCCGTCGATTAATGCGGTTATGTTTGTCAGGTTAACGTCGAATGAGGCCCATTTCTCAGCTTCAGGCTCAACCCCCCTCTTAACCGTTATTATAAGCGCTTTCTCCGTCAGGATCAGCCCCCCCAAGCCTCTCAAAGTCGCTGGGAACCCAGGGATATCTGGCTAGATCGACTTCAAGGTACCTCCTGCCGGGTTCTATGCTTACCTTCAAGACGCCCTCCTTGAAGCTGAAGAGCGTATTCTTAATGTAAGCCGTCCGCTTCGTTATCTCAGGAGGCCTTCCAGCCCTCCCCCTATTGTGAAGGACGATCCAGCCCTTAACCAGCCCGATAACCGAGTTAATGGCGGAGTCTACGTAATGCTTTGAATACTTCCAGTCCCTTAAAAGCTCGTCCCTAAGCCTCTTCCTATCCCCACTTCTGAATTCCAGATGGGCTTTCCCGTTAAATTTAATGTGAGATAAGATCAATTCCAAAGCCTTCCTCTTAACCTCAAGGTACGATTCTAAGAGGTCTAAGGGCGCCTCTACCGGGATCCTGTAACTCTTAACTGCCTCCATAACCTTTCAACCTCGCCCCTAGGATGATGGAGCTTACCGGTTGGAAGCCTAACCGCTTCGATAATGCCTTTCCTCCGCCACCTAAAAGGATCTTCACCGATATCCCGAAAATCCTAGCGGCATCCCTAGGACATAGGAGTTCTTCGTTCATCGAAAAGACTTTGGAGACAACTTATTATTTAAACCCATCTATATTGAAACCGTTGACTACGGCGGCCACCGCGCCGAACTTCAGGGTTGACCCGTCGACTATTATCGCATCCAATTCTACGACGCCGTCCATGTTGAGGAAGGATCCCACCCCTGCATCCAAGTTTGGATCCTCCTCCATGAGGTTCACGGCGGCCTCCACTCCATCCAGGGCGGAGCCCCCGTTTTCCAGGACCTTGAAGCCTTTAAGGGCAGCCCTCCACACGGCTTCGCGATGGACCTCAACGAGCTCCCCAGGGATATCCCAGGCCCCACCGTGAACTATTATGGCAGGCCTCATCCCGCATGTACCCTCCGTAGACGAGCTTCAGGCCCAAGGACTTAAAATGATTTTCGGATTAAACCCTCCATAATCCATAATCCATAACCCGTAATTCAGCCTACTAATCTTATTATAGGGGATGCGTTAAAGGATGGTTGGAGGCGGTGCCGCTTTGTCCATGATACCTGACAGTGAATATGTGGAGAGGGTTAAACGCGTCCAGGAGGAGATGATCCTCCGGGATATAGACCTTCTAGTGGGCTATGGGAGTGAGTCGGAGCCCCATCACGTGAGGTACCTATCGGATTTCATACCTAACTTCGACTTTGCAGGGTTTATAGTCCCTAGGGAGGGGGAGGCCGCGCTCATCACTGGGGGGCCGGAATCCATCGTTTACGCTAAGGCGACTTCGAGGCTTAAGAGGATATTCATTCATCCCTTCTTCCTTGAGACTTCAGCTCCCCCCTACCATGAGACTGAGCATATCAGGTTTAAGGATATAATCCCTGAGGCGGCTGGGGGGCTCGGCAGGATCAGGAGGGTCGGGATAGTCGGCTCGAATATTTTTCCATACGCCATCTACCAAGACTTGAAGAGGGCTGTCGGCGACGCGGAGATCGTTGAGGCCGACGATATCCTATTCAAGGTTAGGATGATAAAGTCGCCTAATGAATTGAACGTTATAAGGAGGGCCTATAGGATAACGGAGCAATGCCATAGGGAAGCCTTGGATTACGCGGAGCCGGGGCGGATGGAATGGGAGGTGGAGGCGAAGGCTAAATCCGTCATGGCGATGCTGGGGGCTGAGGGGCCAGCCTATCCCATATGGGTCTGCTCCGGGCCGAGGACGAACCAGGGGTTAAGCCGATCCACGGACCGTAAAATAGGCAGGGGTGAGCTGGTGCAATTATCGATAGGCGTGAAGTATCAGGGATACTGCGGTAACATGTGCCGTCCATTCGTGATAGGCGAGGTACCTGGAAAGGCTAGGAGGCTCATGGAGGCCGGCTTAGAGGCTGAGAACGCCGTGATAGACGCCATGGAGCCCGGCGTGGAATCCATCCAGGTGCACAGGGTCTTCGAGAGGATACTCCGTAAACACGGGTTCGGGAGGGAGTTCACCCTTTACGGGCCAGCCCATGGGACGGGCCTACAGGAATGCGAGGGGCCATGGATAAACGAGGAGAGCCGCTTCAAGCTTCAGCCTGGCATGGTCTTCAACGTGGACATATGGCTTTCAGACGGTGAGCTAGGGTTGAGATGGGAGGACGGCGTAGCCGTCACGGAGGATGGGGTGGAGCAGCTCTCCACTTATAGACGCGAAATAATATCGAAGTAAATGGAGGAGGCCGGGTAGGCGGCTGGAGGAGGGGAGGGGAGGAGGGAGGAGGGGGCCCCTCATCCTCCCTCCTAAATCTTCATCGGTGGCCACACCATTTCAGGATGGTGAGCGCCAGGGTCTTCGTAAGCGCTAATAGGCTGCTTATGGTTACGTATTCGTCGGGGGCGTGGGCGTTCTCTCCGGCGGGGCCGAAGACCAGGACGGGGGTCCTACTATACTTCGTGAATATGAAGGCGTCGCATGGGAAGGGTGCACCTTTCACCATGCCTTCCCTGCCGGTGGCTTCCTGGAAGGCTGCCTCCACGGTCTTCACTATGGGGTGATCCCTGTCTATCTCGCTGGGCTCCACTATGCGCCGGATATAGGGTTCTGAGCTGCTTATGGTCGGGGGATTCCTAGAAAGGATTGGATCCGTCTCCACCACCGCCTTCATGAAGCCTAGGAACTCCCTGTCGAACTCCTCCTCGCTCATGCCGGGGTAGAACTGTGGCCCCACCAGGAGCCAGCAGTCCCTAGGTAGTCCTAGAGCCCCTTCAGGTTCAACCTCCCCCGCCTTCAACTTTTTGATCAGGACGGGGAGGGGTATGGGCTCGTCCCTGTAGAGGGGATGCCTCGGGGTCTTCTCGTTCCGTATCACCTCGTAGTTTCGTAGGGCTTCTATGATCCTGGCCATGCCGTAGACGGGGTTGGTGGGTTCATAGCCCGTGTAGGGCATCCCTGGAACCCCCCTTATGGTTATAAGCCAGTTCTTATCTCCGCGGTTGGCGGGGCATATGGCTAGGGAGGAGCATTCCATCAAGATGGCCGCGTCGGCTTCGTAGCCTCTAAGCCTGGCGGCGAGGGTTCCATTAGCCCCACCGTACTCCTCGTCCACGACGCTCTCAAGGATTAGATCCCCTTTAAGCTTCACCCCGGCATCCAACACGGCTTCAGCCGCGATGTAGGCTGCGGCTAACCCGCCCTTCATGTCGAAGCCTCCCCTACCGTAGATCCTGTCCCCCTCCACGGCCCCGCTGAAAGGATCGTAGCGGCTCCAGGGCAGGGGCTCCTTAGGGGAGGTATCCATATGGCCTGAGAGGATGAGGGACCGGCCCCCACCCTCCCCCCTGAGACGGGCGACCACGTTAGGCCTATCCCTATAGTCTCGCCCCTTTAGATAGCCGGGATGATCCTCGATCCCCTCCACCTCGGTGGGCAGGAATACATCCAACTCCACACCGAGCCTCGAATACAACCCGGCTATATACTCCTGGCCCTCCTTCTCATATCCCTTAGGAGGCTTATTCTCCGTAGGTATCTGGATGAGCCTCCTCGTCACATCTATAAGCTCATCCCTCAAATCATCCACAACCCTTAGGATCCGATCCCTTAAAGCCTGATCCCCGACCATTCAAGCCACCCCCTGAAGCCGGGTAACCCTGCCCGATACCTTATCAGGGAAAAGTTCAAAAGGCTTTCCAAATCCACCATCAACCTGTAAGATCATCATTACTAGTAAAAGAATAGCTTTGTACTTTAGCTTTCTAGGTCTATTACCATATTGTATATGTATGCCTAGCCATCGTCTCTTTAGATATACTTTTCATGTTTTTCGCCATGCAGTATTCTCCGTATAGGCGTTTAAACGTTGAGAATGCTGTTGAGAATCCCGGCTAAAACCTCCTTCTCAACGTTTAAGAGGAATAAGCCTATTCAAAGCCCCAGTGAAGCCTTCAATCCGCCTATAGGGCATGGAGAATAGATGTCTGACAACGGCGGGGAACACGACAATACCTCTTAGGGGGCTTGAATGGATGCCCAACCTTACAATAATTCAAGAGGCCGAGTTCAAGCTCATAGTCCTCAAGGAAATCTAGGCTGAGCGGAAGCTCGCCATGCTTGATGTCTCCCATCAGCACGCCTCTAATCCATAAGAGAAAAAGAGGGTTAAAGAGAAAAGATTAATTAAGCCACGAGGCATAATTTATTTCTCTGACTTTGAAGCATGTTTCACGCTCGGGGATGGGGGACGTTTTCTATGGGTATGGATGTGATAGGCGGTGAGATCGTGAGGGTTGGGCTTCCGCTCATTCACGGATCGAACCTCTACCCTATGGTGAAGCCTCAATCCACGACGGTTACCCCGTTGAAGACCGTTTTAAAGGATGGCGTTGAAGTTTGGAGTGTCATGTTCACAACCTTAGACTGCACCTATGTGGAGACTGTGCGCCATATCTCCAGCGTTGGGCCCCTTCCCATGGAGGTGTTCTCCCGCCGCCTCGCCGGCGACCTTTATCGGGGCGTTGTCGTCCACGTGGACGTAGGGGATGGTGAGGCGATTTCCTCGGCGGATCTGAAGCCATACTTGAAGATGGTGAGGGAGGGGGATGCTTTGATCGTGGACGCTGGAGGGTATACGGATCGATGGTGGGAGGCGGGGCGGGGAGTGATCAATGTGCGAGACTATAACTTGAAAAGCCCATACTTTGACGGGGAGGCCATGCGTGGAATCATCGACGCGGGGGTGGCGATTCTCTGCGGAAACTTTCCATCCTTCAGCAACCCTAAGACGGAGAAGGGGTTCGGTGTCGACATGATCGCGGAGTTCTATAAGAAAGAGGGGAACATGATCCTCGCTCCTCTACTCAACCTCCCAAAGGTCAAGGAAACGGAGGTCGCCCTACAGGTCAACCCAATCGACATTCCCGGATGCTGCGGCCTGTTAACCTGCCCCCTCATCTACCAGGGAAGGCTGAAACGCCACCTCCTAGAGTTCCTAGCGAGCCTTTAAGCGGTAAGAAGGCTTAAGCCTCTCCCCTTTTCGGAGCAGCAGATGGGCATCCCCGTAGAGGGCCGCGCTCCTCCCGTCATGAATAAGAGCTTAGGGCTTCTCGATTAAGAATTTCGATAAGGCCTCACATGGGCTTAAGCGTATGAATCTGAGAAGTTGAATGAAAAACATGTATGCCGTCTATGGGCGAACCAGTCGAAGGATACCATCCTAAAACTCATGGAGAAGTATAGGTCCCTCGATACCATGGCCCACATCCTCTACTGAAGCGTGGAGAGGAAGATAATGGAGACCATCTTCAAGATAGCCCGTTGACGATTCCCAAGACTATTTCCTTGTTTTCTCTATGAGCTCTTTGACCGATGTCCCGCCGACGATCCAGTCCTCGACGGGAATATCATGGAATATTATGGAGATGGATTCTTTGGGTAGGTTCGGTATCTCCTCCATCAGCAGGTTAGAAATATTGTTCGCCACTTTCACTTTCTGGTTTCGAGTCAACACCCCTTCAGTCAGGAATATCTCCACTAGGGGCAAATCCATTCCACCGCATCCACATTATCGATTATTAATTAATTAGTTTTGAGTTATCTCGGCTTTTTAGCTGATGAAGGTTGATGGAGTTTATTTAGATGTTAAGCTTTTCCGCGTTGGGTTATCAGAGTCTTTCTAAGAGTTCTTTTAGGCCTTCCTCTATGGATTTCATCTCGCCTAGGAACTCGCCTGTGGTCTCCTCTGGGGGGAGCCATATGGTCTTCGATCCGGGTATGGGCTTGTCGGGTACGTTGACCATGCCCTTCAACGGCTTATATTCATATTTTATCTCCGGGATCAACTCGCTTAATGGATAGTGCATGCATGGCCAGCCGCCGTTCGGCAGCTGGTTATCCATGAAGGTGAACACGGCTACCTTCCTAGCCGCCTCGTAGGCCTCCTCGACGGCCTCCACTTCTCCTTCATATTTGACGAGTATCCTTAGGAGTTCTCCTGCGCCCCAGCCTACCTTGCATTTGCTCGGCCATAGATAAGTGTATAGGGGCATGGAGGACTCGAACTTGAGGAGGGTTAGGGCTGAATCCAGGTAGGGCTCGGGGTCGTCCAGGGAGCTCCAGTCCTCCCTGAGCTTCTCGTAGAGGACCGCCAGGTAGGCCATGCACGTCCCCACATGCCAGAACTCCTGTTTCGGATCCTTATTGTCCACGACCTTAGCTATCTTCTCTCCGGGCTCCACATGGGTTATAAGCTCTCCTTTAGGCGTCATCTGCGTATACATGACGCCTCGACGCATATGTTCCCTGTTGGCTTCCACCAGTTGGAGTATCCATCTCCCAGCCTTTACGGCCTCCTCCTTCCTCCCTAGGGCGACCATCAGGTGGCCGAAGAACGTCGTGTTCAGGGAGCCTATGCTCTCCTGCTCCTCGATATTGTCGGGGTCGTCTCCGATATAGTTGAAGACGCCCCCGGAGCTATGCTGATACTGTAATATCCGGTGGATAACCTTCGCGTTTCCCGCTGAGGGGTGGCCTATCCAAGCCGCCACTTTGAGGAAGGTCAACGGCCTGTAGAGGCGCTGCATCACCTGGTATTCAGGGCCTTCCTCGGGGAAATAGAAGTCTCCGCTGGGCTTGAGGGCCTCGTCCACTATCCAGTCCAGGATCCTCCATATGAGGCGGCGGTCAACCCCTGACGCGTACATCCCCCAGCAAGCCTTATGTACATAGTCCAGGTTCCTCTCCCGGGCTATGGGGCCGTTCGGGTGGATCCGCCCCGCGAGGAACGCCCCGCCCTCGGCGAGGGAGACCCTTATAGCCCCTAGGAGGTGCCTGAACTCCCCCTCCCTAGACTTTAAAACCTTAAGGTTCAAGGACTCCACCATCCATTAGACTTTAGCTCGATATCTCCTGTATAGGGCTGTAGAGTATAAAAAGGGTTTGCCGTGGCCTCTCATGGCCGCCGGGTTTTCGTAGGGTCCCGTTGGGGCGGGGCCTCGACCCTCCCATACTTACCATAGGCTACTCCGCTGAACCTCATACTCCTCGCATCTTATGGGCTGACCCGGCCTGGCCTGCTCCATGGTCCTCCAGGTTATATCTATCTTCTCCTGGGCGGGGTTGGCGGGGGCCTCCTGAAGGTTGATGGGGGTTTACCTCGAGGCTTCGGGGGTGGAACCTTCCTGTACACCCTTACGTCGTAGTATCTTCTGCATCTGGGGCAGTACCATCTTCTGGCCACCCGGGAGTATCCGAGGGCGGTTCCGCATCTCGGGCATCTATAGGCGGCTACCGGCTTCTTAGCCACGAAGTATTTAGCGTAGGTTATTCCGGCTATGGTGATCACTATGATAACGGTTAACAGGACTATGATCCACCAGGATTCCCCTATGGGCTGCTCTACTTTAACCTCTCCTGACGCCGTGTTATCGGCTCTATTTGATTCCCATATCAGGTTATCCGGGTCGGCCTTCACGGTTATAATGTAGAGGCCTGGCTCCACGTCGCTTGTGTTCCATTGGATCAGGAGCGTTGTGGATCCCCCGGGGTTGAGGGATATCTCTCTGCTGTCGATCAGTGTCCCGTTCACGTCGGTTCTAAGCTCGAAGCTGTCCCTTACGATCCCATGGTTCGAAAGGCTTACGGTCGCGTTTACGAGTTCGCCTTTGGTCACCTTAGGCGTCTCCACGGTGAAGCCGGTGATGGCTATGCCATGGTATAGGAATCCCGGTGGGAGGTTTATTATGGCTGAGGCCTTCTCCGCCGTTATATATTCTACCCTGCACAGGATCTCGGCGGGGTCTAACTCCAAGGCCTCATCAGCCCTGGCGGTGTAGGTTACCTCCCAGCTCTCGCCGACCTTCAAAGTTCCCACGTTCCATCTGAGGGTTAAGCCTGCCTCGCTGGTGGATTCCCCGTCGGGCGCCTTGGAGGCATCCCTGTTATAGGTGAGGAACGGGGGAAGCGTCTCGGTTACGACTATGTTGGTTCCCGCGAAGGAGAGCTTCGTGGCTATCTCCCTGTAGATGGCCTCCAGCTCCTCGGATTTAGCTGCGAAATAGTAGTCTCCGCCGGTGGTCTCAGCCATGAGCTTGAGGACCCTCTCGTTCACGTCCGCCCCTAACCCTACGGTGTAGATTATTATTCCCTTCCTTTTGCAGTCCTGGGCTAAGGCTTCGAACTCCGAGTCGGGGAGCTCCGTGGGGAAGTTGTGAAGCCCATCTGTGAGGAGTACCTCGACCATGGGCGCTTCAGCCCTGGGTGAGGATAATAGGAGCTGGTTCGCGGTTAGGATGGCGTCGTAGATGTCGGTGGCCCCCTGGGCCTTGGCCGCGTCTATCGCCCGCTTCAAGGCTTCCTTGTTCGTGGCGTTCATATAGGTGAGGTTCACGGAGGATATCCTATAGTTGTAGTAGACTAGGCCTGCGCGGTCCTCCTCGTCCATGTAGTCTAGGAATATCTTGGCGGCCTCCTTGGCGTCCCTGATCTTCGACCCCAGCATGCTCCCGGACCGGTCTAGGATGAGGACCACGTCCACGGGGGTCGGGATCACGCCGCCCGCACCCCTGAGGCTTATGGTTATCTTCACCGTCCCGTCCTTCTCAACCTTGGAGGGTGTAACCGTCTTAGAGGCCTCCACATGGGGGAACTCGGCCCCCTCGGCGTTCACTTGGAACATCATGGTGGCCGTGAAGGAGAAGGCTATTATGAGGAGGAGAAACAGTGGGAGCATTATCTTCCTCAACGCTGACCATCCTCTCCACTTTAACGTTTATCCGATTTGAATTAGTATCATTTTTAATATAATAGAGTAAAGATTCAATTTAAAGCTTTAAGCATTTAACAAGTATAAATGTGATTTAAAGTTAAAGCCCGGCCCGTCTTTTACCCGTACAAGTTTAACCCGGCGAACCTCCCTATCGGAGCGACCCTTAACGAGGCCTCGACCCGGACAGGAGGTATCCCCAGCCCAATCCATATCCCCGGGGGGATTCGATT
>Ga0080004_1139447_pt1 | contig 18896 bp, 20 predicted proteins | sample WasSprMetagenome_FD_69207 | JGI IMG/M metagenome (GOLD analysis project Ga0080004, IMG submission 69207) | Sulfidic aquatic microbial communities from Washburn Spring, Yellowstone National Park, USA - WS (SPADES assembly) (version 2) | ecosystem: Environmental > Aquatic > Thermal springs > Hot...
CCTTCTAAGGTGTTCATCGCCCTTTTAAGCTCCCACCTCATCCCCCTTAGAAGCAGACCACCCCCCCGCTAACACCACCTCCATTAAGGCAGCCTATATTTAATACGCCCACAGCGTCCCCATTCGCCTCCAATCCACAAAAGAGGCATTTGAAGAGCCTTCCTCTCGCCATTACATTTTCAGAATGGCAGAGTGGGCATTTGCTCGACGTCTTATATTTGCTTTTCTCCCCTTCGGAGACCAGACTAGGTGGTACTGGATTAGAAAGACCCTGCTCCTCAAATGTTGATAGGCTTTCACAGACATACATAACTTATCGCTATATTTAAGCCTATCGACAATTCACCTCACAGTTAAAACCGTAGGCTTTCTTGTCGATTTCATTGTAACTGTGTACTCGCTGAGAAATCACACAACACTACAATTATGTCTCCAAAATTTGGGAAGACAGCTAACGCACTTAGCAAATCTAGATAACAAGCAAAACATAATTCACAAATAAAGGAAGCAAACTTTACAGCATAGTGAACTAAGCCTTGAACATCAAGCAACTCAACATAACACAGAAGATAAGTAAATGGAAAACTCGGCGGAGGAGCATGGCAATAAAACCAAAAAATTTTTTAATCTACTGTGAAGGGGCGAGGTTTTCAGTTATAAGGGCTTTATGTTTCCGCGTTACCTTCAGATGGACATTTAGATTCATCGCTATGGGGGGAAGCGTTTTCTTCCTACTAATTGTGTGGCTTCGATAGGATCCGGAAATACAACCAATTATATATTTGAGTGCCGCTACTTATTATAGGTGGAATATTGGCTGAAGAGGAGAACCTACGTAAGAAAGACATATTTGAGAAACTTGAACGTAAGCTTGAAATAGTAGAAAAAAGGGATAGGATCCTGGAGAAAGACCGCTCATCCGAAAGAGCGGTTTTAGAGGAGGTTTTCGATAAGTCAACTCTCATGACGATATATGATTTCATGAATAACGGTGTTATAAAGGAGATTTATGGCGTTGTGAATTCTGGTAAGGAATCAAGGATATATTGGGGAAGGGGCCCTGAGAATGAGGAAATAGCTATAAAAATATTTCTGACAGTTTCGGCTGAATTTAGGAGGGGGAGACTACCCTATATACTTGGTGACCCAAGATTCAAGAGCGTCAGAAGGGATATAAGGCATCTAGTTTTCCTTTGGGCTCAAAAAGAATTTAAAAATTTGAATTTAGCTTATGATGCAAAGGTTAGAGTTCCACGCCCAATAGCTGTAAGAAATAATGTGCTCATAATGGAGTTTATAGGTAGAAATGGTGTAAGCGCCCCACTGTTAAGGGAGGTTGAGCTTAAAAATCCCGAAAAAATGTATCGTAACATCCTTCTACATATTAGGAGACTTTATAGAGGCGCTAGATTAATTCACGGCGATTTAAGCGAATACAACATTATGGTTTGGAGGGGGAGACCAGTCTTCTTTGATTTCTCCCAAGCAATCCCGATCGAGCATCCTATGGCAGACCAGTTTCTTTTAAGAGATCTCGAGAACATAAATAGATATTTCTTGAAGCTCGGCGTAAATATAATTGACACTGAAAGATCATTTAAGGTGATCACGGGTGACGGAGATATTTGTTAAAATACCTAAAGAAAGGATAGGTGTCTTAATAGGGACCGATGGTAAAGTGAAAGATTACATAGAGGAGAAGCTACCAGTCAAACTTAACGTTGATAGCGAGACTGGTGACGTAACAATATCTTTAAGGGAAGATGCTGAGGATCCCTCCCTACTATTTAGGGCTAAAGATATAGTTTTAGCTATTGGCAGAGGTTTTTCACCCGAGAGAGCTTTTAAGCTTTTAGATGGTGAAGATTACATGCTTGAAATAATCGATTTAAGAGAGATCTTAGGTAAATCTGAATCCGATTTAAGGAGGATTAAGGGAAGAATAATTGGAAGGGAAGGTAGGACTAGGGAGATAATTGAGGAGATGAGTGGAGCTTTACTCTCCATCTACGGGCACACTGTTGCAATAATAGGCGATATCGAGCAGGTTAGCATAGCTCGTGAAGCAGTAAACATGCTGATAAATGGTAGTGAGCACGCAACAGTCTACAAGTTTCTCCAAAGGAGGAGACAGGAACTTAAGAGGAGACGCTTCGAATTATGGGAGGGAAGCACCCTATCACCTAGATCTTGATGGGCATAATGTGAAGATAAATAAATATGTTAATGGAAGAGTTAGGTTAATTTCAAGGGAAGAGGAGAGCGTGGAGGCAACAAGCCAAACATTCCAAGAAATAAGTCCAGCTGACTTCTTCTATAGAAATAAGGAGATAGCGGGGTTCGCAAACCCTGCAAGGGCAATCTTCTCAGCAATTAGGGAGCTCGTCGAAAACTCGCTTGACGCCACCGAGCCCATGGGCATCCTACCAGACATATATATACGTTTATCACCCTTAGATGAAGGTGAGAACACTTACACCTTAATGGTTAGGGATAACGGTTCAGGCATACCAGCCGACTACGTTCCTTTAGCGTTCTGCCAATTTCTATTCAGCTCAAAATATAAGTTAAAGCAGTCCCGCGGAACCTTCGGTTTAGGTGGAACGATGACGATTCTTTACGGTCAGATAACGACTAATAAGCCAGTTAAAGTTATTTCAAGCACTGGGGAAACAAAGATAAATGAGTACACATTGATGATAGATATCGAACGGAACCGTCCAATCATCTTAAACAGGAAATTATATGATAACTATAGGAAATGGCATGGAACAATAGTTGAAGTAAATCTTGAAGGAGACTACTATAAGGCTATGCCTAAAATTCTCGAATATTTAAAGCAAACAGCCATAGTTAACCCCTATGCAAATATAACATTCGTGGACCCGAAGGGACGGCTATACAAGTTTGAGAGAACAGTAGTAACTTTACCACCAAAACCTAAGGAGACTCTACCGCACCCGCATGGAATAGATGTTGAAACAATGTATCGCATAATACGCGCAACACGCTGTGAGAAGCTGATTGATTTCATGCAGAAGCATTTCCATAGAGTGGGAGAACGAACCGCCCAACGTTTCCTCAAATTTGCTGGTTTCCCGGAAGATGCGGATCCAAAGAAACTTAAGCCTGATGAAATCGTTAAGCTCGTTCAAGCCATGAAGAATTTTGACGAGTTTCTACCTCCAGACGCTAGCTGCCTTTCACCTTTAGGTGAGGAGATTCTTAAGGCTGGAATATTAAAGGAGCTTGAACCTGAATTTATAGCTGTTTCCCAACGTAAACCTTCATCTTACTCAGGGCACCCATTTATTGTTGAGGTTGGAATAGCTTACGGAGGCAAAATACCCGTGAAAGAAGACATATTACTCTATAGATTTGCAAACAAGATTCCGCTTGTTTACGATGAATCTGGAGACGTAAGCTGGAAAATAGTTAAGTCCATTAATTGGAGGAAATATGGGCTTATGCCGAATATGCCATTCGCCATTCTAGTCCACATATGTAGCACAAAGATTCCATGGAAAACCGTTGGGAAAGAAATGATTGCCGATAGGCCTGAAGTGAGTAGGGAAATACTTAACGGCATAAGGGAGGTTGCACGTCAACTTGAAATCTACCTTTCAAGGAAGGAGAGGATTAAACGTGAGAAAGCCCGCCTCTCAGTCTTTGCGAAGTATCTGCCTAAAATAGCTGAGTTTTCAACTAAGCTTGCGGGTAAAGAAAAGATTCCAGACATAAATGATCTTTTAAGGAGGGCTAAAAAGATTGAAGAAGACTAATCCTACAGCTAGGGAGAAAAGGAAGGAGGTTCTTTTAAAGCTCGAAAAGTTTGGGCATGAAATTTATGAGCAGATAGAGAAAGGCATTTTTCCAAACATCACTATGCCAAGCAGATCCACTGACAACATATATTATAGCCCTGATCTCAGGCAGTATGTTCTTGGCGATAAAAAGGTGAGAAGGAATGCAGGTAACATTAGGCATCTAAAACCGTTCACGCAGCTCGTTTGGATGGCATACTTCACTCATGAATTAACTTTAAACCAGAAGACCTCAACGTTAAGGGATGTTTTCTACTCGGCTCAAGCATATGACATATTATTTCAGGACCAAGATGAATCAGACGATATAATAACTGACTTAGAAACTATTCTAGGCTGCACCAGAGAAGACTTTAATGTTTTCCCAGAAGAGAGTTCAGCAGTCTTCGGTGACCTAACAATAGAGTACACTGTTCCAAACTATGAGGGGAAGCGTTTAAACTTAACATCGCACCCGGACGGTGTAATGATTGGCCCAGCATTAACCTCAGCAGAATTCATAGAGACGAGCGCTGATAAAGTTATAGCAATAGAGAAGGGCGGTTTATTTACGAGGTTTATTGAGGAGAGAGTTCACGAAAAGTTTAATGCCATACTAGTGTTCTTGAGGGGGCAGGCTCCACGATCAACAAGATACTTTATTCGTAGATTAAATCAGGAATTGGGCTTACCAGTCTACATATTTACTGACGCTGATCCCTGGGGTATGCATATAGCGATGGTTATAATCTCAGGCTCTGCTAATGCCGCTCACATAAGGGAGTTAACTACTCCGGATGCTAAATGGGCAGGAGTTTGGGCTTCAGATATCATAAGTTACAAGCTGCCCAGCGATAAGCTTGACGATATAGATATTAAGCGTCTACATGAGCTTATGCGCGATCCAAGATATAAGGAGGAGCTTTGGCAGAGGGAGATAAATGTCTTCATGAAAATTCAAAGGAAATGTGAGCTTGAGGCTTTTTCAAGATATGGATTAACCCATATAGTTGACAAATATTTGCCGCAGAGACTAAAAGAGGTGGAAGACTAAAATTTATTTACAAAACTAGTAATTTTCTGAAAATTCAGGAGGTAATAAAATGAGTAGAGAAAGAGCCCAGAGAATGCGGGGACTAGTGTTTCTGGAAAAGATATCTGGTTTTATATTAGCTGTAATCGGCGCAACGCTAGCATATAACACGAGTAATGAGCTAAGTAGTTTAAGCGCTATAGGCTACTTGATTTTAGCGGCTGGCATAGTAGTGTTAATTATGGGCTTATTGTTGATCATTGCAAAACCAGAATAAAAAGATTTATTATTTCCAGCCTTATCAATTTGTTTTTGTTAAAGTTTCTTCATGGATGCGTGAATAATATGGCTGGAAAAGTAAATGTAACTGTTTGGAACGAATTTATTCATGAGAGGAAAGATCCGAAGGTAGCTGAAATATATCCTGATGGAATTCATATGGCGATAGCTAGATACCTGCGGGATCAGGGATTTAACGTTCAAACGGCAACATTTGATGAACCCGAACATGGCTTAACTGAAGATGTGATTAACAACACTGATGTTCTGATTTGGTGGGGGCATGTTGCCCATGATAAGGTTAATGATGTTATTGTTGATCGAGTATATAAGCGAGTTACAATTGACGGAATGGGCCTAATAGTCCTACATTCAGCACACTTCTCCAAGATATTTAGGCGCCTACTCGGGACATCATGTAATCTTAAGTGGAGAGAGGCTGGTGAAAAAGAGCGTATATGGGTTGTAGCAGGCGGGCATCCAATTGCTGAAGGACTTGGAGACTACTTTGAGATTGAACATGAGGAGATGTATGGCGAACCATTTGACATACCAAGACCGGATGAGCTAATATTTATAAGCTGGTTTAAGGGTGGCGAAGTCTTCCGAAGCGGATGCTGCTTCTATAGAGGTTTAGGCAAAATATTCTATTTCCGACCTGGACATGAAACTTATCCAACCTATCATAACCCAAATGTCTTAAAGGTTATTAGCAACGCTGTTAAGTGGTGTGCACCAGTTAAAAGACCTAAACCAGTGATGGGTAACGTAAAGCCCCTTGAAAACATTTAGTAGACTTCACAAGTCTTCTCCATAAAATGCCAAAAAATAATATTTACTTTGCGGCTTAACTAATTTCTCTTTTTCTTTCATGGATTGGAGTGGTGTTGATGAAGGGCTTATTAGGCGTGGTTGGTGAACCCCTGCTCAGCCTAGATTTTCTTGACAATTATTAGCTTAGTGTTATGAATGATGGTAAAGTTGGGAGACCGTTTAAGATTACGTATAGGTATATTGTTTTCATGGCTGTTGTCCGATACTTATTCTCTATGCCTTATAGGCAGCTATATGGTAGGAAGAAACACTACATTAAGATACATTTCGCAATTGACGCTAGAACAAAGGAGATTATAGCGATAGATGTGACTACAGATGATGTACACGACTCTGAGGTTCTGCCAAGCTTAATGGCGAACGCTTAAAGGCATAGGGCTATTATTGAGGCATTTATGGATGGGGCGTATGATTCATCTAAGAATTATGCTCCGCTCAGAGGGATGAACATAAAATCAATTATTAAGCCTAGAAGGAACGCTAGGGTGGATAGAGGCCCCTTAGAGGAGAAATTCAACCATAATTCTTAAAACTATGGGAGAGGGAGTGGAGTTAAGCGAAAGGTTACGGTGGGCGGTGAAGTGCTGAAATGGTGTTCAAACGCCTCTACGGAGAATATTGCATGGCTAAAACATAACTAAAGAACTATCAGCTAAAGCATACATATACAACATGATAATAAACCTACAAAACTAAATTGGAGGCAAGTAGATAAAAACTAGGAACCCAAACCGAAAGAATTAAGCCACAAAGTTTAATATTCTATATCAATTACTTATTTTTTAGGGTCTAAGTTGTCTAGGTCCTTAATCTTTAAGGACAGAAATAAACTCTCACCCTACTATATTCCCAAACGCCTTCCTCATAGAGATCAGCAAATAAATATGCTGCTTTCAATATATGATAGTATACTTAGGAATATTTGGAGTGCTTATCCACGTTTTACACAGATTATAGGAGCCACTGGTACGGGAAAAACTTGTACTGCAATAAGGTTTGGTGAGCTGATATCTGAGAAGGCACGTGAAGAAGGTGTAAATCTTCAGCATATTTATATGAATTGTAAAGTTGATGGTGTAACCCGCTATGTTCTTTATGGAAATCTTGTAAGGAAGGTTACGCCAAAAATAGCGACTAAAAGCTTAAGCCCCGAGGAGATGATTAGGCAGCTCATTGATTACTTAAGGTTTGAGGAAATTTTCCTAATAATCACTTTCGACGAGATAGATTATTTTGTTCAAATGAGCCCGAAAGAGCACATCATATATGATTTAACACGTATACCGGAGATACATCCAGGCGAACCGATTCCAATAGTTGGTGAAATATTCATCGCCAGATCCCTTAAATGGCATGATTATCTTGAACCAGGTGAAAAATCAACGCTTGGAATCAACATAATAGAGTTTCCAAGATATACAAGTAGGCAGATTAGGGATATACTTGAAGATAGAGTTAAAGAGGCTTTTCAACCACGCGTGGTTCTTGATGATACACTCGACCTAATAAGTGATATAACCGCTAACCCACCAATTAATGGAGATATTAGAGTTGGACTTGAACTACTATATTGCTCCGGCGTTTTAGCCGAGAATACTGGTTCAAACAAGGTTTTACCTGAACATGTCCGCAGAGTCTATAGCGAAATAAATCCAACAATAACAAGTGAGGATATAATGAATCTTGACAGAGATGGAAAACTTATTCTTTTAGCTCTTGTTAGGGGGTTAAAGACTAGTAAGTCAGCATATGTAAGCCTTAGGGATTTAAGGAAATTTTATAATATTATATGCGAAGAATATAATATCAAGCCTGTTGAAGACTTTGAAGAGCATGTTCAGGATCTTATTTACCGTGGAATAATTGACATGAAATCTTTGACGGAAATCGGAATATCAGGCGCAACTCTAGTAGATTTAGAGAGATTCCTAAATAACCTACTAAAGCAATTAGAGGAGAGAACGTGATTGCTGATGTTTCCCCACAACCTAAGTTAAGGATACTAAGTATGCTCTAACAATGCTACCAACATCTTCGATCGGGGAATGCTTTGAAATATTGTTGACGCTCTTCCCTATGGCTGAAGATGGAAATCCCCTACCTGCTTAGATAAGCTATGGGCTGCCTTAATTTTTCAAACAATACTATTATGAGGCTTACCTTATTTGAATACTAGAAGATAAGATTGTTAAGATTCTTCAGGCATCTTTAACCGAGAATGTTGAATACTTAATGATTTAAGATTATTCAGCCCTCTACATAATTTCTCAGATTCCCTAAATACCGCTTAAATTGGTCGTGTAGAATAGAAGAATACCTTAAGACACATTTTATTCAGCTCTAACAATGTTATAGCCTGCAGCCCTTCTGAGTCTATTCATTATCGCTAACCCTAAACCTTTCTGCGGAATCCCCTCAGCAATTATTACATCGACTTCCTCACAATCGAATTCTCTAAGTACTTTAAATAGGCCTTTAGCTGCTGATTTAAGATCCTTCCTACTCCCCATAGACTTCACTATTCCTAACTCATATTCTTTTAGGCTTTCATCTGTAGCAAGTATACCAACCTTTCTGCCCTCCTCCATATATCGCTCAGCTAACTCCCTAACCTTTTTAATAACGGCGTTAAACTCTCCCTCAACAACTATCATTTCAGCCTTAGGCGCATAATGTTTATGCTTCATTCCAGGCGAAGGTGCATGCTCAATATGGAATTCGCTTCTCGCTATCGCAGCTGGATGGATTACAACTTCCCCCAGTGTATCCCTAAGATCTTCATAGGTTACTCCACCCGGTCTTAGAATTTGAGGCGGATCGCGGGTTAAGTCCAGAACTGTTGATTCAACACCTATACTTGTCGGTCCAGCGTCAAGTATAAGGTCTATTTTACCATAAAGGTCTTGAATAACATGCTCTGCTATCGTTGGGCTCGGCTTACCAGCTAAGTTTGCGCTAGGAGCCGCTATTGGTGTTCCGGAGGCTTCTATCAGTGCTAGGGCAACCTTATGTTTAGGCATTCTTATGGCTACAGTATCTAAGCCGCCAGTCGTCACTCTAGGAACAATGTTTGAAGCCTTTAAAACTAAAGTTAATGGTCCAGGCCAAAAGCGATTCATGAGTGTCTCAGCTTTCTCCGGAACATTTTCAGCAAGCCTATAAACATCTCCTTTATTGGCTACATGAACTATTATGGGGTTATCGGGGGGTCTCATCTTAGCTAAATATATTCCCTTAACAGCTTCAGGGTTAAGGGCATCCGCCCCTAAACCGTAAACTGTCTCTGTTGGAAAAGCTACTAAACCGCCACCACGTATTATGTTAGCTGCTAACATTATTTTTTCGTTTTCAGGATTTTCACCATCAATCTTTAGTACAATCGTCCTTTTTATGGGTGATGAGCTCATCAACAAAGTAAATTAGCAAGAACATACTTTAATATGTTAACTTAATAATTGTATCATGGTGGCATCAGCTTGGTTGAGAATTGTTTAAGCAAATATTTTCCCTTCATATATAAATATTCAAGTCTCGCGGAAATTCTAAACGATAAGGAGCTAGCTTCTTTAGGGGATGCTTACGTTAACCTCATTTACTCGTTAGCTTTATCTAGAAGCGCTGGCAAACCTATTGGTCGAAAACTTGATAGCAGAAAGCTTTCGTCAGCTCTAAGGAAAGCTGGGATGAGAATGCTGCTACCATATAGGACAGACAGACATAGACAGGCTGATGCAGCTGAAGCATTAATAGTTTTCGGATGGCTTTCAGGCATTATATCCACTAAGGAAGCCCTCGAAATACTTGCGGGTGAGGGGGAAATTTCAGATAAAATATGCATGATACTCAAGATAATTTTAGAGAGAAGTAAGATTTCTTAGGAAGCTTGGGAAAAGAGCACACGCCTTATTTACCGCTTTTAAATGCTTTCTCAAACTCTTCCCTCAGCATTCTACCTCTCTCAAGAATTTTTCTAACAGCCTCTCTTAAAGCGTCTTCCGGGCTTTTATTACCCTTCGTTCGCACTGTTATTACAGGCTTAGCCACTAATGGGTGAGATATGCTGTAGCTAGCAAATTCAACATCCTCATCTTCCAGTAGCACTGACTCTAAAAGATTACATAATGTATGTCCCTCACCATCAACCTCCATTACAAGGCTGTTGGAATCCCTTTTAATAATCTTTAATTGCATAATATACTACACCTCCAACAATCTTTAAGATCGAATTTCATAGATTTCCAGAGCCGTAGTCTGAGGCAATCTTCCTAGTCTCCGTATTTCCACATTCACCACAATATAATTTTTTGCTTCTCTTAGATTTAAGAGTCAATATTTCACCACACTTAGAGCATAACGCCAATATTACTCCCAGATTCTCACCTTTAGTTGTTAGATGAAAGGTTCTATTCGCTTCGCTTATAACTTTTGCGCGAACCAAGTCTCCAACTTTAAGTGCGTCAAGAATGTTTTTAGTATATTTTACATCTATGTCTGAGACGTGTAAAACACCCGTAAAGAAACCTGAAGAGAACCTTCTTCCAATTTTCATTATTCGTATAAAAGCCATGGCGCTTTGAATGTTCACCACGTGACCCACAACTATACTTCCAATTCTTGGAATGCATACTCCGCGCGTCACTGGATGAACATAAACTTTCCTACTAACGGAATCCACTAGGAGATAGCCTACATCCCTCACATGTATGACGCCATCTTTAACATATGTTCCAGAGTCTGGTATAAACTCTTCTATTACACCTATCCTTTCTCCTGGAACAACAAACTGCCCACTTTTTCTAAGATCCGGCATAATTCACAGTCCATCTAACTTGTCTTTAACATTACTTAAAGAAAGAATAATATTAGTTTTGCTGTCTTAGACCTGGCAACCTAACATATAAAGCCTTTATATGTTAAGTTGCCACGTCCTTTCCTTCATGAGGAGGAAATGTTAACCCGTATTATGCGATATAAATCGGCTTTAACGGTATATTGTCTTCTCCTATGGAATTCATATGTTCTGCCTATGGTAATCTCCATGCCGTAAATTTTATCTATCACGCCACCTAACTTGGGAATACGCCTACTAAGAAACTCCTTTACTGACGGACTATGCTTATGTAAGGAGTATACGACATTTGAGATTTCAAGAGCCTTCTTCAAGAAATTTACGTCGGCACCTTTATGCCAACTTCCAAACGGCGGGTTCATCAGCGTCGTGTCGAAGTGCCCCCTTACACATCCAATATCTCCAACTATAAAATCAACCTTCGCGCCAAGATTAATAGCGTTTTCAACGGCAACAATAATAGCTTCCTTATCTATGTCTACGCCAACAACAGATTCTGCGCCAAAGAGTGAAGCTGCTATCGCTAAAATACCGGATCCGCATCCTAAATCAATAATCTTCTTACAGCGTATATCGTCGTGAACGCATGCTGCAACATATATTATGTTGGCGGCGCTCTCAGCATCAAGAGTGTAACTCTCCCACTTAAACTTTGGGTGCGGAATAGGCCTAATTTGTGAAAGTAAAATTGCAAGATGCTTCTTTCTCAGCAATTAAATCACCAATTCTTAAGACTAAAGTAAACCTGACTTTAAGTAATCTTCCCAGGAAATTCTTCCAAGCGCAACATAAGCTTCTTTGGGCGTTAGGACAGGCCTAGAAAACTTCTGCGTTTCATACATGGAGACCCTGGGGCATGCAGTATTTACGTAAGCCTCTATTATTGGAAATTCCAGTAAGGCTTCAGGCGTGATTTCCCTCATCGCTAGTAGAAGCACTTCTCTACCATTAGCTTTTAAATCCTCAACAATCTTCAGTGATGCCTCAAGATTAAGTTGCCCAGTTTTAAGTCCAATTATCACACCCCACTTTTTCGCCTTCGTAGCCTCAGATATATCCGCCCACCTCCTGTTAATTACGCGTTTAGCAGCATCATCAACCCTTCGAACGCAACATTCAAAGGGGTCAGCAACAATAGTAGGCTTCATCGTGGCTAAAAATAGCCCTATCCCATGGAATAATCCTCCACCAATAAAAAGAAAAGCATCAACCATGCTTGATACTGCCTTAGCATTCCTATAATCACAGCCCAGCACTTGACCTGGATATTTTAGGCCATGCTCATATCCAACATAAACCTTTTTGCCAGCGTCTCTGAGGATACCCTCAACCTCTTTTAGGGTGTGAGCATGCTGAACTGTCGTTGCTAATCCAATATTCTTCCATGACTCAAGATATTTTAGTGCATTTTCAACAATTCCCTTAATGCTGACGTGCGCCCTAGCCTCAATGTATATAACCGGCATATTAATCCGCTGGCTAAAATGCTCTATCTCCGAATGTCCATAATGAATTATTAGATCAGCTGAGAGAGATTCAGCTTCATTCAGGGCTAGATCGCAGGCTCCATAGCATGGATCAGCCGAAATAATTGGTAATGCACCAGCTTCCTCTATAATAGACGCTATCCTAGTGGATAAGAATTTTAATCCCTCAGGTAGTTGTACTAGAACCCTGCGTGCCCCACGCCTAATAATTTCATGTTTTACCTTATCTTCTTCCAAATCAAATATCGCGGACAATTCAATCATGAAAGAAAATTAAACCATAAAGTATAAAAGGGGGTTAAAGTAAGGTTTTTGAAAAGTTAAGTCCATTATTCGTTGTTGAGAGGTATGTCTAAATCCGGATCTTCGCGGATTCCTCTTCCAGTTGCCTTCTCGATCATTATGCGCTGCTCTATTGACGCTACAAGCTTCCTTGTTTGTACAACAACATCTGGGTTAACAGAAACGCTATCTATTCCACTTCTAATGAGGAACTCGGTAAACTCAGGGTAGACGCTTGGAGCCTGCCCACATATACTTACTGTTTTTCCGTCGCGGTGAGCTAGCTTTATTAGAAGCCTGATTGCCCGCTTAACAGCTAAGTCTCTCTCGTCAAACAGGTGAGCAACCGTTTCATTATCCCTGTCACAGCCAAGAATAGTCATTGTTAAGTCGTTGCTGCCAATACTATAGCCGTCAATATACTTATTGAATTTATCTGCCAATAGGCAGTTGCTGGGTATCTCAGCCATCAGCCAAACCTTAAAGTCAGGTCCTCTACGCAGCCCCTCCTCCTCCATTATTTTAATGATTTTTTCTAGCTCGTCCACACGCCTGCAGAACGGTATCATAACCCAAAGGTTCTTAAGCCCATACTCCTCCCTAACCTTCTTGACGGCTTTAATCTCGAGTTTAAAAGCTTCAACGTATTTTGGATCATAGTATCTCGACGCGCCTCTCCAACCTAATAGCGCTGATGGCTCAACTGGCTCATACTTTTCTCCACCCTTAAGCTCCCTATATTCTGACGACTTAAAGTCACTAAAGCGCATGACGACTGGTCTAGGATAGAAGGCTGCGCATATTTTACGGAATGCTTCAGCAAGCTTATTGACAAATTCCTCAGCCCTACCAGTCTCAATCATGTATAGTGGATGCTCACCTATCTCGCTTGACCAAACAAACTCCTGCCTAAGCAAGCCGACTCCATCAGCTGGTAGAGCTGCAACCTTCTCTGCAAGCTCTGGCTCACCAAGGTTCACGTAAACCTTTGTTCCAGTAATTATATAAGGCTCAGCAATAGTGACGGCTGTTGGCGCAGCTTCAGCCTTCTCGGCTTTCTCAGCAAACTCCTCAAGTGCACCTTCATAAACAACTCCTAGCTTCGCGTCAACAGTCACCACCATACCATCCTTAAGAACTTCAGTTGCTGGGGTTCCCCGAGAGACTGTACCAACAATACATGGTATACCAAGTTCCCTGGAGACTATTGCAGCGTGACAGGTCATTCCGCCTGAGTTAGTTATGATTGCAGCCGCCTTCCTCATTGCTGGAACCCAATCTGGCGCAGTCATTTCAGTAACGAGTATTTCACCCTTCTGGAATTCATTAATCTTGTCAACTGTCGGTATAATATGGACTCTACCAATAGCTACACCAGGTGAAGCTGGAAGCCCCTGAACTAGAACTTTTCGTTCCTTCGTAACAGTCGGTTTCTCCTCAATAACCTCAGCTTTCTTTAGAGCCCAAACAGTTTCTGGTCTAGCCTGCAATATGAATAGCTTATTTGTCCTCTCATCTAGAGCCCACTCAATATCCATAGGCTTACCATAGTGCTTCTCGATCTCAATAGCATACTTAGCCAGCTCCTTAATCTGCTCGTCGGTGAGAACCTGCTTATCCTGCAACTCTGGCGGGACCGGCATCTCCACAGTTCCACCAGTTGGAAGTCTCACCAGCTGAACAGTTTTCTTTGAGATGTTCTTCTTCACGATTTCTAGGTCAGACTTCCTAACGTAATATTCATCCGGAGTTATTTTCCCCTGAACAACGTATTCACCTAAACCGTAACCGGCTTCTATTAGAACAACGCTTCTATCTCCAGTGGCTACATCAAGCGTGAATATAACGCCGCTAGCTTTACTGTAAACCATCAGCTGCACAGCTGCGCTTAATGCAACGGCCATATGATCAAAGCCCTTTTGAATCCTATAGAATATAGCTCTGTCAGTAAATAGGCTCGCATAGCAGTGCTTTATCTTCTCAACAACCTCCTTAGCCGTATAAACATTAAGATAGGTTTCCTGTTGGCCAGCAAAGCTAGCATCCGGAAGATCTTCAGCTGTAGCTGAGCTGCGAACAGCCACAAATGGATCTTTCTCACCAACCATTTCCGAAAGCTTCTCATAGGCTTTTATAATTTCATCTTCTAAGTCTTTTGGCATTTCAGCGGACGCTATAAGACTTCTTATTCTTGCACCAACACGCTGTAGGGTTTGTGTATCATTTGGATCCTTGAGCTCTTTAAGTATCTCAGCTATTTTCTCATTAAGATTATTTGCCCTTATATAGTATCTGTAGGCTTCAGCGGTTGTTGCAAAGCCGTAAGGTACTGGAACACCGACTTTCCTAGTCATTTCACCTAGGCTTGCGCTTTTGCCACCGACTTGAGGCAGATTTTCAATTCCTATTTCATCGAACCACAACACATATTTTCCCTTTTTTTCAGACATATCCTTTCACCTCCATAAATTAAGCTTGAACTGTTTGAGTGGATAATTTCTCAATTAGTATTTTACAGGGAGTTGGTAATTTAGTTTCAGCCCTTCTAAGGGCTTCCTTAGCAGCCTCTAAACCACTCTCATCTACTTGAACCACAATTATCTCCTGACCCGGTTCGACGCGGGCTGCTCTACCAATAGGCTTACCAAAAGCCCTACGCATACCCTCCTGAAGCCTATCGGCATGGGCGCCAAATATCATCTTATTCTCCCTCAAAACAACGTGTGGAAAAATCATAATGCGCATAAAAAATCTATCGCCCAATTTCTCCTGTAAATACCGGTTAGCTGCAATGCGAGCTGCTTCAAGAGCATTATGTCTAATTTGAACTCTCCTTTCAGACAAAAGTGAAATTTTATAGGTATAAGCTTCCGAGGGCTTACCAAAAGTGAATTTAGTTATCTTAGGCTGTGGGGCACCATGGATATATTCAGGTCTAGTATACGGCATACCCTTAACTTCACGGTAATTTCGCGCCTTCATACCAACTTTCCCTTTTTAGCATAAGAAGAACGCTAATATTTAAACCTTACATTCACTCCCTCTAAAGCATAAAAAGATAATTAAAAAGCGATTTCCCCAGTTAATATAATTGCCTATTTTTGAACCATACTTTAGCTAACTCATCATAATTTTTGAATATACTCTTCAGTATTGGAATGTACATTTTTATTTCCTCATTCGTCATATACTGGAATTGATATTCACCCATATATGGTGATGGTTCACCCATCCTCGTTATGAACTCTATGTGCATGAATGGGTCGCCGCGCTTAATTGTTATCGGCGTTCTATCATTATTAAGATTGACTACTTCAAGGGCCAGTCTACCAACAAAGCCGCTGTGAACCTTAGCTGCATTAAGAAATGAGAGCCCCATCCTGCCATATTTGCTCTTAGCCGTTAAATGTGCAACAATATTTGGCGGAGTAAAAATTATTTCGTTTGAGACGAGGTTTCTATGCTCAAGATATTGTAATGTGGTCTCCTCTTTAACAGTTAAGACGTAACCATCCCCATCCAGAAGATTTAAGTCAAATGGGTAAATACACTTATATTTCTCTATCAGTTCAAGCAGCTCACTTTTTCCAAGTATGCACATCTCTATTCGCCCAGAAATAGATTCTCAATGTTAAATTAAAACTATTCGTCATGCACATGTATATTTAAAAAACATGTGATAAAAACGAGACCTGGCAACTTAACATGTAAAGGCTTTATATTTTAGGTTGCCACGTCCTAAAACCGGAACATTAAGTTTAAATTGCTCAATTAATTAGAATAAAAATGGGCCGCTGGGAAGGTAGGCAAAAAAGGGGCCCGTGAAATTGGGGCAAAAAGCCCAATTCGGGAAGCGTAGCTTGGATAGCGCGTCGGCCCTCTAAGGCTCTAAAAGGAAAGCCGATGAAAGCCGGAGATCCTGGGTTCAAATCCCAGCGGGCCCGCCACCTTTTGAGTTCAAATCCCTTAATTTAGTTCTATATTTTTAGTGGATTTGTTGGCTGGACGTGTTGTGTATGGATATTTGTCGGATGATGTTAAGCGTTAGTATAGTAACGTTGTTGAGGGATTTCTAGGGGTTACCGCTGACATTTACCTTTGTGGGTTTGGTTCTTTCTATAAGCGCTTTAATGTTACGCTTAAGCAGCTCACCGATTTTAGAAAGTATGGTCACCTAGTTTAAATCTCTTAATTACGTCATCGTAGGTTTCCCTGGGATGAACCTTCAACCGCTTAAGCTCCTCAACATTATCCTTCCTTTTCTAGTAGGCATAGACATACTACATCAAGCTATAACAGTAGCAGCAAATATTAAGCTTACCGACAATTCATCCCAGAACTGAAGCTCAGGGCTTTCTTGTCGTTTTCCATGTAAACTTTCAAAAATAATTGAGATGAATGAAAAACTTAGTGGGGTTAAAGATCTGAAATCGATCATAAAAATCCTATCATAGCACATGCCAATAGCCGAGAAGATAGAGAGGTTTTGGATGACTGAGGAGGCTAGAAGGAGTAGGTTTTGGACGGAGCATCAAGACATAAATGAGGTTATGCTTACCACAGGTCTAATCCCAAATGGATACATAGGAGTATACATTCAATCTTGTCTCTTAATATAACTTCTAAAATGCTCAACTCCCCTAAACCTTTTAGTAGCCTAACTACTTTTTAACTCGGATTTACAACCCAGCCAGCGACTTATATTTCAATCCGCGAAATTTATACGCTACCTTTAAGAAGAATAATTTGATAGAAGAATTTTTATTGTCTGGCTACTCATTAAACATTATGGAGCATGCAAGTAGAATGGTCTGGTTGAGGGATTTGTGAAAGCCGTAAGATACAATGTAGAACGTAGCGGTTAGGTTCGCGGTAGATTTAAGGCAGTATACCTCATTAATATTACAGATATTATGCAAGGTCTGGATGAGCAGCTCCTTGCCCATGATTGGAAGGTAACCTATAACTACACGGATATGTGGGACATAGCGGTAGGAGATGGCGTGAAGGTTTACTGCTACTTCCGATCAGAAATAGAGGGACCTGAGTCATCAGCCATAAACGTCGGCCCTAAGATTTGCCATTCTAGTTCGATAGATTTGCATGCTTGTTAAAAAAAGAAGTCTAAACGAGCTTCTCAACCTGTTTCAATAAAATTTGCTCTATGATTGCTCAGAGTTTTTATATGAGGAGAGAAGATTTTTAATGTGCCCTTCTGCAAAGGCAAGGACTTAAATGGGCATATTTTAGCTGTAGAGGATGAAAGCTTATAAATTTGCATTACATTATGTAATACGATGTTTAAATGAGCATTATAACGGTCAGAGTCCCAAAGGAAATTAAGGAAAAATTAGAAAAATATGATATTAATGTTAGCGAGACTGTGAGGAAACTACTTAGTGAATATCTTGCAGAGTTGGAATTGAAGGATCTTGCGGATAGACTAGAGTTGCTAAGAGAACATCTAGGTGATAAAATAGATCCAAAATTGGTTGCTAAGCTTGTGCGTGAGGATAGGGAAGTACGATGAGATATCTTCTCGCTGCATCAGCACTTCTACCACTAGTTACTAGGCGCGGCAAACAACTGATAGTTGAAGCCTCCCATGAGAATCTGGTCACAACAGACCTCGCGATATATGAAGCTTGCAACAGCCTTTGGAAGCTTGCAACACTAATAAAGGTAATATCGCTGGAAAACGCTATAGATGTGGCTACCACAATAAAAGACTTAATTGCGAGAAAGATGATTCAATTAATAGACGTCACTAACTTAGATCTCCCACAAACATTTAACAAAGCCCATAAAGAACAGATAACATTTTACGACGCCTCATATATCATAAGCGCCAAAGCCATGGAAGCCATCCTAGTAACGGAAGATGAAAAGCTGCTGAAGGCAGCAAGCAAATTCGTTAAAACAATAACTTACGCAGACCTTGAAAGCAGACTAATTCAAGGTTAGCATCAAGCTGCTTGGAATGCTAAATACGCTTCCCAAAACCTCCGAGAGAATCTTTGGGCACTATAAAAGCCTCAAGCATCCAGGAAAGTGCTTTGAGAGGCAGAGGATAGCGCAGAAGCTCAGCAACACAAGGCTGCTAAAAATTCACTTCCACACCATCCGCCACTGGAAGGCAACAATAGAACACGCTAAGACAAGAGACATACTCCATCTGACCTCCTCCCCGCCCTAAAGGGGAGGGTTCCCGCTAGTGCGGGGAGGTTTAGGGTTACATCCCTCTGTTTTCGGGGTTCAATCCCAGGCTGGGTCTCCAGCCCATTACCCCTATCCCAAGTGGGACTTGGGGTTATGAGTATGTTGTATGC
>Ga0080004_1112683_pt1 | contig 18885 bp, 12 predicted proteins | sample WasSprMetagenome_FD_69207 | JGI IMG/M metagenome (GOLD analysis project Ga0080004, IMG submission 69207) | Sulfidic aquatic microbial communities from Washburn Spring, Yellowstone National Park, USA - WS (SPADES assembly) (version 2) | ecosystem: Environmental > Aquatic > Thermal springs > Hot...
CTCATCAGGCTTAAAGTTTCAACCTGCCCCAGCAAAAGAAAAATAAAAATTAATAAGGAAAGATAAGGCGATGAAAAATCCTGATAGCTACCTGCAAATTAAAAATTTTAAATCAGGAGGGCAAGATATCAAGCCAATTAATACCTTGACAATTTATACACAAAATTCTTGACACTATGAATATAAAGAAAGGAAATCACAATTTTCATTGTAAGAGATCATGGTGTTTGCTATAATTACATATAAATATGTAAGATTTCTAAATTATGGGAACTTTTATTACAAATACTGAAGAAAAAAATTTTAAAAAAAGATTAGAAACTCTTATTAAGAACAGCGCAGAGCTCAAATTTCTTGTTGGTTTCTTTTATTTTTCAGGTATTAATGAACTTTATAAAACTCTAAAAGATCTTTATGAAAACAATCAATTAAATCATGGGCATATAAAAATCCTTGTTGGTTTAAATATCGATGAAGGAAATTATGGATTATATGAAATTGCCAGTCTATCAAAAATCATTGATCCCAATAAAATTAAAGAAGAATTCTTTAACTCCTTCATTAAAGCCTTCAATTCTTCTCAACTGGATACAAAAGAAGTTTATGAACAAGTAAAATTTTTCGTTAAACTTCTTCAAGAAGAAAAACTAATTTTAAAGAAAACTCGTGACCCTAATCATGCTAAGCTATATCTTTTCAAGATGAACAACAATATAAAAGAAGTTTTACCCAATCTCTTTATAACTGGTAGCAGTAATCTCACAAAAGCAGGTTTAATTGCTCAAAACGAGTTTAATGTAGAAGTAAAAGATTATGGTTTTGAGGAGGCGGAGGAATATTTTGATAAACACTGGGATTTAGCGGTAAGTTTAGACAAAGATGATATAAATAAATTCATTAACATGCTAACAAACGATACATTTTTTAAGGAAATAACCCCTTTTAATGCCTATGTATATCTTTTAAAAACATATATTGATCTTCATAAAGGAAAGACTCTGAGTAGAGAAATTAGAGAGCTTATGGAAAGGAAAGGTTACAAACCTTACACATATCAGCTTGAAGCAGTCTCACAAGCAGTAGCAAATTGCGAGGCTCATGGAGGCACTATTCTTGCTGATGTTGTAGGACTTGGCAAAACTGTTATAGCCTGTTTAGTTGCAAAACTCCTCAACAAAAGAGGAATAGTTATATGCCCACCCCATCTTATTGGAGATGAAAATAAGACCTCAGGCTGGAAAAAATACCTTGAAGATTTTGAACTCTGGGGATGGGAGGTTCGTTCTGTTGGTAAACTTGAAGAAACCCTTAAATTTGTTAATGAACACGAAGATATAGAGATTGTAATCGTTGATGAAGCTCACAGATTTAGAAATGAAAATACAGAACAGTATCATTATTTAAGAGAAATATGTAGAGGAAAGACAGTAATACTTCTTACCGCCACCCCATTTAACAATCGTCCATCAGACCTTTTTTCATTGCTTAAACTTTTTACAATTCCCCAAAAATCAACTATAGTTCTTGATGAAAATCTTCAAGCCAAATTCATTGCATATGAAAATCAATTTAGAAGGCTTGCATATATAAAAAATTATCACGATTCATTAGATAAGAAAAGGAGAGAAAGAGCTAAAAGATATTATAAAGAACTTTTTGATAATAATGAAATAGATATGGCAAAAGTAAAAAACTACACAAAAGCTCTTGCCAGGGAGATAAGAACAATTCTTGAACCAGTAGTAATAAGAAGAAACAGACTTGATCTAAAATATTACAAAGAAAAAATTGAGCTTCCAGAGGTTAAAGATCCTATTGAATGGTTTTTTGAACTTACCCAAGAACAATTAGACTTTTATGATTATGTAATTGATGCCTTTACCCCCTACGATGAAGGTGGTTCATTTAGTGGTGCCATCTATTTTCCTATAAAATATGAAAAAGGATTAATAGATATATCAGATTATGAAGGTCTTGATCTCAATAGAGAAGAAAACTTTCTTTTTACTTATCAGAGAAACTTATATGATTTCATGAGAAGACTTCTTGTTAAAAGATTTGAAAGCAGTTTTGGAGCTTTTTATGAAAGTATAAAGCGATTTAAAGAAATAAATGAAACAGCCTTAGAATTTATCAAAAAGACCAACAAATTTGTACTTGATCGCAGTCTTATGGATGACCTTGTAACAGCAGATACAGATGAGATTCTTAAAAAACTTGATGAATATGAAAAAAATTTAAAAGAAGAAAAATTTGATAAAAAATATTACAAAGTTTACAGTTTAGAAAATTTCAAAGATAGAGACAAATTCTTAAAAGACATTAAAAATGACCTTAATCTTTTTGACCTTCTCATAAAAAAAATGGATGAAATTGGGTTAAAGGACAATGACCCTAAAGCACAAAGGCTTATAGAAGGAATTAAAGAGTTTTTAAAAGAAAGAAGAAAGGTAGTTATATTCACAGAGTATCTTGACACTGCAAAACATCTTAAATCTATTCTTGAAAAATCTTTCGGAGACGATGTATTGTTTGCTTTTGGTACATTAAGTAAAAGTACCATTGAAGCTCTCTATAAGAACTTTGATGCCCAATATAAAGAACAAGAAGATCGTTATAAAATTCTTCTTACCACCGATAAGCTTTCTGAAGGTTTTAACCTCAATAGAGCTGGCACTGTGATAAATTATGACATACCTTGGAATCCCGTTAGAGTTATTCAAAGAGTAGGAAGAATAAACAGAATAGGTAAAAAAGTTTATAACGAAATTTACATAGTAAACTTCTTCCCAACTGAAAAAGGTGCTGACATTGTAAAATCAAGAGAAATTGCCCAAACAAAAATGTTTATGATTCACAATGTTCTTGGAGAAGATGCAAAAATTTTTGCCCCTGATGAAGAACCCCATCCCTCAGAGCTATACCGCAGACTTACAACCTATATTGAAGAGGAAGAAGAAAGTTTCTATACAAAGATAAAACAAGAATTTGAAAGTATTTTAGAAAATTACCCCAATATTTTAAAGGAAATAGAAAATATGCCCAAAAGGGTAAAAGTTGCAAAAAAAGGTGAGCAAAAAGAATTATTGGTTTTTATTAAGAAAGGTAAAGACCTCTTTGTAGGGTATAAAGATTATGCTCAGAAATTACCAAAAGCAATTACTTTTGAAGAAGCCTATGAAAAAATCAAAACAAACTATGACGAAAAAGCCCTACCATTATCTGAAGAATTTTGGACTCATTATAACTTGGTTCTTGAGAAAGAAGCATACTCAAAAAGAATTAAACGTCACTCAAATGATCTTAGAGAAAAAGCATATAGCCTTCTAAACGGTCTACTTCAGTCGCAAGACGACAAAATAAAGCCTCTAAGACCATTTATCTCAAATCTTATTGAAGACATAAGAAGCTATGGAACTCTTTCTGAGTACACTCTTTCTGAAATTGTTAGATATGAGAATAATATAGAAGCTTTATCTCAAAAATTATCAGAACTCAAAAACGAAATAGGAGAAAATTTTCTTGAAAAATTAGAAAGACATTTAAAAGGTATAACAGAAGAAATTATAATTGCCATAGAAAATCAAGTCGGTTAAATAGAGGGGATTTTTATGAGAGAACTTGATGAAAAGATTTCAAAAGAACTTGCTGAAAAGCTTTCAAAAAATTTTTCATATGAAAACTTAGAAGAATTTCTTATAAGAAAAAATCCTAACTTTATAATTCATAGAGAAAGATTATATAGTAATGAAGAAGAACTTAATAAGATTTTCCCAATAGAAGAAGTTTATAAGTTCGCTGAAGTAAATCTAAAGGATGGACTCCATTTTGTAGTCTTCGTTATTAAGACCAACGAACCCCTTACTGAAAGAAAAAGTAAAAAGAAACAATATGAAGTTGCCAAAAATCTTTTAAAAACCTTCTTTTTAAATACTGGTTTGTTTATCTTTCATGATGAAGAGGGAAATTTTAGATTTTCTCTTGTTTATAGAATATTCCAAGGAACAAAACAAGAATTTAGCTACTACAAAAGATTCACCTTTTATGTAAGTCCAAATCTCACTAACAAAACATTTATCTTTCAGATTGGTGCTTGTGATTTTAAATCTTTTGAAAAAATAAAGAATGCTTTCAGCATTGAGCCTGTAACAAAGCAATTTTACGATGAAATTCAGACCTGGTATTATTGGGCAATGGATAAGGTTAAATTCCCTGATGATTATAAATACTCAAAAAATCCTGAAAAAGATAAAGAAATACGCAATGCAACAAACCTGATCCGTTTAATTACCCGAGTAATTTTCATCTGGTTTTTAAAAGAAAAAGGCTTAATTCCTGAGATTCTTTTTAAGGATGAACCTTCGGAAGAAAAGGAAAAAACATTAAAAGAAATTGTTAAAGACTTTGGAAAAGGCAATAATTATTACAATGCTATTCTTCAAAATCTTTTCTTTGCAACATTAAATAGCAAAATTGATCAAAGAGGATGGGCAAAAAACGAAGGCTTTCAGAAAAACAAATCAAACTATGGCGTTAAAACCCTTTTTCGTTATGAAGACAAATTTTTAATCAATGAAGATGAAGTATTAGAACTCTTTAAAGATATTCCTTTTTTAAACGGTGGACTTTTTGATTGTCTTGACAAAGAAGATGAAACAGGCAAGGTTATTTATATTGATGGATTTTCAAGAAATCCTGAAAAACAAGCGATAATCCCTGATTACTTATTTTTTCAAAAAGAAGAAAAGAAGGTTGACCTTTCCAAATATGGACTTGGTGGAAATAAAAGAGTAAGAGGTCTAATCCATATTCTCAAAAGCTATAACTTCACCACCGATGAGGCAACCCCAATAGACCAAGAAATAGCCCTCGATCCTGAACTACTTGGCAAAGTCTTTGAAAATCTACTTGCTTCTTATAACCCAGAAACAGCAACAACAGCAAGAAAGGCAACAGGCAGTTATTATACCCCAAGAGAAATTGTTGATTATATGGTGGAGGAAAGCTTAAAAGAGTATCTAAAAACAAAACTCCCTGACATAGATGAATATAAGATAGATTTATTACTCTCTTATTCAGATGAAACTCCAGATCTATCAGATGAAGAAAAACAAAAAATAATCTCTGCTATAGACGAAGTAAAGATCCTTGATCCCGCCTGTGGCTCTGGTGCATTTCCTATGGGTATACTTCACAAACTTGTTTATATTCTTCAAAAAATAGACCCTGACAATAAACTATGGCATGAACATCAGTATCAAAAAGCGGTAAAAGCCTCTGAAGAGATATTTAAAGAAAAAGACAAGTTAGAAAGAGAAGAGATGCTAAAAGAAATCAATGAAGCCTTTGATGAAAGCATAAATTATCCTGATTATGCAAGAAAACTTTATCTTATAGAAAATTGTATTTATGGTGTTGATATCCAGCCAATAGCAATACAAATAAGTAAATTGAGATTCTTCATATCCCTTGTCCTTGACCAAAAAGTAGATAGAACAAAAGAAAATTTTGGAATAAGACCTTTACCAAACCTTGAGACAAAATTTGTATCAGCAAATACATTGATAGGATTGGAAAGGCCAAAACAGCTAATTATCCGTGATCCAGAGATAGAAAATAAAGAAAGAGAGTTAAAAGAAGTAAGACATAGATATTTTACTGCTAGGACAAGAACTCAGAAACAAAGGCTTCAAGAAAAAGATAGGAAAATAAGACAAGAGATTGCCCAATTACTTATAAACAATAATTGGAATGAGACCACAGCCCATAAAATAGCTAACTTTGATATCTTTGACCAAAATGCATCTGCTGATTGGTTTGACCCTGAATGGATGTTTGGAGTGGTGGATGGCTTTGATATTGTAATTGGTAATCCGCCGTATGTAAGACAGGAAAAGATTAAGAATCTAAAACCATTATTACAAAAACAAAACTATCAAACATTTTCATCAACAGCAGATCTTTACGTGTATTTCTACGAAAAAGGATATCAACTTTTAAAAGATGGAGGTATTCTTTCATTTATCACAAGCAATAAGTGGATGAGAGCGAAATATGGAGAAAATCTAAGAAGGTTTTTAAAGAATAACACAGAAGTTTTGAAGATAATAGATTTCAGCGGATTTAAAGTTTTTGACCAAACTGTGGATACAAATATCATGTTGTTTAGGAAAGGAAAACCTTCAAATCAACATTTCATCAAATTTGTAGAAATCAAAAGTAATGTTGAAAATGTTATTGAATACATAAATCAGAACTGGCAAACAATCCCACAGGAAAAACTCTCTGAGAATACATGGACATTAGCAGATGAAGAAGTTTTATCAATAAAAGAAAAAATAGAAAGAATTGGAAAGCCTTTGAAAGATTGGAATGTGAAAATATATTTTGGAATTAAAACTGGATTTAACGAAGCCTTTATTATTGATACAGAAACAAGAAATAGGATTTTGGCAAATTGTAAAGACGAAGAAGAAAGAAAAAGAACAGAAGAAATCATTAAACCAGTCTTAAGAGGTAGAGATATTGGAAAATACTATTACAAGTGGGCGGGGGTGTGGGTGATTATAATATCTGCAGGTTGGACTAACAAACATAAAGGGAGCAAAAATCCAGAGGAGTTTTTTAAAGAGACTTTCTCATCTTTATATGAATACTTTATAAGCTTTTCTAATATGAAAGGAAAAGGTAAAGGACTTTTTAATAGAGATGACCAAGGAGATTACTGGTGGGAGCTCAGGGATTGTGAGTATTACCCAGAATTTGAAAAAGAAAAGATTGTGTGGCAGAGGGTAACTCAATCTCCTAAGTTTGTATTAATTCCTCCTGGATATTACTGTGAGGCAACAACTCATTTCATTACCACCAATGAGGACATTTCATTTGTTCGTAAATATCTTTTAGCAGTTTTTAACTCAGATCTTTTCAAATTTGCTTTTTATAAGTTTTATATGGGGGGAGGTATAGAGGGCGAAATAAAAGGAGAATTTATAGGAAGATTTCCCATTCCACCCATAACCCCACAAAACCAACCCATAGTAAATCAAATAGTTCAACTTGTTGACCAAATCCTTTCTGCCAAACAGAAAAATCCCGATGCAGACACAAGCCAGTTAGAGCAAAAAATTGATGAGTTAGTTTATAAATTATATGATTTGACAGAAGAAGAAATAAAATTAATTGAGGGGGCATAACGACTAAAATCTTTTAGGGAAAAAGTAAGGGCACTCCAAAAAGAATGGCAGAAAATTTTCAGAAAAACCCCTATTAAATTGAGAAAAAGAAAAATAAGAAATAGTTTAAAAAAAGGCTTAAGAACTCCTATAAAGAAATTTATAATGCCTATTTTGGAATCTCTAATTGAACTGGGGGGAAGGGCAAAAATGAAAGATGTATTAAATAAATATGATTATGCACCTCTTCCCTCTCATCCAAATGAGAAAAGATGGGAAAATACTGCTCAATGGGCAAGATATATAATGGTACAAAAAGGATTACTTACTAATGATTCTCCACAAGGAATTTGGGAGATAACAGAGAAGGGCAAAATATTTTACGAAGAAAATAAATAATCTTTCTATACGCTCAAAATGCGGACATGAAAAATATAGATATAAAATAACATTTAAGATCTTAAGTTTTTCTAAACACAGCAGATAATATTTCACCTGTAGCATCATCAATAGCAGATAAGAGGGTAATGTTTAAAAAATATCCATGGGATTTAAGAGTTTTTTTACAAAAGAGATTGAGATATTTATTCCTTCTCTTTCTTGGAGTAAATCTCTAATATGAGCAAAATTACAATTCTGATATTTTTCCATAACTAACTTGAAAACTTTTTCTTTAAAGTCATCAGATAAAGCATGTTTAAGTTTTCTTCCCCTATTACCATGGATGAGAGAATATTATTAACTTGTCTAAGCACTGAGATTCAATAATTTAGCAGTCACTCTGTTAGAATAGAAACCTTCTACTGCCATCTTAATAATAGTTATCCTTTCGAACTTATTTTTAGACAAACAAATACACTCCTTTTTCATAATAATGTCATTTTCTCAAATTACTTATACTATGACAATATCACAGACCTATAACACATTCTCCACCAAAATTTGCAAATTCATTTAACTTTAGTTAAAATACCTTACAAGGGGATTATATATTAAAGGATATTTAAAAAAATACTAATATTTATCTTGAGTAAAGAGAAATATTTAAAATTCAAGGTACTTAAATATGAATCCCATAAATAAAAATTATCCTAAGTGGGCAAGGGAAGTATTGAGATTTCTCGGAATAAAATCTCAGTTTATACTGTGGGGAAACATCTATGATATCTTTTTGTATCCTAAAGACGATTCTAATTATCGAACTATTCCTTTGATAGACTATTTAAGTGAACTTCTAACTACAGAAGATTCTTATGAGTCCATTATCTATTATGATAATATAGACGGTTTTAAATTAATCAAAGGTAATATTGATTTAGTAAATTCTATTTCAGGTCTTAAGCTACAGAAAGATATGTACCAATTTGTCCCACTTGCTAAGTCAGCAGAGTATATAGAAAAACTTATCATGAATAATAGCGGTGGGGCTATAGCTGTTTTTCTAAATTTTGCCTCTCGTTATACTCAAAATCCTGAGAGTCTTAGAGAGGATGAAGAGTTTCCTTTTTTCACTAAAATTCTTAAATTATCTTATAATGTTACACCCCATCTTGTTGAAGGTAAAGGACCCAAATTAAATACAATTTTTTGGTTTGTAGATAAACTTAATGATCTACCTACATGGTTCACCTTAAATAATCCTCGTCTAAAAATAATCGGCATTTATAAACCTGATAGTAAAGAAAGAGAATATTTGGCAATACAACTTATTAAAAATTTGGAAAATTCATACAATAATCCAAAGCCTTCAGAGGATAAGTTTATAAGAATTTTTGTAGATCAAACAGAAAGAATGTTTAACAGGGATCTTATTGCCATTGTCCAATTTATGAAGAAAGAAGGCTTAAGATTAGAACAAATATCAGATGCTATAAGAGGCTATAAACTTGGAATAGTAGAAAATCCATGGTCAAAGATTTCTAAAGAGAAAATAAATAATGGAATTAAAATTCTTGAAAATAGGGTCAAAGGCCAAAGACAAGCAGTTATTAAAGCTTTAGATGTGATAAAAAGAGCTTACATTGGTCTTTCAGGTGCTCAACATTCTAAATCCTTAGGAAAGCCCAAAGGAGTTCTCTTTTTTGCAGGACCTACTGGGGTAGGAAAAACTGAACTTGCAAAAGCTATTACAGAATTAATATTTGGGAGTGAACAAAATTATATTAGGTTTGATATGTCAGAATTTAATCATGAGCACTCAGATCAAAGACTCATAGGAGCTCCACCAGGCTATGTAGGTTATGAGGCAGGAGGGGAGTTAACGAATGCAGTCAAACAAAATCCATTTTCTGTAATACTTTTTGATGAAATTGAAAAAGCTCATCCTAAAATATTGGACAAGTTTCTTCAGATTCTTGAAGATGGAAGATTAACAGATGGAAGAGGAGAGACTGTATATTTTTCAGAAACACTTATTATTTTTACGAGTAATTTAGGGGTTTATACAACAGATGAACTTGGAAATAAAATCCCTCTTGTGTTACCAAATGAGCCATATGAGGTAGTAAGAGAAAGAATTCTTAAATCTATAGAAGATTTCTTTAAATTTCAAATCGGAAGACCAGAAATACTAAATAGGATCGGAGAAAATATAATAGTTTTTGACTTTATAAGACCTGAATTTGCTAACCAGATTTTTGATAAGATGCTAAATAATATTATCTCTAAATTATGGGAAGATAAAAAAATAACTCTTAAATTTGAGGATTCTGCATATGAAAAGCTTAGAGAAGAATGTACTAAGGACCTTTCTATGGGAGGAAGAGGGATTGGTAATAAGCTTGAGGATATATTCGTGAATCCTCTTTCAAGGGAGATATTTGAACGTGATGTAAAAGAAGGAGATATATTTTTAATTCATGATATCATTCTTGAAAATAATATATGGAAAGTTATAGGAGAAATTAAAAAATAACTCTTTTGGAGAGTGAACTTTTATGGCTAAGGAAAAATTTTCTAAAGATACTCAAAAAGAACAATTAGAAACCATAAGAGAAGCTCAACTAACTGAAAAAGAATCTTTAACAATTAAACAGCCTATTGTTCTTTCAAAGGGAACAATATTTTTAAATGAATATGAAATAGTTGAACCTATTAAAGCAATAAGTGGAGAGGCTGATATTTTTAAGGTTAGAAAAGATAATAACTTTTATGCACTAAAACTTTATCGTTATGGAATGGAGCCAAAAGAAGAACTCTTAAAAAAAATAAAAAAACTTAGTGAAATTGAACCTGAACATATTGTTAAAATTTTTAAGGCGGGCTATTCAGATGAATATGGACGTTATTATGAGATTCAGGAATGGGTAGATTATGGAACCTTAGAGGATTGGTTGCATGAGGTTAAATGGTTCTCTACTAAATTATTAAAAGAAATCATAAAAGAAATTGTTGAAGCTATAAACTTTTTACATAATAATAATATTATCTATAGAGACCTCAAACCATCTAACATTTTAGTAAGGTCAAAAAATCCTGTAGAACTAATATTAACAGATTTTGGTATATCTTCAATTTTACCTAATGAAGCTTCTTTGAAAGTAACCTCAGGAGCGCTAACAATAGCATATTCTGCTCCTGAGGCTATAACAGGAAGTAAAATTGCAATAACTAAAAAAGTTGATTATTGGTCTTTAGGAATAATAATAATTGAATTATTAACAGGTAAACATCCTTTTGAGGGATTTGATAATGAGGCTATAAGATTATTTCTTGCTACCAAACCAGTTCCTATACCAGATGAAATTAATGAGGATTTTAAACTTTGTATTAAAGGGCTTCTCACCCGTGATTTCGATAAAAGATGGGGATATAATGAAATAAAAGAATGGCTCAATGGTAAAAGAGATATTCCTGTTTATTATGAAACAGAGGCATCAATTAAGGAACAGAAGAAAGCTGTAAATCCATTTATTTTATATTCCTCAAAAGTAAAAAAAGAGTTTTATACTCCGTCTGAAGTAGTAAAATATGCAATAATGGGAGATAAAGAATGGCAGGAAATAAAGAAAATATTGATGAGAGGACAATTTTCTACTTGGATCACTAATGAGATAAAAGATTATGGGCTTTCTACTTTAATAGATGAGATTAGGGATAATCAAAAAGATTCAGATCTTGCATTATTTGAGATTATTTATAGAATAGACAATTCATTACCTTTTGTATTTAAGGGAAAACTTTTAGCTACACGAACTCCTAAATGGAATACAGACAATTTAGTAGCATATCTACAAAAGTTTTATGAAAATGTTGAAAATCAAGAATATAAAGAAATAGCAAGTTATATATGTGAAAAGAGACTATTTTCTCGTTACCTTAAACTTATAAATGATGTAGATCATATTAAGTTTATTGAACAAATTGAAAAGAGAGTAGCATCTATTTCTGACCTTGATAATAAAGCTCTTACATATACACTTGCATTAACTAATGAAGATAAAAAAATTACAGAAAAGATTAAGAAAAATCTTTCTGTTAAAGTCTATCCTGTTGTTGAGGATTTTATTACTGCTAAAAAAATTGCGAATGGTGAATTAGTACCAGATGGGAAGCTACTATTAAAGATTTTAGATTTTACAGAAAAGAGAGGTTATCAAGTTGAAGATTTAACAAAATTATTTAGCTCACCAGAATTTGAAGTAGCGATTCGTAAAATTTATAGAGGAGAAAGTAGGGCAAAGTTATTAGGAGAAGATATATTATATCATCAACTTCTTTCACAATATCTCAAGAAGATAGGAGATTCAAGAGAAGTTATTAACAAGGTAACAGAGATTGAAGATTTTATAAATAAATTTAATGATATTAAAAAGAGAGCTTTTTTATTTTACATGTTGTTGTTAAATAAGAAGGAAGAGACAATTTCAGAGATTTTAGAAAAATATGAAGGAAAAATGATATGTGATGCTTATTTATCAGAAGTGTTGGAATATTTAAGGAATAATAAATGGAATAACACCTTAAATAATGCCCTTGAAAAATCCCTTAAGCTTTTAAAGGATAAAAATAAAATTCAAGATATTTGGCAAAAAACATATGGTGGAAGGGGTTGGGATGTGGCAAATTCTATACAGCAGACAAGTGATGGGGGATATATTGTTGCTGGATCGACAACTTCTTTTGGAGCAGGAAGAAGAGATGTTTATGTAATAAAGCTTGACGAAAACGGTAATAAGCTTTGGGAGAAAACTTTTGGTGGAAGTGGTGATGATTGGGCAAATTCTATACAGCAAACAAGTGATGGGGGATATATTGTGGCAGGAGGGACAACTTCTTTTGGAGCAGGAGAAAAGAATGTTTACATAATAAAGCTTGATGCATATGGTAACAAGATTTGGGAGAAAACTTTTGGTGGAAGTGGTGAGGCATATTCAATACAGCAAACAAAAGATGGTGGATATATTGTGGCAGGATGGACAGAGCCTTTCGGAGCAGGAGGAAGGAATAGAAAATGGAATGTTTACATAATAAAGCTTGATGAAAATGGAAATAAAATTTGGGAAAAAACTTTTGGTGGAAGAAGTCATGCTGAGGCATATTCAATACAGCAGACAACAGATGGTGGATATATTGTGGCAGGATGGACATATTCTTTTGGAGCAGGAGAAAAGAATGTTTACATAGTAAAGCTCAATAAAAATGGTAATAAAGTGTGGGAGAAAACTTTTGGTGGATGGAGTAATGATGTAGCATATTCAATACAGCAAACAAAAGATGGTGGATATATTGTGGCAGGATGGACAGAGTCTTTCGGAGCAGGAGGAAGAGACGTTTACATAATAAAACTTGATGAAGATGGAAATAAGATTTGGGAGAAAATTTATGGTGGAAGTGGTGATGATTGGGCAAATTCTATACAGCAAACAAGTGATGGGAGATATATTGTGGCAGGAGGGACAACTTCTTTTGGAGCAGGAAGAAGAGATGTTTATGTAATAAAGCTTGATGAATATGGAAATAAGATTTGGGAGAAAACTTTTGGTGGATGGAGTGATGATGTAGCATATTCAATACAGCAAACAAAAGATGGTGGATATATTGTGGCAGGATGGACAGAGTCTTTCGGAGCAGGAGGAAGTGACGTTTACATAATAAAACTTGATGAAGATGGAAATACAGGCCCATATCCAGGATAAATAATGATTAATTTGAAAAATGAGAAAAAAGGAATAATATGAAAAACTTCTTGTTTGAAGGGGGATAATTAATGATGGAAAAAATAATATTTTTATTATTATATTTTTTATTTTTATATGCCTTTTTATATGGCTTGACAGAAAATTTAGTAATAGTTTTGATAGTATTTCTTTTTTCAGTCTTAATAGTAAGAAAATATTCTTTAATTAAAAATTTTTTTAATTTTAGAAAAAGAAGAAGAGAGCGTTTAGCTAAATTAACTGAAGAGTTACGTAGCAAATTAAAGGAGATTGATTTTCCAAAAGAAACTAAACCTACAATAGAGCCTTCAATAATGGATTTGTTAAACCTATATTTTTATAATGGAGATTTAAAAGATATCAGGGAAATAAAAAGTGAAGCAAAGAAATATTTAAATAATGTTATAAGATATGTAGATGAAAATTCCTTTTTACCAAAGAGGTTAACAAATGAGCTCATAGATAAAATTCAGGATTATAATACAAAAAGGCTTCTTGAGAGGACATTTGAGTTTATACATAGATATAAAAATTTACTTTCAGAGGATAAAAAAACTTATACATATAAGGAGTATTTAACTCTTAAGAAATTTGACATTGTAATAAATAATTTAGATGCTCTTTGGGATTTTGAAATAAATTTATGACTTTTAAAATGAAGATTAAGACAGTTTTAATAAATCATATAATCTACCCTGTTAAAAATTTAGGATTTGGGAATAGAGTAGGTATATGGTTTCAAGGATGTACCATACATTGTAAGGGATGTATGGCTAAATATACTTGGGATTTTGATGATAAGTATAAAATGACCTATGAAGAGGTTTATAAAGAACTAAAAAAATATAGTAAACATAAACCATATGGGGTGACTATATCAGGAGGAGAACCTTTTGATCAACCTGAAGGATTACTAAATGTTCTTGATATCTGCCATGAACTGAATTTTAATGAAATACTGGTTTACTCAGGCTATAATTTTGATTACCTCACAAATAAATATCCTAAAATTCTAAGTATGATAGACATTCTCATAAGTGAACCTTTTATTGAAGAGCTTCCAACTAAAAAGATATGGAGGGGTTCAGATAATCAGAAGCTTCATATACTTTCCCATAGATGTAAGGAAAGATATAAAGGAATAGACTTAGATTCTCTATGTTATGAAGGAGAACCTTCTATTCAAGTAGAAATTTTTGATGATTCTGTTTTAATAATAGGTATTCCAAGAAGAGGAGATTTAGAGAAGCTTAAAGAATATCTCAAATATAGAGGAGTATACATATGGGAGAAGTAAAAGTCTGCCCTACATGTGGATGTATAAATTCAGCTTTGTCCATTTTCTGCGAAAATTGTGGAGTGGATATTTCTTCTGAAAAAGTACAAGATGCTACAAACATAGAAATCAGAGATATTAAAAAATGTCCAAATTGTGGATATTCTAATGATAAAGATGCAGTAGTTTGTGAGAAATGTGGCAATCCTTTAGATAATGTAAAACCAAAGCGATTTATTGATGTTCATAAGAAAGAGGAAAAAATTAATAATAAAAAAGAAGATATTAGTAATACTCTACAAATTACTCTCAGAGAAGTAGAAGAATTAGTACTTATAACAGAAAGTGGAGATACAATAAAAATTCCACCTAATTATAGAGTAACCTTAGGAAGAGAAGGAGACATCAGACCAGAAATATTTATGCCATATCTTACAGTGTCCAGAAGACATTTAATAGTAGAATATAAAGATGGTAATTGGTATATAACTGATATATCAAAAACAAATTTTACATATTTAAATGGAGATCCAATAGAAAAGAATAAAGCATATCCTATTAAAAAAGGAGATATTATCAGCCTTTCTACAAAATTCAAATTAAAGGTGGTGTAGAATATTTTATGAAAATTAAAGCCTCATATATTACTCATAGAGGAAAGGTAAGAGATAATAACGAAGACTCAATACTTATATTAAATAAGGTAATTCAAGTGGAAGAGATGCAAATGCCTGTTATCAAGGAAATAAATGATAACTGTGCTATTTTTGCTGTAGCGGATGGAATGGGAGGATATAAAGGAGGAGAAATTGCAAGTCGCATGGTATTAGAGACTTTAGCTAATAATTGGAGATTTTTAAAATCTACTGATGAAATAGAAAAATTTTTTCAAGAAGTAAACGACAAACTTATTAAATACGGAGAGGAACACCCTGAAATAAATGGTTTAGGAAGTACCATTGCTGGAATCTTAATATTGGAAGACAGAGGAATAGTTTTTAATATTGGAGATAGCAGAGTTTACAGAGTTAATGCAGGATATCTTGAACAACTTTCAAAAGATCAATCCTTAGTTCAAGAACTTATTGAATTAGGTATTATTACAGAAGAAGAGGCGAGGTTTCATCCTCAACGCCATATAATCTTAGAGTCTATTGGAGGGAAAAATAATAAAAAAAACATATCGGTAATTCTAAAAGAGATTAAGTTAAGAGAAGATGACATGTTTCTTATATGTTCTGATGGATTATATGATGAATTAAATATTGATGAAATGGAAAATTCTTTAAAAGATGATATTAGAGAATCTATAGAAAATTTATTTAAATCTGTAATAGATAGAGGAGCTAATGATAATATAAGTATAATCTTGATAAAAATAGAAAAGGAGAATAATAAATAGTATGAATTTTTCTAATATTTGCTTTAGTTTTACTTTTTCCTCGTGAGGAGAAGTTATTATGAGTAGTGTAAATTATGCAATTACAAGAAATACATTAGTTAGAATAAAAAATATTTTAGATAAGCTTAATAAGGAGCGTTTATATATAAAAAATAGCTTAAACTGTCCAGAAATAGATATAATATTTGATAAATTTTATAGATGGCTTCCAAAAATGAAGGATATTGAAGGCATGTCATATTCTTCTTTGAGAGATTTAGAACATGAATTAAATAATTATTTACCCATCCTTTACTCTGAGTTATATAAAAGCCTCATTGAAACTTATAAAAACGTATTTAAAAATTTAGAGGTCAAAATTAATAATAGTGAAATAGAATCTGATGACTATAGAAAGCTCATGACATATCTTTATAATTTAAAGGATAAAGTTCAACTTCTATTAACTAGAAGGGATATTATTAATGGTATAAATGAGATAAACTCAGAACTTGATAATATCAGAAATAGCCTTAAAATTGCTGTAAATAGAAGGAAAAAACTTTATCAAGACATTCAAAATTTAATTAGAGAAAATGAAAATATTTTAAATAATATTAAAGAGAAGGCTAAATATGAAACTAAGTCTGAAATCATTAAAAAAGCAAAAGATAACCTTTTAAAACAGGCTGAGGAAACCTTAGGACTCAAATTTGAATCAAAAGATTTAATTGATATCTTAAAATTTGAAGAAAAAAAATATAACATACTTAAAGATATTAATAAAAAAATAGATGATTTAGTGGAAAGAGGATCAATATATGACCATTTGAAAATCCAAGACAAAATAATCTCTATAGATAAAGTAATTAAAGATATGAAATTAAAAAGTGTTAATGATCAGATAAATCAAGATAGGGAATTATTATACAATGAAATATATAAACTTAAAGATAAAATATTTACTTTAAGGATACCAGAGTATATTACAAGAACAGAAAAACTTATAGAAAAATTAGAAAATCAACCTATAAATATTTTGAGTATGATAAAACACCAATTAGAAATCTTTTTAGCACAAGCAGAAAAGAGAAAAGAAGAAATTATGGAACTTAAAGAAAGGCTTTTCCCTTATAAAATATATTTATCTCAATCAATAATGCCGGAAGCTAAAAATTTAGAGGAAGAAATAGATGAATTATTTAAAAAAGATATATTCTCTAAAGAAGAAGTTGAGGAAATAGAAGATAGAGTTAAAAAATTAAAGGAACAGGAAGAAAAAATTAGGAAGACTATAGAAGAAGCTACCGATCTTAAATTAATAACAAAAACCTTTGAAGATGTTTTTAAAGAATTAGGTTATAAACCACTTTCCAATATAAACATAAATGCAGAACCTGTATATATAGACACACGATGGCCAGAATACAAAGTAAAATTTTTATTTAATAAAAGAGGGGAAATTTTGGTTAAATTTGTAAGGATAGTTGGAAGTGAGGATGAAAAGAAAAATATAACGGAAAGACAAAAAGCTAAGGACTTAGAAATAGCCAAGGAATGGTGCAAAGATTATAAAAAATGGTTAGAGAGACTAAGAGAATTAAATATATACATAGAAGAAGGGTATAGAAAAGAGCCCGAAGAAGTAGGAGTAGAAATAGAAGTAAATGAAAATCTTATATCCCACAGTAGAAGAAAGGAAAAACTTCGTCAAGAAAATTCTAAAAAGATGTTTAGAGAAGAAAAATAATAAGTATACCTATATTTTAAAACTTATTTTTTGATGAAAATACCACCCCAAAAATATATAATAAAAAACTATTAAAATATAGAAGAGAGCTAATATATTACTTAATATCAAAAATCCTTCTTTCCAATTCTATGTATTTAGAGAAATAACAAGACAAACTATTGAAAATATAGGAGCAACTATTTTAAACAATAAATGATAGATAAAAAGGCTTCCTATATTTGGAATTATGTCCATTCATGTTTCAACATTAAAGAAGAAATAAGAATTACATAAAAAATTGTAATGAATAGATAATAAGTTTTAGTGCTTATCCCTTTTATTGCTCTTTTCTAAGCATTAAATATAATAATTAGAACTAAAAGCAACGTCGCTAATATATAAGTTATATATCTTTATGAAACTAACCCAATTATTAATAATAAAGTAGTGAATATATTTATAAAATCCCAAACCATTGATTTAGAAACAGCACTTTTTTTAATTAACTATAAAACTATCGCTAATTCATTTTTTTAAGTACTTTATTTTTAATACTTCTTCGTATTGTTCTAACTTTATCAATTTTATGATGGGTTTAATTACATTCTCATAAATATCCTTAATATACACCAATAGAATCCATTGAATTGTCTATTTCTTTTTACAATTAATGGTGCATTTTTTATAATAATCATCTATTATTTCTTTTCCGCCAGGTATATTTCTTAAATATGTATCCCTGTATATTTTCTTATCAACTGAAGTTCTTCACAATCATCAGGAAGACCAAGAGATAATACACAAGCATTTGTTATGAAACAAACACCATCTTGAATTTTTCTAGGTGTAAAGTCTTTACATGTAGAATATGCATCTACTTCTTTCTTATGTAAGTTACAATTGCTATAACTTGATAAAAAACCACCTGATTTATAAAATCTGCATTCATAACATTTTCCCATTTTAGTCCCCCTTATAATAATTTTATTATTATCTCTTTAAATATCTGAAATACTAAAATAATTTTTATAACCATAAAATTATTTTCTAATGTCTCCTTCATTTTATAGCTGGCTTTACTCCTTTATTCTCTTTCCCTATCTTTACCTCAGTTTCATAGGCTTTTATCTACTTTTACCCTATATATACTCATCACTTTCAAATGT
>Ga0080004_1178774_pt1 | contig 18872 bp, 18 predicted proteins | sample WasSprMetagenome_FD_69207 | JGI IMG/M metagenome (GOLD analysis project Ga0080004, IMG submission 69207) | Sulfidic aquatic microbial communities from Washburn Spring, Yellowstone National Park, USA - WS (SPADES assembly) (version 2) | ecosystem: Environmental > Aquatic > Thermal springs > Hot...
CCGTATAGTAGGTTATAGAGGTGATAGTATGTCCTGGTTTATCTGGCCCGGTAGAGGACCGTTCAGCTATCTACCACCATGGATGAGGCCTGGATGGCTGTATGGTAGAGGAGCCTGCTGGCGGCTTTTCGGACCCTACGCATGGCCTTACGCATGGTATACTCCGTTCTGGTATATGCCATGGTATAGACCAATACAGCCAGCTCTACAGTATTGGTGGCCATATGTTTGGTGGTGAGTCTTGAGCTACTGGTATCCTAGGAGATGGTGGCGTAGATGCCTGCCTCCACCATGGTATTTCCAGCATTATCCACCCTACCCATACCCAGCCTATCCGCCTATAAACCCCGAAGATGAGCTTAGAATGCTTGAGGAGTATAAGAAGAATCTTGAGGATGAGTTAAAAGATATTGAGGAGGAGCTTAAGGGGGTTGAAGCGAGAATTGAGGAGCTAAGAAGAATCACTAAAAAATAATCTTAAGCCTATATTAAGTAGATCATACTTCAAGAATGATGGCTTAACCTAAAACTATATATGGGTAAACTACAGGTTGTTTTATGAGTGATGAGAAGGTAAGGAAAATTCAGGAAATTGATGAGTTAATAAAAACTAGGATGGGTAGGGTTAAGCATAAGATAGTTGTTTTAAGCGGTAAGGGCGGTGTTGGTAAAAGCGTTATTACAGCAAATCTAGCGTTAGCTCTTGCATGGCGTGGTAGACCAAACCTTATCGGTATTCTAGATGCTGATATAACCGGTCCTAGTATACCTAAAATCCTCAATACTAGAAAGCAGCATCTATCAGTAGGTCTACCTGGAATATTCCCAGCTATAGGTCCTCTGGGGATAAAGATAGTTTCTATGGATTATCTCCTACCAAACGATGAGACTCCTGTTATTTGGAGGGGGCCTATGAAGGCCTCAGCAATTAGGCAGTTCCTTGCGGAGATTGTGTGGGGGGAGCTTGAATATTTGCTTGTGGATTTACCTCCAGGAACCGGTGATGAAGCCTTAACCATAGCCCAATCCATACCTGCCATAGATGGAGTTATAATAGTAACAATCCCGTCAGAAGTATCCCAGCTAGTAGTTAAGAAAGCAGTTTCATTCTGCAAAATGCTAAATCTACCAATAATCGGTATTGTTGAGAACATGAGTGGATTTACATGTCCGAAATGCGGAGCTGAAATAAATATATTCATGCATGGTGGTGGTGAAAAGATAGCTAAAGATATGGGTATAGAATTTATCGGTAAAATACCTCTAGACCAGAGGATATGTGAATCATCAGATAGGGGGGTGCCATTCATAGTTGAACACAGCCAAACACCAACAGCTAAAGCATTCATGAATATCGTTGAGAAAATTGAAAAATTCTTCAATAAAATTTATTAAGCTTGCAGTAGGCTTCAGATTAGCATGATTGTTGAAACCTATTAAGGCTCTAGCAGCCTATGGTAGGGTTGAAGAGGCTTTAAGCTGAAAACATCTTCAGCATAGCTGTACGTCATTATTTGAAGGTTAATAGTAGTCTACATCCGGGCGTGTCCAACTGCTACTTGTAGTATTTCGCTAAGCTTTTTCCACTATCGTTTTTCATGTTAGGTATCTGTTTGCCTTATGTTGAATTTGTAATTCCTCTCCATTTTCAAAGCCTTGAGCAGATCGACCATAACATATACTCAAAGAAACCTATAGAAAAAAGTTATGCGAAATACTATTAGCAGTTCATCAGTTCCAAATAAGATTGCTTATAAAATTGCGAAAAGTTTATAGATATTTGGACACGCCCCCCTAAACCTGGCAACTTAACATATTGTTAGCTTCCTAAGTTGCCACGTCCACCCCTACATCCAAAGATTTATAAATTTTATTGGATTTTACATAGTAAGGTGTTATTAATGGCTTGCGGAGGTCCGCCATGGATTTGGTGTTGGAGGAGGAAGGGTCCTGGAAGACCACCTATACGTAGATTTATCGGATTTAATCTTCAAGCAGTTAAGTTTATACCTTTGAATGAGCGTAACGAACCCATTATGGGTGAGCCTATCTACCTCACTCCTGACGAGCTGGAATCTATGAGGCTAGTATATTTGGAAGGTTTAACTCAGGATGAAGCATCTAAGAGAATGATGGTTTCCAGAGGAACGCTTTGGAGATCTCTTGAAAGCGGTAGGAGGAAGGTTACTCAAGCAATTGTTGAACGTAGACCCCTAATTCTAGCAGTCTAATTTAAGCTGATGTAGCGGTTAAAGATTTATCTATCTAAACTCTAAAAATTATGGTTAACTTGTTGGTTAGTAATGAAGTTGTGGATAGTGTTGATGTTGAGCTTCAGAAAGTATCTGAGAAATGTAGGGTAATCCACGTTAGACGTGAGGTTGTAGGTGATCCTGAGTATGGTCCTATGGTTGGTGAGCTAAGTATTCATCCAATGCTGTCTAGAGCTCTTCTAGATTACGGTATTGAAAGGCTCTACAGTTTCCAGTATGAAGCATACTTAAAGATTATGGGTGGTAGTAATGTTGTTATTGTATCTGGAACCGCAACAGGGAAGACTGAAGCCTTCATAATTCCAGTAATTGATAGAGTGCTTAAGGAGGGTTTAAGAGCTTTAATAATATATCCAACAAAGGCTTTAGCTAGAGACCAGCTTAATAGATTCATACAGTTCAGCCCCCCTCTAAGTTATAGAGCTGCTGTTTTCGATGGTGATACCTTAGAGGGTGAGCGTAGAAGAATAGTGGAGTCTCCTCCCCACATCCTCATAACAAATCCTGACATGATCCATTTCGGTCTAGCGTACTCGTCAAGGTTTAGAAGAGCTCTTCAAGGTGTTAAGCTAGTAGTTCTTGATGAAGCCCATGTATATGAGGGTGCTTTCGGCTCACATATGAGGATGATAATTGAAAGACTTAAAATACTGCTAGGTAGCGGTCTTCAGTTTATAGCTAGTAGTGCAACTATCGGTAATCCTGAGGAGCTCGGTAAGCTGCTATTTAATGATGATGTACATGTGGTTTACGGTCTTCCCAGGAGGAGGGGCTTAGCCTACCACGTCCTAGTTAGTTCAGGACATCTAAGCAGATGGACTGTTACAGGTAGGCTTATATCAATACTATCTTCCCTAGGTCTTAAAGTACTTACGTTTACCGATAGTCAGCAGATGGCTGAGGTTGTTGCTAGAATAGCTAGGCAGAACGGCTCTAACGTTCTTGTACATAGAGCAGGATTGCTGAGAGAGGATAGGGTAAAGGTGGAGGATGCTATTAGATCCGGTGAGATTGATGGTGTAGTGTCAACGCCAACTCTTGAGCTTGGTGTTGACATAGGCTCTCTCGACGCTGTAGTTATGGCTGCCCCACCTCCAAGCTATGTTAAGTATCTACAGAGAGCTGGAAGAGCTGGAAGACGCGGTAGGGTTGGCTACGTATTTCTCGTTTTAAGCGATGACCCTATAGATGCATACTATGAGAGGAAGCCTGAGGAATACTATGCCCAGGAGCTAACACCAATTGTTTTCGATCCCAGTAATGATGAGGTTATTAAAAGCCATGTTTTAGCTATGGCTATACAGTACTTTAAATTTTCTGAAGACCAACTACCTAGTGAGTGGAGGGGTAGTCTTAAAGCCCTAGTTGCTGATGGCTACCTAGTTAAGCATGGCGGACTCTATAGACCAACCATTAAGGCTTGGAGGGAGTTTGAAAGACGTGGTCTTAGAAGTGCCTGTTCAGAAATAGTTATTGTTGATGGCCGGAATATAATAGGTCGTAGGGAGCTGCCTGCAGCTCTCCACGACCTGCATCCCAACGCTATATATCTACATCAGGGTAGAGTCTACAAGGTTTTAGAGTTAAACCTTAATATGGGTGTAGCCAAAGTTGAAAAGCTGGATGATGATTGGCCCTACTATACTAAGCCTTTATACGAGGTTGATGTTGATAATGTAAATATTAAGGAGCAAAGTAGAATAGATAGTGTTCCCGTAGCCTACGGTGAAGGCTTAATAACTAAAACAGTTGTGGGCTATGCGACATACCATATCTACAGCGGATCAGATCAGAAGCCTGAAAACATAGAGTTTCTAGATACCCCAGTATCGTGGGCTTATAATACGAAGATAATGATTGGTAGATATGCTAACTACGTGGAGCCTGAAGCAATACATGCATTAGAGCATGCTATAATACATGCTGCTAGACTAGTTGTAGGTGCTGGTATAAGTGATTTAGGTGGTGTAAGCTATCCAAGCGGCCATATAGTAGTCTACGATTCAACACCTGGAGGATCAGGATTAGCTAAGCTACTCTATAGAAGGTTGGGGAAAGCCCATAGAGTAGCTTACGAGATTCTAAGTCAGTGTGGATGCGAGGATGGATGTCCAAGATGTGTTTACGACCCATTCTGCGGTAACAACAATAGAACACTATCAAGAAGGGGAGGGTTGAAGCTAATTGAAGCTGTATTGAAGGGTGTAGAGGTATTTATGGATTTAACCCCACTAGGTAAATCAACAGCTAAACATGCTCCAGAAGACATCAACTTAAGCCCACCTCCCTAGGTTGCTTATTTTAATAGTTCCAGCGTAGTATTAATTCATAAACCCTACCCCTCTCAAAGAACAAACCCCAACAAAGATTTAATACTCAAATAAAACCTTAAGTTGCTCATCCGTTCCAAATTTGTAAAGCCTACATTGATTCTTATAATCTATTGGAGATTGTAGGTTGTGGAGAAGATTCTGAAGAGCTAATAGAGGATCAGCATGATATAAGTGTTAATTCAACTCCGAACGATATCATGGCAACCATCGTTACTGCTATGCAACATGCTAAATCAGTAGCGGAAGTTGGGAGGATCAATACAATTACTCCGGCTTTGCAGCTTAACTTCGAAACCCGCAAATCCACCCATGTAGTAGAGCTGAAACTTCAACATTCCTAACTTATTTAAAATAGGAGGTATGATGATTGAGGAGTTAACAACAAGCTTTATTCTTCAGAATTCTCCGTTTTCAATTCTATCAGCTATTGTCCATTCCTCAGTCTTTAATAGCTCCTCCTAACATGCTGGGATATTGGAGCAGTAACATCCATATCCTCATCTACCCCCCACTTTTGAAGCTCATAATTATAACTCCAAATGATATTAAGATAGCATTCGTATATGGATGAAGTATTGTTTCATTTAGAGGAGTAAGCTTATCACCAAAAAATTCTTTAAACACTTTTGTAAAATATGCAGTTAGGAAAGCGGTGATTGTGTTGGGGAGGCTGCTTTGGAAACCTGCTGAGGAACGTGTAAGGGAGGCTAATATGACAAGCTTTATTGACTTTGTTAATAGGAGATTTGGGCTAAGCATTGAATCCTACTTTGAACTGTACGATTGGTCCATTGAAAATATACAGGACTTCTGGGATGCTATGTGGCATTTCGGCAATGTGATTGCCTATCCAGGATATGATGTGGTTGTTGATGACTTAAGCAGATTTCCTGGTGCGAGATGGTTTATAGGTGCACGTCTAAACTTTGCGGAAAACCTTTTAAGGTTTAGGGATAATCGTCCAGCCTTTATCTTTAGGAGTGAGAATGGACGAACCGCTAAAATGACTTACTCAGAGCTATACTATGAAGTTGCACGATTAGCTAAGCTGATGAAGGAATTCGGAGTTTCTGTTGGTGATCGTGTAGCTGCTTATATGCCGAACATTATTCAAACAGCTGCCGCTATGTTAGCTACGACATGTTTAGGCGCTGCATGGTCGTCCTGCGGGGCGGAGCTGGGACCTGCTGCAGTAATAGATCGATTCAGCCAAATTGAGCCGAAGGTTTTGGTTACTGTTGACGGCTACCCATATAAGGGAAGATACTTCGATCTACTGCCTAATATTGAGAAGGCGGTAAAGGCTATTCCAGCTCTTGAAAAAGTCATAGTTTTCCCTTACGTTAAGGAAAAACCCGACATCAGCAATATACCTAAATCCGTTCGTTACGATGAGCTTACCTCGATGAGGGAGAAGCCGGAGATAAAGTTTGAGCATTTCCCCTCAGATAACCCGGTCTACATAATGTTCTCCTCGGGAACTACGGGGAAGCCGAAGTGTATGGTTCAGGGAACTGCTGGGGTTCTTGTAAACCACTTAAAGGAATTAATGCTTCACACAGATCTTAAACGTGAGGATAGAATTACCTACATAACCTCGCCGAGCTGGATGATGTGGAACTGGCTTATAAGCTCCCTAGCTGTAGGGTCAACGATCGTGCTGTACGACGGTAACCCAAACTATCCTAACTGGGAGACTATGTGGAGGATTATTCAGGAGGAGGGTATAACTATTTTCGGATGTAGTGCAAGCTACATCAACTATCTTAGGAGCGTAGGCGCCCAGCCTAAAAGGCTTTACGACCTATCATCCCTCCGGGAAATATCGCAAACAGGCTCCCCCCTCTCAGCTGAGGGGTTTGAATGGGTTTACCGTGAGGTTAAGGAGGATCTTCATTTCAACTCAATTTCAGGCGGAACAGACATAAACGGATGCTTCGCTGCTGGAAGTCCTACACTACCAGTATATGCTGGTGAGCTTCAAGCTCCAGCTTTAGGTATGAAGGTGAAGGCATACGACGATAAGGGTAATCAAGTCCTAGACCAGGTTGGCGAGCTTGTTTGTGAAGCACCATCACCCTCCATGCCCCTCTACTTCTGGAACGATCCTGACGGAGTAAAGTATAGGGAGGCTTACTTCAGCTTCTACCAGTTTACAGGTAAAAACGTTTGGAGACATGGCGACTGGATCATTATCCACAGCGATACAGGCGGAATTACCTTCCTTGGACGCTCAGATGCTGTCCTAAAACCTTCAGGAGTAAGAATAGGTACAGCCGAAATATACAGTATAGTTGAGAAGCTACCTGAAATAGCTGATAGCCTAGCTGTTGGGCAAAGCTGGAAGGGGGATCAACGCATCATACTATTCGTTAAACTAAATCCAGGCTATAAACTAACAGAGGAGTTGAAGGATAAAATAAGGAAAGCTCTTCGTGAAAACGCTTCCCCAAGACATGTCCCAGCTAAAATAATTGAAGTACCAGATATCCCCTACACGTTTAACATGAAGAAGGTTGAGATAGCTGTCGCCAACATAATAAATGGGAGACCAGTAACTAATAGGGATGCATTAGTAAATCCGGAGTCTCTTGAATACTTCGAAAAAATCCTGCCCGAACTCCAGAAAGAATAGTATATAGTCGCCACCACACCTCTAACCAAGCTTCATAATCGGAGAACAGCTAATACATACAGTAAAGGATACATTAAGAAACCAATCTAACAGTACGCAGTATCCGTAACCCTATTGGAAGCTTGAGAGTTAGATATTAATTGGCTTAGATAGGAAGCTTTAAAAGCTTAAACCCATACTGCAGGTGTGGTTTTATGCCTCCTCTCGCATCTATAGTTTCAGCTGGAATGAGCAGGTTTGGTAGGCGTGAGGGACTGTATTGGAGGGAGCTTTTCCTCGAGGCGTTTAAGGAGGTTATTGATAGATGTCCTAATTTAGATCCTAAGAAGGATGTAAAGGCTATATATCTTGGGATGATGAGTAGCGAGTATGAGAGGCAGGGACATACTGGAGCTACTGCTTCAACATGGGCTGGGCTACTGCCCGTGGAGGCTATTAGAACTGAGGCTGCATGCGCTTCAGCTGGAGCTGCTGTAAGGTTTGGGGTAGCTATGGTTGCATCAGGGCTTCACGACGTGGTTCTTGTCGGCGGTGTTGAGAAGATGACTCATAGACCTACTCCTGAAGTAACAAGCTTCCTCGCTACTGCTGACGACTTCCACTTCGACCAGTGGCATGGATTAACATTTCCAGGATTCTTCGCATTGATGGCTGTAGCCCACTTCAACAGGTATGGATCAAACGAGGAGGATTTAGCTAGGATTGCTGTTAAAAACCATAGGAACGGAGCCCTAAACCCTAAAGCTCACTTCCAGAGGGAGATAACGTTGGAGGAGGCTTTAAAATCTAGGGTTGTTGCTTGGCCTCTTAAGCTCTACGATTGCTGTCCAATAACTGACGGCGCCTCACTACTCCTAATAACGAGGCCTGATATAGCTAGAAGATTTACTGATACACCTGTAAACATTATAGGTCAAGGATTTGCGTGTGGAAGCATACTAGCATTCGAGAAGGATTTTGAAAAGGTATCGTTTGAAGCTAATGTTGAGGCTGCTAGACAAGCATACCTAATGGCTAAGGTTGAGCCTAAAGATATTGATGTAGCTGAGATCCATGACTGCTTCACAATAGCTGAACTGATAGAATATGAGGATCTCGGATTCTGCAGGAAGGGGGAGGGCTCTAAGATGATTAGGGAGGGTATTGTTGAGCTTGGAGGTAAAATACCTATAAACACAAGTGGAGGATTAAAGTGTAAGGGGCATCCAGTAGGAGCTACAGGCGCAGCCCAACTCTACGAGATATATCTACAGTTAACAAATCAAGCAGGGAGAAGACAGGTTAGAGGAGCTGAGATAGGTCTCGCACATAATCTGGGAGGTCCAGGAGCATCAGCTGTAGTAACCATATGTAGTAGGTGATTGGATGGAGTATCCTATTAAGCTTCCAGAAACAACAATAGAGAACTTCTATAGAAAGCTTGAGAATGGAGAGCTGGCAGCAGCTAAATGCAGTAAATGCGGCTTAACAATCTTCCCACCAAGACCTCTATGTCCAAGCTGCTACTCAGAATCTCTTGAATGGGTGGAGTTGGAGAGGGAGGGTGAGGTAGTTACGTATACGATTATCCATGTAGCACCGCCGGACTTCAAACCTCCATACATAGTTGCAGTAGTAAAGCTTAAAAACAACATCAAAATCATAGGGATACTTAAAGAAGATATAAGCGAGGTTAAGATAGGATTAAAGGTAAAGGTTGAGGTTGAAGGAGGAAGGGGGGAGGGATGGCCGTTACGTCCCAGAATAATATTTACAAAATCAAATAAGAACTAACGATATATATCAAGAATAAATACCATGCTAACATCATAATCTAATCTATCTTAAGCAATTCCCATATTTAGCTCCTGAGCTTCATAATCCTTACTCTCCAGCTTCATCAGGCACATCTTCTTTCAGATAAGTCTATGTCTCGCATCCAGAGCCTCCTCCAACCTCCTGACACATTTCTCTACCATCGGTTATAAATCCAATCAGTATTCAAATACCTCCCTCTTCAGGCTTTACTTATATGCTGTATCTGGAGCAGGTCCTAGATGCTGGTTTAACATATATTGTAGTGTAACTGCTTATGCCGACCTGTATTCAATGTATTTTGGAGTTTATGTGGTTATGCTTAATTCCATCTATTCATGCTTCTACTCGGTTCTAACATCTTCCCTTAAAGTCTTTAAATCCCAATGATGTCTACTCTATCTGAATTGTTGCAGTTTGTGTAGACTATAATTCTCCGGGTTTGTTTATAGGCGACTTACTACTAGATGAATTGCTAATAAACTTCTTTATTCTATTTATAGCCTCCATTATTGTTTCCCTCGATGCTGCGATAGATATTCTTAAATGTCCTTCTCCAGCCTCCCCGAAAGCAGCTCCTGGAATTGTTGAGACTTTTACCTCGTTAAGTAGTTTTTCAGCAAGGCTTAACGAGTTTCTCTCTATCCTGCTGAAGTCGGGGAATAGGTAGAAGGTTCCTTTAGGCTTTACGCATTCCACATCAGGTATCTCGTTTAGGAGGTTGAAGGCTATATCTCTTCTCTCCCTATATTCATTAACCATATAATCAACATAGTCCTGAGGCTCTGTTAAAGCTTTCAAGGCAGCTAGCTGTATTGCTGGACTTACGCAGGAAATCATGTATGAATGTATTGTACGTATAGCTGATGTTACCTCTTCCGGAGCTACTACATATCCTATCCTCCATCCAGTCATAGCGTAAGTCTTTGAGAATGAGTATACAGATATTGTGTTGTTTCTTGCTTCAGGTATTGATGCTATACTGAAATGTTTAGCATCGTCAAATATTATCTTCTCATATACTTCATCAGATAGGATATAAATACCTTTTTTAAGAGCTAGATAGGCTAGCTTCCTAAGCTCCTCCTCACCGTAGACAGTTCCGGTAGGGTTGTTTGGAGTGTTGATTATTATCATTTTTGTTCTTTCACCTATCCTCTCCTCCACTAGCTTAATGTTTAAGCGGTACTCAGGTGGGCTTAGAGGTAATGGTATAGGGTTTCCTCCTGCAAGCTTAACAAATCCTTTATATGCAGGCCATGCAGGCTCAGGGATTAGAACCTCATCCCCCTCATCGATAACTGCATGTATAGCGCTAAATAATGCTCCATACCCCCCAGCAGTAACTGTTATTTCATTTTCCGGATCAGCATCTATCCTATTATCCTGCTTAAGCTTTTCAGCTATTGCCTCCCTTAGCTTAGGTATTCCAGCAGTAAATGTATAGTGGGTATAGCCTTCATCAAATGCTTTCTTTGCAGCCTCCTTAATGCTTCTAGGAGTATCGAAATCAGGCTCACCAACATGAAGCTTCAAAACATTCTCCAAACTCTCAACAGTATCAATAAGTTTACGTATAGGTGAAGGCTTAATTGTTAGAGCACGTCTTGAAAGCTTCATAGAATCCCTTACTGAAAGCATTATTTAAACTTAATGCTAGCTATTAAGCACACCTGTAGACTTAAGCCTTACCTGGAAGGCGGTTAGCAATGCCTAAATTTATAGAGCTACTGTATAGGTGGTTTCAAAATATTTAATTTTCTGTTGCTTATTTTGTTAGGAGTTTCGTGAGTTGACTGATGAGGAGTGGGGTGTTATTTCACCCTTCCTCCCACCTAAGCCTAAGAGGGGTAGGAGGGATTTAAGCAATGATAGATCATTAATTAACGCTATATGTTGTTACTACTGGCTGTAGATGCGTTAAATGCCTAGAAAGTATGGATCATACGTAACTGCTGGAGAAGGCTTAGAAGACTTCAGGAGTATGGGGTAGGATATGATGGATTCAAACATAGGAGGGGATGAAGATTTATGTAATAGTTGATGAGGGATCAAAACCTATATCCGTAGCACTCAGTCCGGGAAACACCCACAACTCTAAGATGTTCAACCTAACGATAAGATGAAGGTAAGCCTGAAGAGTTTATGGGGATTCTGCATATGATACATGTGAGGTGAGAGATGGGCTGGAGAGGGATGGCGTTCAAGCAACATACCTGTAAATCCTAGGAATGGAAGGGGACAAATACCATATGATGAGGAGGGATATAGGGTGATGAGGTCAGCCTAGAGAGATTCAATTCATGGCTTAAAACATTCAGAAGAGCAATAATAAGATATGAAGAATAGCCATAATGTTCCAGCAATCATAACATTCAAGCATAATAATACATATGAGATATGGAATATGATAAACTTAAATATTTTGAAACTACCTTGTAGTAAAAAATAAATGTTTGGTGTTTCGGATTGAGTATGGAGCTGTTGAACACAGTTCATCGGGTGGGATTTAAGACTGTGCTGCATTACGTTAAGGATATTGGATGGAGTGTTAGGGATAGCTTAGTTGAGGTTAATGCTTTAGGAATGCTGGTTAGTATATTCCCTACAAACATTGTTGTTAACGATGTTCTTAATGGTAGAGTGAAGGATAAGGAGTTGATTCTACATATTCTAAATAGTATAGTTTCCAGTTTACCTGTATCTATTACCTTAGAGGATTATGTTGATGCATTGAAGCTTCCCGGAGGATTATCCATTAAGAGGTATGAGGGACGAATAGTGAACTTCATAGCTAATGAGCTTATAGATGTTAAAGTGGAGCAGGTTAATCCTGTTGTTAATAGCCTAAATGGCTTTATGGTTAAGCATCCAAACGCTACATGGGCATGTTGCTTTCCAATAGCTAGAGGGGTAGGTGTCCAAATAGCCTACTGGCATGGTGAGAACGGTATTCCCCCAGGCTCCTCAATAACCTATAATACCGGCATAGCTAAATATGGATTATCTCCAAGCGATATTGTATTGCTGGCTGAACTAACAGCTGATAGACTTGTAGCTATGTTTAGGGTAAGGTATGGCTTAAAACCTAAAATGTATAGTAGCCTATACCTATGATGATGCTGGATATTATGGTGATGGATATGGAAGTGTTGACAGCTAAACCTACAACTATCTGTTTACATCACGGTAAATGCTGGATTGTCAGCTTTCAGAGCCTCATTGAAAACCTTACTAAATATGTTAAACGCCTTCTCATCGTAGAGGCATACAATAATCTTACTTAGAGATAAAGCGGTTTTAGAGAACTTCTTTAAGATGTTAGCCATAATCTCAGCGCATTTCTCAAGGGGGTAGCCGTAAACACCGGTAGATATTGCTGGTAAAGCTATGGTGTTAAGCTTAAGCTCCTCAGCTTTGCTGAGGGCTGACTTTATAGCTGAAGCCAGTTTCTCATCTCCATCCTCCTCGCCGTAGACTGGACCTACAGCATGGATAATGTACTTAGCTTTAAGCCTACCTGCACCAGTAACAGCAGCTCCACCAACGGGTACGGGGCCGTGAATCCTTACATACTCATCACTCTCCCTCTGTATAATGTCTCCTCCCTTCCTAACAATAGCGCCGGCAACTCCTCCTCCATGCTTAAGATAGGGGTTTGCAGCATTAACGATAGCGTCAGCTTCAATATCGGTAATATCCCCCTTTACAACAATAATCTCTAATCCATTAAGAGTAAACCTGAGCTGCATAACTATATGGTACGTTTAGATTTAAGAATTTAACTCTAAGCTACTATGGAGAGGTTGTTGTATCCGGAATCTACTGCTAGGTAGCGTTAGCATCCAGCTTTCCAGCAGCTTTACAGGCTAATGTTTCATACCATTTCGGAACATTTACATCAGCTATTCTTCTATTCGGTGTGTATGGTTTAATGTCGAGTATCGGTGTTCCATTAAAGAGGTCTAGCCCCTCAACGTGTAGGTAGAGTTCTTCACGCTTAATAAGCCTAACTATGGTTAAAGCTATGGGGTTAGGTCTATGGGGTGAGTCTGTGCAGAAAACACCTACTTCAGGTAGGTCGCTGATATTAATATTGAACCTTAAGAATCGCTTAGGCCTAACCTTAAGGGTTCTACGCTGATCATCAGTAACCTTATGGAGGTAAGCTATAAGTATTAGATGTGAGAATCCATCAATGCCGTTAAGCCCATCACCATACTCCCTGAAAACCTCAACAACACCTTTAACACCACTCCACGAATTCCTAATAGCTTCATCATCAACATCTACATGAACCACACCTACAGGTTTAAGCTGTATACTCAACTCAGCCACCTCAACATTAAACCCTCAATCCAGCTCCAACCCCCTCCTACACGGTAGATGTTGGGAAGCCTCTCTTTAAGCTTAGCCTCAGCAGTAACTCCGGTGCAGTGCATAGGGTTCTGAGTTAAGTGGTGATGCATAGTATTTCGCCTCTGCTTAACTCTTCCCTCTCGATTAGTTCATTGAGGGCTCTTTGGGGGAACCCTGCTCCCCGCATTTGAAGGTTTAATACGGCTACGATGTCCCTATCCATTATTAGGCTGCATTTCTCGCATTTCATTAATCTGCCCCCATAGGCTACCATGTAGCCTGAGCAGAGGGGACAGGTTTTAGAAGTGTTCTTTGCATCTACGTATTTAACTGGTAAGCCTAACCACTTCAGCTTATATTCAAGCATGGACTGGAGTGTTCCAGCGTTCCACTTTGAGAACTTCCTATTCTGCCTCCTAGAGCAGTTTAGAACTCTATGCTTTATACCTTTAAGCCTCTCCATTACTGCTCCAGAACTTGACTCTTTAAGCCTTCCCGCTATCTCAGTAGTCAGCTTGGCATGAAGTCTCTAGCCCTGTTTCTCTCACGGTTAGAATACCTTTGTAGTAACCTCCTAGAAGTTTTAGGTTTAAATTTAAAAGCCTCTGTATTCTTTGACACTTTACTTCATAGACTCTGTGGATGTGGTAAAGCTCCTTTAAATCATACTGCTCCATTCCTCCATTAATTGCTGTTATATTTGTCAGGTTTACGTCGAATGAAGCCCACTTATCCGCTTTAGGCTCAATCTACCTCTTAAACGTGATTATCAGCCCCCTTCCGTTAAGATTAGTCCTCCAAGGCTGTCAAAATCCCTGGGAATCCAGCAGTACTTGGCTAAATCAACCTCAAGATACCTCCTGTTTGGCTCAATACTTATCTTCAGCATCCCGCTCTTGAAGCTGAAAAGCGTATTCTTAATGTGGACGGTCTTTCTCGTTATCTTTGGGAGCTCTTCAACCATCCCTTTATTGTACAACGTTATCCACCCTTTAACTAGCCCAATAGTCGAGTTTATAATTGAGTCTACGTAGTGCTTTGAATATCTCCAATTTTTCAGAAGCTCACCTCTAAGCTTCCTCCTATCCTCACTCCTAAGTTCAAGATGGGCTTTCTCGGAGAACTTAACTTTCGATAGAACAACCTCTAAAGCCCTTTTCCTAATTTCAAAGTATGAATCTATAAGGTCTTTAGGAGCATTTATTGGGATTCTGTAGCTTTTAATTGCCTCCATAATCTTTCAACCCAACTTTTATGGTAGCGAAGTTTGCCCGTTGGAAGCTTAACAGCCTTAATAATCCCCCTCCTCCACCACTTCCAGAGTCTTAACCGAAACTCCGAAAATCTTCGCCACATCCCTTGGACGTAAGAGTTCCCCACTCATCAAATAGACCATAGAGACGGCCTATTAATTTAAACCTATTTTGAAACTACTGTCTACGGCGAGTTGGAAATCTCTGTAAGCTAATAATCCCCCATCATCTCTATAATTCTTGACGGTTAAATATTTCTTCAAATTAATAAGGAACTAATTTTACCCCTACTAATTATGGAAAATCTAATCAGTAATAGAAGAGATGGAATCTACAATTCCGTATTATTTAGCTTTTAATATAGCTTCACATGTCAATATATTAGTTTAGGAAGGTTTAAATTGACGTCTGGATTTTGCAATTGATAATTATGGAGATTAAATACTTTTGTAGTGGGAGACTTATTGAAACGGTTAGTAATGGCTCAATCATTATACCTATAGGATCTCTAGAGTGGCATGGTCCAATAGCTACCGGCTCAGATTCTGTAATTGCGGAGTTTATAGCTAAGGCTATAGGGCTAAAGCTTAACATACCTGTAGCACCTTTAATTCCTTACGGTTTCTCATGTGAGCATAGGGAGTTAGGATTTACAGTATCTGTTTCCATAAATACATTTAAAGCCTATCTTTACGAGGTTTTAGCAGAGTTTGTAAGAAATAAAATTAGAAACATCATAATAGTTAATGGTCATGGAGGAAATACTCCTATAGTTAAAGCTATAATGGCGGATTTGAAGAGCACGCTTACCAACATAAACATATATCTCATTGATGTCTGGAATGTTTTTTCTAAGGTGTTGAAAGAGAAGTTTGGGAATGATGTTCAAAGTGATCATGGTGGACTTATTGAATCATCAATTCTAGCGTATGTTTTAGGTGATGTAGAGATTGGTGTTGAGATTACTGATGAACTAATAATACCTAAAGCTCCAGCTTCTACCAAAAGACTTAAATATGTTTCTAAGCCTTGGCTTCCTCGAGAAATAGATAGTAAATTTAAAGCTTCACGTAAATTAGGAGAGATTCTAGTTAATGAATTAATTAGTAAAGTTATAGATGAGTTGAGGGAGGAGATAAAATAAAATCCTAACTTCAAGAAGATATTCAAGTATAGACTAACGCTTTGACGCGCGATGAAATTAGGTAGTGGGATCATAGAAATGTCCATGGTAGAGATGATGAAACATTCTTAAGTTTACAAGACATAATGAGGAATCAACAAAGTTTATAAATTCCTGACTTATATGGTGGTGGTGGGATTTTGGATAATGTGTTTTTTATGTCTGGAAATGATGCTTGTGTTGAGGGTGCTATTGCTGCTGGATGTAGGTTTTTTGCCGGTTATCCAATCACTCCTGCTAATGAAATTGCTGAGAGAATGGCTCGTAGAATGTTTGAGGTTGATGGTGTATTTATCCAGATGGAGGATGAGATTTCATCAATATGTGCTGTTATTGGTGCATCATGGGCTGGCTTAAAAGCTATGACGGCTACTAGTGGTCCAGGATTTAGCCTTATGCAGGAGGGTATTGGATACGCTATTGCTACTGAAACTCCATGCGTTATTGTTAATGTTCAACGTATAGGTCCAAGTACTGGAAGTATTTTTAGCCAGCAGGGTGATGTTATGCAGGCTCGTTGGGGTACTCATGGCGGAATTTATGAGAACATCGTTTTATCACCCTACTCCGTCCAGGAAATGTTTAGCTTAACTATTGAGGCTTTCAATCTTTCTGAAGAGTTTAGGGTTCCCGTTATTCTACTATCCGAGGCTGCTATTGGCCACTTAAGGGAGCGCATCGTAATTCCCGAGAAAATCAATATAGTAAATAGAAGGAAGCCTACAGTATACGTTAGGGATTTTAAGCCTTTTAAGGCTTTAGAGAATGAGGCTCCGCCTATGGCTTCCTTCGGTGATGGTTACCGGGTATACTATACCGGTCATCTACATACTGTTGAAGGCTACCCCGTTCTTAGCTTAGAGAAATATCCATTAGCTGAAGAGGTGCTTAAACGTATTTCAAGCAAGATTAAGCTTAACATCCATAGAATCACCATGCTTGATGCTAGATATGTTGATGATGCTGAAATTATCGTTATATCCTATGGTTTTAATGCTAGATCAGCTTTAAGAGCTGTTAATGAAGCTAGGAGGGAAGGCATTAAAGCCGGATATCTTAGACTTATTACATTATGGCCGTTCAACCATCAGAAAATAAGGGAGATATGTGATCATGCTAGTAATGTAATTGTTGCTGAAGTAAATAATGGTCAAATACTCTACGAAGTTCAGAGAGCCCTTCCCTCCAAGAATGTTACTCCACTACTAAAACTTGTTGATGCACATACACCAATCGAGATCCTCTCAAAAATTGAGGAGGTGGCTTAATGCATCTACTTTCAAACATTATTAGAACTGAACGTTTACCCCATGAATTCTGTCCTGGATGCGCTATTGGCCAAATATACCATTACGCTGCTAAAGCAGTTGAGGAGCTAGGCATCAATATGGATAAGGTAGTTTTCCTAAGCGGTATTGGATGCAACTCTAGGGGTGTTGGCTATGTTCGATTCGACTCAGCTACAACACTTCACGGTAGGGCATTAGCGTTTGCAACCGGTATTAAGCTTGCAAATCCTGACTTAACGGTTATCGTTGTAACTGGGGATGGAGATGGAGCTGGTATTGGAGGTAACCATCTAATCCATGCTGCTAGGAGAAACATAGACCTTACAGTTATACTCTACAACAATATGGTTTACGCCTCAACAGGTGGGCAGCTTGCACCTACAACACCATACGGTACATATACCTCAACAACACCCTACGGCAATTTAGAGGAGCCCTTCGACCTATGTAGCTTAGTAACTGCTGCGGGAGCTGTTTACGTTGCCAGATGGACTACAGCCCATCCATATAGAGCTATAAGCTCCATTAAGAAGGGAATATTGAAGAAGGGATTTGCATTTATTGAAATTGTTGGTCAATGCCCAACATACTTCGGAAGATATATTCTAAAAACAACAGATCCTGCAAAATGCTTAAAATGGCTTCTTGAAAACTCAGTATTAAAGAGCTCTACCACCGAAACACGGGATCAAGGAAAAATCGTAGTTGGAGAGTTTGTAGATAGGGAAAGACCTGAATTAACTGAGCAATATAGAATACTACGTGAAAAAATCAAAACACAGGGTGTACATTATGGATAGATTTGAGATTAGGATTGTAGGTGTTGGAGGTCAAGGTATTCGTACTGCCGGCATTGTTCTCGCTACAGCTGCAGTTATGGATGGATTGTTTGCAGCCCACTGGCCATCCTACGGTGTGGAGACGAGGGGAGGACCAAGCATTTCAGATATTGTAATATCGAGGGGGGAAATAGACTATCCTAGAGTTCTAGCTGCTGACGTATTAGTAGCTTTAAGCCGGGAAACACTATCCAAACATTTAGATAGCTTGAAGCCTAGCGGTCTACTAATAGTTGACTCCATCCTAGCTACTGAGGAGCTGAAACGTAGAGATATTACCGTTAAAACAGCTCCGCTAATCGATACTGCTAGAAGAATGGAGGGTCCATCAACAGTAAATATGGTTATGCTCGGCTTCCTAATAAAATCAACAGGAGTAGTATCCGTAGAATCCATGATTAAAGCTATTAGGGAAGTTACTGGCTTAGATAAGAATATTGAAGCCTTCAAGCTAGGATTAAAGCTGTAGAGGTAGATAATGTGAAAATAGAAATATATAAGGATCTATGTAAGGAATGCGGTATCTGCATATCCTTCTGCCCACATAAAGTACTAGATAGATCTGAGGAAATAAATAGTAGAGGCTTCCACCCTCCAAAAGTGGTAAGTGAAGATAGATGTACAGAATGTAAACTATGCGAGCTTCTATGCCCAGACTTCGCCATAGCTATTAAAAGCTCTAAGCAGTATATAGTACCCTCGTAAAACTGCTTAAGTCTTCGTAAGGCTTATATCAAACGGCTTTGATAGCTTAAGAGAAGAGCCTTAAGATACATGTTTCCAAATCAGCAGGACGATAATATATTACCGCTCTTAAATAAGAATTTTGTGGCTGGTTTTGGGTTGTTGCTTCTAGGCTGGTGGTCTTTTTGATGGCTCTTACAGCTGTGGAGGGAAGAGTGATTTTTATGGAT
>Ga0080004_1227457_pt1 | contig 18865 bp, 20 predicted proteins | sample WasSprMetagenome_FD_69207 | JGI IMG/M metagenome (GOLD analysis project Ga0080004, IMG submission 69207) | Sulfidic aquatic microbial communities from Washburn Spring, Yellowstone National Park, USA - WS (SPADES assembly) (version 2) | ecosystem: Environmental > Aquatic > Thermal springs > Hot...
GCAACACGGAGCAGACCCATCCATAAGAGATGCGGGAAGACTCCCCACGACGCCGCAAGAAAGGAGTACCGCCGCAGAGTTGTTTCTGTAATTTAGGAGTTGGCTGAGACGGAGGAAGAAGCCGTCTTTGCCGCAACCTCCGCTAGGCGTCTCAGCTAGTCCAGACGAGGGGGTTGCTGACGTCTTATTGCTCTGAGCCTCTCTATTTTCGCATCCCGAGACGCCGTTACTAAAAGGCCAAGCAAGGGAACAACGGCGGTAGCCGCCAGGCCGCTGCAAAACCCAGCGCTGTTGCCCCAGCTCTGCCTCCCCCGCACGAGACGTCGAGAAGCCGCCAAAAGATAGACAAGTACCGGAGGCGTGTACTTGCTGTATAGGGCTTGTGAGGCGGCGTCTGTTCGGGCCTCGGCGCCCAAAGGCTCTCGAGAACTGCCGGCCTTCGCACTGCGAAGGCTATAGACGCCAATGAGACAGTATGCCATGCCGCTTGGGGGCTCTGCGGCGTATAGCCCCACCTCGGCATCTCATCCAAGACACATACGAGAACTGCGGCGGCCTCCAGAACAAGAAACGCCGACTCGCGCCTCTCAATGCACTACATTACTAGTGGCCTCCAAGCCGCCGACACGCCGAAGCGTCCACATACGGGTAGCGAGCTCCACGCGGCTGAAGCCGCCCCTCAATAAAAAAGAACGGCAGATGCCGCGGGACGGCGTCACGCGCCTTCGCCGCCGAAAACAACACCTGTACCAACCCCCCGTTCTTGAAAAGACGTCAAACAAACCTTCGACACGGCTACGCAGAAATACCTCAAACCTACTACAAAATCCAGCAAAAGCAACACCAAAAATATTAAAAAACGGCACAAGATACACTGTGGACTGGACAGACCTCCACGACGCCGCTTTTAACGGCGATGTAAAGCGCGTGAAAAAGCTACTGGAAAAAGGCGAAAACCCAAACGCCAAAGATAAAGACGGCTGGACGCCGTTGCACACGGCGGCGTATATGGGCCATGTCGACGTGGTTAAGCTTCTTCTCGAACACGGCGCAAACCCAAACATCCAAAATAAAGATGGCGTCACGCCGTTGCACACGGCGGCGTTTTGGGACCGTGTTGACGTTGTGAAGCTTCTCTTGGAGCGTGGGGCGGATCCAAACGCCAAAGATAAAGACGGCTGGACGCCGTTGCACACGGCGGCGTTTTGGGACCGTGTTGACGTTGTGAAGCTTCTCTTGGAGCGTGGGGCGGATCCGACCGTAAAGAACAGAGGCGGGAAGACTCCTCTCGACTTAGCCAGGGAGGGGGGTTATGACGGGATTGTTTCCCTAATCGAGGGGTGGCTGTGGCGGGGATGGGGGTTGTCTCGGCAACGGGAGGTTGCGGAGGCCCTGCCCCCGGGTGGGTCTCAGAAGGCCGCCCCAGCTTCCACGGTCCTGCCTCCTCCAGCGCAGTCTCGCGGGGCACTTGCAACCCCGTCTCCTGTCGACGTGGAGTTAGTGGAGCGGCTTGCGGGGGAGGCTGTGCGGTATGTGCCGGTTTCTCCCTCTGGCTCTTTCTTCGACGTGTCGGAGCTTGGGCTGTCTGGTTGTGTGTTTTTTAGGTGTGGTGCCTACTTCTGCATATACCGTTGCATATGGCAAGACGCGGCAGTCGCCGTAAAGGTGCCTGTGCAGTATAGGGTGGATTTCGAGAGAGGCGCCCCGCTCCACCTCACCCAGGCGCCTCCCGCAGTATTAAAGGAGCTGGAGATTGTCAAGGCGTTGAGTCATAGAAATGTCCTCCGCCTCGCCGCCGCCTGGCCGGGATACGGCGTTTTGGCGTATGAATGGGGCGACGGGGGGTCGCTGAGAGATCAAAAGCTTTCTGATAGAGACGTCTTGAAGGCGCTTGTTCATGTGGCTTGGGGCCTCCGCTACCTCCACAGCCGTGGGGTGGTACATGGCGACTTGAAGCCGGAGAACGTAATCGTGGTGGGGGGTGTCTGCAAGCTGGCCGACTTGGCGTCGGTGAGGCGTCTCCTTTCGCGGATCTCCGGCAGTAGGGCCGGCAGCTGCACGCCGGGTTTCTGTGCGCCGGAGCAGGTGGACGTGAGGCTTGGGGCTGAGGCTAGGGCGAAGGGCTTCGAGGATCGGGTAGATGTGTATCAGCTGGCTAACCTCGTCCTCGACTTAATAGGCGCCGAGACTATAGACGGCTCAGAATGGAGCCGAGACAAAGTGGAAAAGGCGGCGAAGGAGGCCGAGGCGATCGGCCTTTCCGACTTCGTTAGAAGCGCGCTGGAGCTGGAGCCCTGGCAGAGACCAAACGCCGAAGAAGCCGCCAAGAGGATAGCCGCAGAGTGGAGAAGAAGATACGGCTAACAACGGCAGGCCAGTTCTTCTCTCAGTTTGTTGACCCGGTGGCGCATGGACGTTATCTTGGCTACGGCGTCGCCGGACAGATCTCCCCGTCTTAGGTGGGGCAACAGGAGCTCTATGTAGTCTCTGAAGCTTATTAGTTCTTTCACGGCGTCTGGCCTCGCCGTCATGGTCTCAAGCGCCTCGACATGTCCCTTAAAGATGTGGAGGAGTTTTTCAAGATCTTCAAGTTCTTTTGCCGTCATCGCGCGGACTTCCTTCACAAAGTCGTAGACCTGGTCGATGATGCGCCAAGCCTCACAACAAGCCTCACAGACGGCGTCCGACATAGATCGCACGGGCGCTACGCCTGGCGTCTTTATAACTATTCTTGCCTTTTTCCCGTCATGTGTATATACGCCGGGGAGAGTCAGCTCGGCCCACTGCCCCGGGCCCAGCGCGATTTTGTCTATCGGCTGCCCCTGGCTGTATGTGGGGAACTTCCCCACGTTTCTCACGACTAAGGCGCCGCCCTCCACGGCGATTTCCAGCTGTGTGCTACTTGTGCAGTCTATGTCGCTCCCGGCGCAACCCCACCTGGCGTATACCCCCTTGAAGACGTGGAGTACTTCTCCATTTGGGGTCTTCACGGCGAGGGCATCTTGGCTTCCGGCGCCCCGCGTCCTCCCCAGCACCACAGGCGGGGTTGTCTGGTAGCGCTCTCCCTCCGCGTCTATCTCCACGGGGGTTAGAGCCACGTCTCTTCCTCTCTGCTGGTTAAAAAGTTTTTATATCCGCGTGTAGGTGTTTTTATGAGCGTCCAACGTAGGGGGAGCATGGCTGTTGCCGTGTTTCTGGGCTTCGTTATAAACGTGATTTTGGGCTTCTTCATACCGTTTAACGAGCTGATCGGCGGCGCCGTGGCTGGCTATATAGCGGGCGGCTCGCTGGGGAGGGCGGTGCTTGCCGGGTTCCTCGCAGGCATAATCGGCGGGCTCATACTGGCGGGTCTGATACTAGCGCTCCTCCCCTTCTTGATGCCGTACTTGGCGCCTCTGCTGGGCCCGATAACTGGTCTCATGCCCCTAGTCGCCTTAATCCCAGTAGCGCTTTCTCTCAAGGGCGCCCTTCTGTCGGCGATAGGCGGGGCTGTAGGAGGCGCCATAGCGCTGTACAAGAGATGATCGTTGAACTCGGGGGTTGCGTATCCTCTTTTTTGTCGGCGGCCCGGCCGCCGCTGGTCTTCTACGGCCCGTCGAATCTGCTGGCTGGGCGCTTCCTCCACCTCCACGCAGGCGAGGGCTTGTCGGAATTCGGCGCCCCCACGCCGGAGGCCGTGGAGTACTGCATAGGCGCGGGGCGGTACGCAGAGAAGCTGGATCCGCCGTATACGCTGAAGGAGCTCCTCGCCGTACTCCCCGAGGGGCTTAGAGAAAAGGCGGAAAACAGCGTCTGTCTCCGCAGGGCCTTCTACCTCAGCCGCGTGGATCCCCGCCCACTAAGGAGGGCTAAGATCTACGTTGACGACCCCCTCCTCCTCTTCGCATTGGAGCCCTACATGCCGGCGTATGCAGTAGGCATCTCCGGCAAAAGGAGAAACGTGAAATGCGGAGCCGACCCGCCTCCCCCTCCTCAGCTGGCTGAGGCAGAGGCCAGGGTCATGACACCTGAGGAGTTTGTGGACTTCCTCTACACCAACGACATATTCAAGCCGCTTCTCAACCCCCTGCTGGTTCTTAAGTTGCTATGGCGGTTAAGAAGAGTGTTGTAGAGCTCCTGAAGTTCGCCATGGCGTTGGAGGTCGCCTTTGGCGTAGTAGGCCTCTTCTGGGCCTTGGCGCTCTCAGCCGCGGTGGTGTATCTCCTCACCTACGTGTTCGGGCCTGTTGGAGGCGCCGTCTTCGCCGCCCTCTCAGCCGCCTACATAGCCGTTGGGTACTCCACGGTCTTCTTCGCGTATAGGGCAATAAAGAGGCCGGAGCTAGTGAAGCCCTCCACGGCCATACTCTGGTCAAAGGCGGCGCTTATAGCCGCCGCGGTGTCTGCCCTCTCGGCAAACCTGCTATACGCCGCCTCCAGCGCCCTCCTAGCCCTCGCCCTGTACCTATACGCAAAAGAGCTGGCAAAATCCTCCGCCTAGCCCCACCGGACCCGCGTCAGCCGCAGACGCCACCTCTTGGCCCTCAACACGCGGGGGGAGCCCGCCCAGAATCGCCTTCAGCCCGCGACGTTGCCATCGCGAACTCCTCTTCGGGCTTTCCGCCGTCTTGACTCGGGTCAAACCGGCAAGCAGTCCCCAAGCCAGGTCAGCGATGCGGAGACGGCTACGTCTCTCACACTTAGGGGAGCATGACAAGAAAAATATGTAGCCGTTGAAGCGCAAACCCAAACGACAGACATAATCGCTACACGACGTCTCGGAGCGGCATTAAGATGTTTCAACAACGACGTCTATAAAGAGAGGTCCCGGCGTCTCTTGGTTTTAGCAGAGCCCCACAAATGCGATGTTGTGAGTTATCCGTATCTTCTCTTCCACTCGGCGGCCGCCCTCTTCGCCACCTCCTCTGCGGTGGGTCTCTCCCAGGGTTTTTGGCTGAGCATCTGCTTGACGAGCCCGCCGAGGCCAACCACCTCCGCCTCTCTCGCCGCCCTCTCCACCCCCTTTTCGCTCCATCTCTCTCCGCTTATAGTCTCGGCGCCTATCATCTCGAGGAGTAGATTAGCCAGCTGGTAGATGTCAACTCTAGTTTCAAACCCCGGCACCTCGGCGCCGCCTTGTTGCTCCGGTGCCGTCCATGTTACTGTCTCGGGGGCAGGCCGCGTAGAGGTGATATCAACCGGCTTGTTCTCAGACACACGCCTCAGAAGCCGCCTAAGCGAAGCCAAATCTCCGATTTTACACACCCCACCAGCAATCATCACGTTATCCCCCTTCACGTCGCCGTGCACAACCCCACGTGAATGAAGATAATGAAGACCCCAAGCCACGTGCACAAAGGCCTTCAACACGTCCCCCTTGGAGAGCTTCTGATCCCGCAAAGACCCGCCGTCGCTCCACTCGTAGGCAAGGACGCCGTATCCCGGCCAAGCCGCGACCAGCCGAAGCACGTTTCCATGGTGAAGAGACTTGACAATGTTTATCTCCCTCCTAACTAAACCTGGCACCTTAGTAAAGTGATAAGGAACACCCCTCTCAAATTCCCTCGCATGACGTACGGGGACCTTAACAGCCACTGCCGCGCCATGCCACATGCAACGGTATACGCAGAAAAAGGCGCCGCACCTAAAAAATACGCAACCAGACAGCCCAAGCTCCGACACGTCGAAAAAAGAGCCAGAGAAAGAAACCGGCGTATATGTTATCGGTTCCCGAGACAACTTATCCACAAACACCACATCCACAAGCTCTACCGCCTCACGGGGTTCTTGTCGCCTCGTCTCCTTTGACTGCGCTGGAGGAGACTGGGCCGTGGAGGCTGGGGGAGAGACAACCTTCTGAGACCCACCCGGGAGCAGGACCTCCGCCGCCTCCCGCTGCCGAGACAACGCCCATCCCCGCCACAGCCACCCCTCGATGAGGGAAACAACCCCGTCATAACCCGCCTCCATGGCTAAGTCAAGAGGAGTCTTCCCGTCTCTGTTCTTTACGGTCGGATCCGCTCCATGCTCCAGCAGGAGTCTCACAACATCGACATGGCCCCCAGAAGCCGCATCGTGTAGCGGCGTATCGCCGTCTTTATTTTTGGCGTTTGGGTCGACGCCGCGTTCCAAGAGAAGTCTCGCAACGTCGAAATAGCCCTTATACGCCGCCCAGTGTAATAGCGTATTGCCGTTTTTATCTTTGATGTTTGGGTCTGCGCCATGCTCCAAGAGAAGCTTCACAACGTCGACATGGCCCCCAGACGCCGCATCGTGTAGCGGCGTCCAGTTGGCGTTGTCGCGGGCGTGTATATCTGCCCCGTGTTCTAGGAGAAGTTTAGCCACCGCGACGTGGCCCAAATACGCCGCGTTGTGCAACGGCGTCTGGCCGTCTTTATCTCTGATATTTGGATTCACACCTCGTTTCAACAAGCTCTCAATTTTCTTCAAGTCGCCTTTAGCGACGGCGTCAAAAAGAGAGACAGGTTTTACTGGTGTCTTTAAATCGGGCAGGTACCAGTAGATCACAATCCAATAAGCTAAGGCGAATAAATTCGCGGCTATAACCTCGAAAGTATCCCAATACCGCGGTGTTAAGAAAGTTGGAAAAACGGCAAGAAAGCTATAAGTAACGACATAATATATAACAAGAAATTTAAGGGTTTCTTTTTCAGTTTTATTAACTAACATTTTTAATATAATAAATAAAAATATTAAAGTCAAGGCAAAATTTATCAGCGTCATGACGACTAAAGGAAAACCTACTCTCCTGTAAAGAACCGCGGACGCATCTAATGTAGTTAAAAAAATGTGAAAAGGAACATATAAAGGTATATGGATAAGAATTCCAACAAAAGGATTTATAGAATATGCTCTTGCTGTAATAATAAGGAAAATGTAAAATATAAAAATAACGAAGATAAATATGCCAAGGAATGCGGTAATTATAAGAAAGTCGACAAGATTTAACCTACGTGTTTTTTGTCGTTGTGCTTGGGTAGTGGGATCCACATGTTTAATGTGGTTTGGTTTTTAATTTTTTGATTGGTTTATGCATTGTTCTATTTCGGCCATTAGGCCGTGTGCGGCGTCTGGGTGTGTGTATATGTCTTGGCGGGGTTCCGTCTCTGTGTAGTAGTCGCGGTATTGTCTCAGGGCGGGGCAGTTGCAGGCGGCGGTGGCGGCGTTGAGGAGTGCTGTGAGCTGGGCGGCTGTGCAGCTGATTCGGCAGAGTGTTTTTATCTTCCAGAGGATTTCTTGGCAGTTCACTGCGTCGCCAGCTCTAGGTCTTTTAGAGTGCCTTCCAGTGAGCCGAGGGCTGTCTTGACGGCGAGCTCTATTTCGGCTACTCCTTTTTTGACCTTGGTGTTTACTGGGAGGTCTAGGTCTATGGTTGTGGCGGCTTTTTTAAAGGGTTCTGTAGGTTTGAGGCCTTTTAGGAGGGGGTAGTCGTGTTTATAGACGGTGGCGCCTTCGTCGTATATTACAATCCGCATCTCCACGCTCCCCGTCCACATGCTGTATTCTGCGATGAGTCTTCCCGTTATTTTCTGCGCTACGGCGTTTTCCAGCGGGACGGCCCACTTCTTGTGGAACTCCCGGGGGCCCTTGAGTGCGTCTGTGTTGAAGGAGATTTCTCTCTCCACCAGCATGACTAGTACTGGCGATGGGTTAATATGTATTTTGGCTTTTGTTTGTACTGTGGGCTCATTGAAGCTTTTATATGAGTAGTATAGTTATAGTTATGGAATGCGGCGCGGTTGTGGCGAAGGCGCAGTTGGCCTTGCAGGAGGCGGAGGGCGTCTTGGAGGCCGACGACTTGGCTCTTCTAGACGAGGTTATCGAGAGGGTGAAGGCGGCGCGGGATCTTTTGAGCAGGTCTGGTTGCGCCGCGGGGCAACTTCCGGCTGGCATGGCCAAGGCGCTTTCTGCCTTGGAGAGGCGGAGGAGGGAGGTGCTGGAGGAGTTTAAGAGTGGGCTGGCCGGTCTCTCGCCTTTTGAGGTGGTGGACTACCTCTACCGCGCGTCGCGTAGTAGCAGAGACCTGGCGCTTAGGCTCGCCGCGGTTTTTCAGTTCTACACCAACTCCTGCATGGTGCGGGTCATGGGGCCGCGGCTTGTGGCCACGGTAAGGAGCGTGCCGGAGTACGCGGGGGAGGAGGAGTTTAGAAACGTGTTGACGTGGGTGGTGCAGTGCGTGGCCGAGGGGAGGTTCTCGGCTGAGGGGCTTGCGCGGGTGGCGTCGCTTCTCGGGGGCGGGCTTGGGCTTGAGGAGTTGGGCGTTCTGCGGCAGCATGCCTGTGTGTTGTTTTTCCTCGGGTATGTGGAGCTGGCCTCGTCAATTATAAAACTCGCCGAGGCTCCGCCGGAGGGCGTGGAGGCTTTTGTAAAGAATTTAAACGAGCGATACGGGGCTCAGTTTAGGGTGATTTCGGGGGAGTTAAAAGAGCTGTCTTCACTCCTCTCCCGTTGCTAGGCTCTGGGGGCCAACGTCTTTATCTCCCGGAGCCTGGCCTTCAGATCGCCGAGCTTGTTGTGGAACGCCACCAGATCCTCCGCGGCTAGAGCCTCCAGCTCTTCGTCTAGTTTAAACTTCTCGTCTCTGTAGTATTTGTTCACGGCGTTGAGGTACATAGCTAGGGAGTTCAGGAGGAATCTATCGGGGCCCTGCCGCTCCAGCCTCGGGAGTATGTCCTCCAGGAGGGTATCTACCGCCTTCCCCAAGCCGCCTGGAACCTCGTCGATGCTTCCCCTCACCTCTAGGGAGTTGGCTGTGGGGATCTCCTCCACGAGTGTTCTGTCCTCGGCCGTGTAGCTGATCCACAGCTTGAAGTCTATGCTTCCCTCTCTTCTGGGCTCCGCCACTACGGAAAACCTCTTTGTCTCCTGCGGCCTCAACGACGCGAATTTGATAACTGGGTTGTACAGGTCTGAGGAGTCGCTTTCTACTGTAACCTTGACGTCATAGAGCGTGTCGCTGTAGTTGTTTTGTAGCTCTATCTCCACCCGTTTTAGTTGCCCCTTCTTCACAGTTGTTGAAACTATGTAGGCGGTTAATCCGCTGGCTTTGACGGGCTCTATATACGCCGCGGCCTCAAGTCTATGCAACCTTCCCGTGGGGTCCACCGCCGTGGCTGTCGCTGTTATCTGCTTCTCCACCGTGATGTATATCTTCGCGGGTATTATCACCTCTCTTTCAGGCGGCACCACGCGGTTCTCCGCGCTTTCCCATTGACCTGCCTTTATTCTCGTCACGGTTACTGGAAAGTGGCTGTGGTTCACAACGCCTATAGTAAATATGTTCTGCCTGCCGACGTGCACCTTGTGAGGAGGCTTGATGTAGATTTCGAGCCTCGGCTCCACATACCGCACCTCCACTTCCTTTTCTGCCCGTTCGTAGGAGTTTGAATAACTTATAGAAACCACCACGGTGCCTCTCCCCGGTTTCTCAGACTTGAGCAGTATAGGTATTACCACGGGCTCCGCGCCGGGCTCCACATCTATCGTCCTTATGAAGTCGCCTACCAGCTTGATGTTGCCCTCTGTGGCTATAGTGACCTTGGCGCCGCGGCTCTCCGCGTTGCCCACGTTTATGACCTTAGCCACGGCTGTGAACTCCTTGAACATATCCACAGCCTCTGGCGTCTCTAGAGAGAGCTTGAGCACAGGTCTTCGGGCTAGTTTAGTGCCGTTGATTTTTACAAGCTCTGTGGCGACCCACCCCCCTGGGTAATACACATTGGCCATGTATTGATTTTCTCCCTCAGCCACGGGGACCTCTACCGATATCTCGGCGGGGTTGGGGCCCACCTGCGTCTCCAGCTTTTTTATCTCCAGCCCGTTATGATACAGCGTTATGTTAGCCTTTGTGGGCTGGCTTGCGGACACTATCAGCTTCAGCGTGGCGGAGCCGCCCGCCTCGGCCACTGCGGCGTCGGACCTGAGACGCGCGTGTACCTTCAGCTCGCGTCTCTTCACTGCAATTTTCACCGTGGGGGCCTCCACCTCCGCCTCTCCGCCCACCACGACGTTTGCGAGATTTAGGTAGTCGATGCCGGGTTTTAGCCCCCTTATCGCGAGCGTAAACGAGCTACCTGTCGCTTTTTCAGACCTCGGAACCGCCTCGGCGTATCCCAACGCAGATCTGGCGGGCTTTAAGCGGAGCTCCTCTGCGCCGCGGTACCGCGCCTCCACATCAACCTCGCCCCCAGCCTCCACCTCCACGGCAACCGGCGCCTCTATCACTACCTTAGGCCTAGCGCCGCGGATACGCAACACGATCGGGGGGCTTGAAAAGATGAGGCCGCCGACGGAGGCGACAATTGGCGGGATCTCGTCGATCTCGTCCCGCGGAGGTACATGGCATATGTAGTCAACCGTGGTCCTGAAGGAGGCCCCGGGGAGCAGAGAAAACGCGATCTTCTCGGAGGCTGGCTTCGCCAAGCCCCCTTTGGAGGCCGGTAGCCGTAGCTCCCCGGACACCTCCTCGTCTGAGTGGTTGATCACCTCCACCTCCACGGGGAGTCTTCCGCCCGACGTCTCGGCCGGCGCCGTGGCTCTGACGGTTAAGCTAAGCGGCTTCTTAGCCTCTCCGCGGACCTCCGCCGCGTCGGTCACAAAGGCGTATTCTCTACCCTTCTCGTCTCTACATGTGAACCTCAGAGGGCCAAGTATATTTACGCCCTCTCTCACCATGAACTGCCGTTTAAGAGAGACCCGGCCGCCGGCAGGTACGGAGAACTCCGCTACGTCCTCGCTGGCGCATACTGCCGACATGTCGCCGTCGTTTACAACCTCTACAGTCGCCTCAACTGTGCCGCCGGCGGGCGCGGCTGAGGCGTGGGGAACTATGCGGCCTGCGAGCCGCGGCGCCCTCTTGTACACAACTACCTTAGTGGAGAGGACCACCGGGTCGTACAGCCTCCCTTTCTCGTCAGAATACCACACAGCGACCCCTACGGCGTTGACCCCGGGAGTCGCGGACTTGCAAAGGGTTTCAACTTCGGCGCTTCCGCCCTCTGGCGCCACCTTGGCAAGCCGTAGTTCTCTCTCCCCGTCTGGACAAGACACATGAACTCTGACGTCTCTGGCGGCGATCTTCCCCTCGTTTATGAGCACTACGGCTACTTGAAACGGCTGGTCTTCCTTCGCCGCCTCGGGGGCCTTGACCTCCGCCCGTATCTTCGCCCTCTTCAGTAGCATGCTCTCTCCCTCTTCTGGAGATCCGCCTCCCACTTGAGGAGCCTGATCTCCTTATCCCTCAGCGCTAGGTAGAGCTCGTAGTTGCGCTTTATTTCGGCCGCCAGCAGGTCCATCTTGTGTTTCTCAAGCTCCTTCTTTCTCGCCGCGATCTCCGCCTCTAGTATCTGTTTAGCGGCTTGGAGCTCCCTAATCTGTTGGTCGAGTTGCGCCAGCTCGGCTTCTCTCTGTTTCCTCCTGGCCTCAAGCTCCGCCTCCGCGTCTCTAAGCCTTTCCTCTCTCTCTGCGAGCTCTTTCTCCCTCTTCTTCAGCTCCTCGGCCTGCTGGACGTAGCTGGCGTAGACGGCCTCAAAAGACGCCACCAGCTCTTTAAGCCTGGCGTCGTACTGCATCACGCTTGATACCGCAGAGTTTAATCTCACTAGAAGGTTCTCCACCGCTTTTCTCATATCTATAAGTTTTTCCAGCTCGCCGGTCAATTGGGAGATTTGTCGATTCCTCTCCTCAAGAGCACGGAGGTTCCCCTCAAGCGAGCCGGCGATCTGCGCCGTGTTATCACGTAGCGCGAGGAGGGTAGCATACAGCTCGTGGAAGTTTTTACCCAACTGCTCCTCAAGCTGACGCACAGCTACCTCCCTAAGCTCCGCCTGCCTTGCCGCGCTCTGGCAGAGACTGCCGACATTCTGCAACATCTTTTCCAAGACCGCCAGCGCCTGGCGGCTTTCCTCAAGTCGCTGTAAGTAGTGAGCTACATAAGCTCTGAGCTGATCCACTTCTCTATTTATTCCGTCCAGCCTCTCAACGACGGGCTTTATCTGATCTAGCCTCTGGAGTACCTCCTCCCTGCTCATAACTCCGCTGCCTTCTGTATGAGCTCTCTAGCCTTCTCTGGATCTAGTTGTTTGTATAGATCGATAAGCTCCTCGTATCTAAGCTTCAGAAGGTCGAGATAGGCGTCGAGCTTGTTTCTTACCTCTCCCAGCTCGGCGGTGAACCTAGCCGCCTCCTCTCTCAGAGATCTCTCGGTAAGCCGCCTCCTCTCTTCAAGGTCCGCTATTTTCCTCTGGAGAGCTTCAAGCTCCGCCTTGGCTCCCTTTACCTTTTCCGCCACGCTTGCGTATTCTTTCCTTGCGTTTCTCAGCTTATCTCTAACCTCTTCCAGAGTTTTTGCCGTCTTTTCCGCCTCCCTTTGTACATCGGCGGCTTTTTCCGTCTCGTTTTTCACGACCTCCAGTAGGTTCTGCATCTTCTGCTGGTAGAAGCTCGTACGTTGCTCAAGCCGTAGCTCCTCGGCCTTTTGAATGATTTCATTAGCTTTGTTTAGGATGTCGCTAAAGACGTCAGGTCTGATAAGAGAAGACAGAGTGTGGACGTGGGAGGATAATTTTTCGTACTCCGTGGTAAGAGCGTCGGCGAATTTCTCCATCTTCCTCACGTCTTCCTCAATCTGGTTTAAGATATTACGCAGATTCGCCAATTCCTCCTTGAACGACCTGCTTCCTTCCACCAAGGCGACGTAAGTCCCAATGGCTTGGTTAAGCCAGGAGATCCCTCTTTCTAAGTCGTCTCTTGACTTTCGCAAATATCCTTCATGTTCCTGAACTGCTTTTAAGATGTCTACTTTAATTCTATATAGATTCTGCACATCGTTTCCGATATTTGCCTCGATGCTCTGCAGAAGGTTATATATTTCATCCAGTCGCTCCCTGACCTCCTTGCCTCTGTCGAAAATAGGCATATATACTCTTTCTCTTATTTTTAAATGTTATTTGATTTCTACGCGTTCGGCAACTAGATGAAGACTATATTCAAAAAGTCTCGTATCTATTTTTCTGGCCTTGTCTTCTAGCTCCTTAAGTGTTTGAGAAATCTCTTCTATCCTTGCCTTGATTCCAAGCATTGCGATGTCTAAGCTCTTCAAGAAATCTTGCTGATAGGTAGATAGAGCCACCAATTCTCTATGTCTTTTTTCGTGTTCTGCGAGGAACTCCTCTCTATATTTCTCAGCCGTTGCCCTTAACTCGTCAAATTGATTCTCTACGTACCTCCTGAGCTCTGCTACGGCAGATGCCAAAGCAGTCAAAGCCTTCAACAGTTCGTCTCTTAAACTTTCCACTGCGTTGAGCACCTCCTGTCTCGTATCTACAACTTCCCGTCTTATATCATTGATATTTTTTGCAAGATTCTCAGTAATGGTTTTAAGGTCGTCTATTTTCATCGATAATTCGTTCAACCACCTATAAACATCGCTTAAATCCGATGACATATTTGTATCTGGAGAAAATATTTATAAGAGTATTTGCGGATTTCCCTATGGCTGGCGAAGCCTTGGTGGAGGCCTTAAAAACTCTTATGACGGCACTGGGGGCAGAGGCCTCTAAAGGCCTTGTCTATTGGATGGCCGCAAAGACCGCTGATACCGCGGTTTCAAACGCCCTGAACAAACTTGTGCGGGGGCAACAGCTCACAGCCGCGGAGCTGGAGCAGCTACGGGCGGCTCTCGCCCAGGCGGCTCAGCCGCAACAGATAGACGTCAACCAGCTGGCGAGGCAGGTGGCGGAGATACTGAAGAGGGAGGGCTACCTCAAATGACGTCGTATGTAAAAAGCGGAGATAAGTACGTAGCGAAGGAGGCGGAGGGGCTGGACGTAGTGGTCGTCGAAAACGGCGCGACTGGGCCGGAGGAGATACCGCTCGACAGAAGGCTCATACTGACCGTGGAAGGGGCCGAGGTCGTGGAGAGGCTGAAGGAGAGGTGCGAGGTTCTGGACGTCCTAGATTTCGGCGGCGAGGTGTTCGTCGTTATAGCGCCCGGCCCCCAAAGCGTGAAGGCGGCGTTCTCGACGCCTGGGGTGAAGAGAGTGGACGTGGAGAGTGTATATAAGCTGTATGAAGCAGGCCGCTAGGCACTATATAGTGTACGGGGGCTATGCCCCCGTCATGCGCGTATTGACCGGGCTCAACGACAGGGCGGCGCTGACCGCGCTGGAGATGATGGGGCTGGACGCCCTCGTAAGGGAGTCGGTAGAAGTGGTGGACGTCTACGGCGAGTGGGGCCTCGTCGTGGTCAAGATGGAGGAGGGGGAATACAGGAGGCTCCTCTCCATGGGCATCAGGGCGGAGCCCGAGCGGGAATATAGGCTCGTGGGCGCAGGCGCCGGGCTCCCCTGGAACCTCTCCCTGGTGGGGTGGAGCCGGGATCTTCCCTACACCGGGAATGGCGTCGCCATCGCCGTGGTCGACTCAGGCGTCGACCCCGGGGCCTGCGGGCTGGAGGGGAAGGTGGTCCACGCGAAGAGCTTCGTACCCGGGGAGGGACCGGAGGATCTCACCGGCCACGGCACAGCGGTGGCGTACGTCGCCGCGGGCGCAGACGACAGATACGGAGGGGTGGCGCAGGACGCCAAGGTGGTCAGCCTGAAGGCTTTCTTCAGAAATGGGAGGAGCTCAGACCCCATCATACTCAGAGCTCTCCACGAGGCGCTCAACCTAGACGTCGCGGTGGTCAACATGAGCTTCGGGGGGCCCGGCGGCCCCGACGCCCCCCTTTCCAGAGCCGCCAACATGCTGATGGCGAGGGGGAAGCTCCCCGTGGCGGCGGCGGGCAACGAGGGGCCCGGGAGGGGGACCGTGGGCGCCCCGGCCGCCGGCGAGCTGGTGGTGGCCGTAGGCGCCGTGAATAAACAGAAGAAGATCACAGACTACAGTAGCAGAGGACCGGCGGACGAGCTGGTGAAGCCCGATCTGGTGGCCCCCGGCGGCGACAGAGGGGGGCTTGTCATATCGGCGAGGCCGAGGGGCGCGCCTCCCGTAGGCCCCCCCGTGGACGACTGCTACATGGGCGTTATGGGCACCAGCTTCGCCGCTCCTCACGTCTCGGGCGCCGCCGCCCTGCTCTACGAAGCCACGAAGAGCGCTACAGCGGCCAGAGACGCCATTCTAAACACGGCCGAGGATCTGGGGGAGCCGAGGGAGGCGCAGGGCCGCGGACTACTGAGGATAGATCGGGCACTAGGGCGGATACGGGAAACCAACCAACGGACAGAGGCCGCTACCCCGCTCCTGGGGCTGATAGGGCTAGCCGCGGTTCCTCTGATAGGGATACTCTCAGCCGCGGCCCGAGAGGCCAAAATAGAAAGACTGAGAACACTTTACAGAACCGGCCAGATCACTTATATCCAGCTGTACACGCTCTATCAACGTGGAGAAATTACGCTAGAAGAATTAAACAAAATACTAAGATAACTCCCTCTTTTTCCACTCCGCCGCTATCCTCCTGGCGGCTTCTTCGGCGTTTGGTCTCTGCCAGGGCTCCAGCTCCAGCGCGCTTCTGACGAAGTCGGATAGGCCTATCGCCTCCGCCTCCTTCGCCGCCTTCTCCACTTTGTCTCGGCTCCACTCTGAGCCGTCTATAGTCTCGACGCCTAACAAGTCGAGGGCTAGGTTAGCCAGCTGATACACATCTACCCTATCCTCAAACCCCCTAGCCCTAGCCTCAGCCATCTCTCGATGAGGGAAACAACCTCACGATAACCCTCCTCCCTGGCTAAGTCGAGAGGAGTCTCCCCGTCCTTGTTCTTTACGGTCGGATCCGCCCCATGCTCTAGGAGGAGTTTAACTATCCCAACATAACCCTCAGACGCCGCCCAGTGTAGCGGTGTCCAGCCGTTTTTATCTTTGGCGTTTGGGTCGGCCCCGTGCTCTAGGAGGAGTCTCGCAATGTCGACATGGCCCCTAAACGCCGCATCGTGCAACGGCGTCTCGCCGTTTTTGTTTTGGGCGTTTGGGCTTGCGCCGTGTTTGAGAAGAAGCTTAACCACATCAACATAACCCCCAGACGTCGCATCGTGCAACGGCGTGTGGCCGTTTTTATCTTTGGCGTTTGGGTCGGCCCCGTGCTCTAGGAGGAGCTTTACAACATCAACATGGCCCATATACGCTGCTACATGTAGCGGCGTCCGGCCGGTTTTATTTTTGGCGTTTGGGTTTTCGCCTTTTTCCAGCAACTTTCTCACGCGCTTCACATCGCCCTCGAAAGCGGCGGAGTGGAGGTCCGTCCAGCTCACGTTATGTCTAGCTATGATTTTTATATTTTCGATGCCGCATATTGACCCACGGCATCTGTCCCTTGACGTTCAATTGATTGAGGGGCGGCTTTAGTTGCGTGGGTGTGAAGCTGGGCGTCTGGCTCGTACGTGGACGCTTCGGCGTGTTGACAGCTTGGAGATCTAGTTGAGGTGTGTGGATCGGCGTTTCTCGTTCTGAAGGCCGACTCAGTTTACATATGCGTCCCGGATAAGATGCCGAGGCGGGGCTATACGCCGCGGAGCCCCCCAAGCCGCATGGCCTAACTGCTTCACTGACGTCTATAGGCTTTCGCAGTGGGAAAGCCGGCAGTTCTCGAGAGCCTTTGGGCGCCAAGGTCTGAACAGACGCCGCCTCACCAGCCCACTCCAGCAAAATACACGCCTCCGGTACATCTCTATCTTACGGCGGCTTCTCGACAGCCGGAGGTGCGCTTCTCTGGTTGTCGACGACTTTGCTTCTCTGTCTCCTCAAGTCGCTCCTCAGGCGACACCTCCGGCTCGGCAACCAACTTCGTCTGCTAAAGAATCCACATCTCTAATGATACGGCAAATGTTTCTCCGCCTGTACACGTGTTGTTACCTCTGTGGCGCCTCAACCCCGCGCCAGATGTGGCGCAACAGTTATCGTTGTTTGCCGTATCTCTCCTCTGCCAATGTTACCAGGCAACGCCTGGCCTCCGCAGGGCTACTCGTGAAGAGTTTGCGAGTGCCTGCATCGTGCGCCGGGTCTTTGTTTTTCGCGTCCTGTGGCCAAGATGTTGCGCAGCGCATATGTTGGCGCGGTTTTTCATGCATTTGGTGGCAAAATTTATATACTTCTGTGATATGGGCCAATTATGAGTAGTGGGGATAAGGTTTATGACGCTGTGGTGACTTTGCTTAAGGCGTTGGGGGCTGAGGCCGCTCGGGGGCTTGTGTATTGGGGTGTGGGGTCTGCTATGCAGAATTTCCTTGTGCCGGCTGTTAAGAAGCTTCTCATGGGGCAGAGCCTCTCGCCCGCCGAGATAGAGGTTCTTAGGCAGCAGTTGCTACAACAGACGCAGATGATGCAACAGCAGGCGACGTCTACGGAGCAACTCGCCAGGCTGGTGGCGGAGCAACTCAAGCCCATGTTGGCGCAACAGGCGGCGGCTCCGCAGTATCCCCAGCCTCAGCAATCCTATCAGCCTCCTCAGTATTCGCCCGTCGCGCCTATTCAGCGCGATGACGTCCGGCGGCGGGAGCTTGAGAAGGACTTGGAGCATCTTAAGAGCCTATATAGGGACTTGGAGAGGCAGTACTACATGGAGCTGGATCCGCAGAAGAGGGAGGCCCTGGCGCAGAGGATGAGGGAGCTGAAGGAGAGGATTACTGAGATTGAGGCGAGGATTGCGGCGCCGTGGTGAGGGTTTTTAGGTTTTTTGTGGGCGTCTTGGTTCTGGGCTTCGGCCTTTCTCTGTCTTATCCTTGGCTTCTCGCGCCTTCTGCGGCGTCTGTGCCTTTTGTGGGGCTGGCGTTGGCGGCGGCTGGCGCCGCGTTGGTGGCTACGTCTTTTGTGCGCGGGAGGCGGAGGCCGCCTGTATCTGCCTCGACCGTGGCGGCTGGCGCCGCCGTAGCTGCGGCGGGCGCGGTCTTGGCGCTGAAGGTTCTGCTAGAGGAGGTCGAGAAGAAGAGGGAGACGGAGCAACAGATGGCTTTGCTGAAGCTTAAGCAACTGGAGGCCGAGTACAACGCCAAGAAGCACCTCCTCACCCCGGAGCAGAGGGTCTACTGGGAGGCCACCATAGCGGACTTGAAGCGGAGGCTAGGGGCTTAAACCCCAGATACTGGGAGCTGTATCGTCCTCAAGACGCCATAGTCTCTGCTGGCGATATTTTCTGTAAATAGATATTCCCGCCGGCGGTCCGCAGGTCGTATCGGCTCTACGCGGAGTCCGGCGCCATCTCCGTCTTGGCGAGGACTGACTGCTACATCGTGACGATAGAGGCCGTGGGGTGCGTGATCGAGGGAGTGGTGTGCCTATTCGAGAGGTATAAACCGCGAGGCTCTACTTATAGATAGCCACGACCTCATCTAGACGCCGCGTTGGCGAGACGCGACGTCAAGACGGTCTATGTGGGCTCCAGGGGCGACCCATGGCGGCGAGGATGAGGACGTGTTTGAGCTGTTTGGCACGCCGCATCTCCACAAACGACTCGGCATCCGGTACCAGGCCGCCTCTAGCATGAGGAGTTGAAAAGTAGTTATATACGTCAAAGACCAGGACCTTGACGACGGGACTCTCGAAGTTGTCCACGTTGGGCTATCAATTACTTGCGTATAGGTCTGCATGTGTGTGATTTGGCATCAACTAATTTATAGATGCCGTATTTCTCATGGAGATCAGGAAGCTCGTGAGGCTTAGGGGGTCTTACCTCGTCTATTTGCCTAAGCGCGTCGCCTCTTCTTTTGTCTCTGAGGAGGTTGTGGTCTTTTGGGAGGGCGACTTCGTGGGCGTGTCTCCTGCGGCTCTCCGCAGGTCAACGGCGGATGTGGGGCTTCCGCAAGTCGTCGTGGCTGGGTACGCTGTTGGTCTGGACGAGCTTGAGCTGGCGGCGGCCGGGGAGGCGGTGGTTGGGGGGG
>Ga0080004_1112661_pt1 | contig 18854 bp, 27 predicted proteins | sample WasSprMetagenome_FD_69207 | JGI IMG/M metagenome (GOLD analysis project Ga0080004, IMG submission 69207) | Sulfidic aquatic microbial communities from Washburn Spring, Yellowstone National Park, USA - WS (SPADES assembly) (version 2) | ecosystem: Environmental > Aquatic > Thermal springs > Hot...
AGTCGGCTATTTCCCCAGCCAAATTTGTGAATCTTAAGAAGTCTTCGCGGCTTAGGAGTATGGCGCCTATTTCTGCAAGCTCGCGGGAGACTAGGCGTCTGGCATTGTCAACGTCTTCCTCGCCCATTCTAATTTCGTTGTAGATTTGTTTTGCCTTTGCCTTGTCATTTTTTATGAAGCATTCAATCATCTGGGGGACTTTTCGCGTTAGGTCTAACACTTTTCTTAGGTGTTCTTGGCAAACACTTAACGCTCTTCGTTTAACGCGTTCTTCTGTTTCTGCTGGAAGCACCAAGTTTTTCCCGCCGCAAAACTGTAGTAGAGCTTTCTAGCATTAATATTGTGGAAGTATTAAAAAAGGTAACGAAAGCTACTCCTTGACGAGGGTGCCCAAATCTTCAAAATCAATTTTTTTGTGGAAGTATTTGTGCAAAAGTTCTGGTAAAGCGTCTATGCGGTTTCTAACTTGCCTCCAAGTGTCGCGGTCCCGAATGGTTACAGTATCGTCCTTCAAAGTCTCATAGTCTATGGTTATTCCCAAAGGTATGCCCGCCTCATCAGCTCTTGCATAACGCCTTCCAATAGAGCCAGCCTCATCATACTCTACTGAAAAGCCCTCATCGACCAGCATTTTGTAAACCTGCAGTGCTTTTTCTGGCAAACCGTCCTTGCTTACTAGTGGGTAAACTCCAATTTGTATTGGGGCTACGTCCCTTGGAAAGCTTAGCACCACTCTGTCATCCTTCACGCGGTATGCATACTCAAGGGTTACGTAGACTAGCCGGTCTGAACCGAAACTGGGCTCCACAACATGCGGTATAAAGCGTCTGCCCCTCTCCTCAACCTTGCAAGTTGTAATCTCCACATGTTCTGGCAAAATCTTGTGTTTGCCAAGCATGAAATAGCCTTTCTCCTTAAATGAGGCTTCAACCTCATCTGGGCTAACCTCAGAAAGCATTTCAGCGATTTTTTGGGCTTCTCCCTTAAATGCAGGTCCAAGCTTCGCCATCAAAGGCTTAACAACCTTTTTTTCCCTCACTAAAGGCTTTTCATACTCCTTAAACACCCTCGTGTCTGTTCCGCTAAACTGCATATGCTGCCTTAAATCATAGTCTGTCCTGTAGGCGTGTCCAGAAACTTCGATCCATCCCCAACGGTCAACATAAACCTCCTGGTCAAAGCTTTGGAGGGAATAGTGCGCCCGCTCCCATGGAAGTTTCTCAATAAACCTTTGTTTTTCGGCCGGCACACCCAATTCCGTCAGTAATTTTTTGGCTATTGCCATAAAAGCCGCTTGCCAAGGAACCTTAATATAGCCTTTTTCAAGTGCCTCTTTAACAGTGACCTCAACTATTTCTTCTGAACCGCGAAGCTTGCTTTCGGCTAAAACAAGCCTTAAAGTCTCGTCTCCTACCTCTTTCAGTAAGAAACAGTTGGGGTCTTCTGGGTCGAAGAAGAATTCTATGTCCACTATTGTGAATTCTCTAAGCCTTATCAAGCCTTGCCTAGGCGAAATCTCATTCCTTAATGCGTGGCCTATTTGCATAACGCCGAAGGGCAACTTTTCCCGTGCCATCTCATATAAGCGTCTAAACTCTACGAATATGCCTTGGGCGGCCTCCGGGCGTCCATAACCAACAGCGTCAGAGTACGGGCCTATCGTTGTCTTAAACATTGTTAGGAAATATTTTGGTTCGCCAAATTCTCCTCCGCACTCCGGACAGCGTACATCATGCCTTTCAATGGCTTCCTTCAATTCTTCTAAGCTTAGTTTTTCAACTTCCGCCTCGCCCAGTTTTGCTGTTTCCTGAAGCAAATGGTCTGCACGGAACCGCCTCTTACATTTTTGGCATTCAACCATAGGCTCTTTAAAATGGTCCACGTGGCCTGAAGCCTCAAACACTTTGCTTGGCGCTATTATTGGGGCTTCTATCTCCATTATTCCAAGTTTATTAACGAAGATTTCCCTAAGCTTGTTTTCAATGTTTTGTTTTAGTCTTGCACCTAGAAACCCGTAGGTTACAAAACCGCTTACGCCTCCGTATATTTCGTAGGATTGCCAGAAGAAACCTCTGCGGCGTGCTAACTCGTTTATCATTGTGAACTTATCCATCGCTTGGCTTTCCAAGCTCTCAGCCACCTTTTATGTTGAAGCTCGAAGTCTTAAAGGCTTCTCAAATTATGGCATTTCAAGTGTTGAGGCAACCGTTTATTCCTTTTTCTCTATTTTTAGGTGCTTGACGACTTTCACGTTTTTGAGTTTTCCATCTTCGTCTATCTCAAATTCTAGGAGAACTCTATCTAAAGCATTCTTTTTGCTGTTAAATTCTTTTCCGCATTCCCCGCATTCTATGTCCGCCTCCATTTCAACGACATACCATGATGCCTCGACGTAGTGGCGGCCGCAGTTCGGACATCGCAGAACTGAAACATCTAACCATGTCTTCATTTTTCATCACGATTAACCGCTAATGAGTTGGCATAGAGCTTTATAAATCCGTATGTAATATGAAAAGGGACAAAATGGTGGCTTAGACTTGCCGAGCATTAAGGTGGCTTTGGTTGGTGTTGGGAACTGTGCATCAGCCCTCGTTCAAGGCTTGCAGTACTACAAGAACTTCAATAATAATGATGAATGCATAGGATTACGTAACCTCTTCCTCGGAGGTTTTCACCCAAAGGATATCCAAATTGTCGCGGCCTTCGACATTGACCGCCGAAAGGTTGGTCGAGACCTTTCAGAGGCTATATTCGCACCTCCAAATAATGCCCCCAAAATTATGGATGTGCCGCCTTCTGGTGTAATCGTTCAGAAGGGGCCAGTTTTAGATGGCGTAGGCGAGTACACGAGGCAAGTTATCCAAGTAAGCGATTCAAAGGAAGTTAGGGTTGCAGAAGCGTTAAAAGAAAGCGGCGCAGAAATTGTGCTTAACTTGCTTCCAAGCGGTGCTGTGAAGGCTTCTGAGTGGTATGCAAGCCAATCATTAGAGGCTGGTTGTGCTTTTGTGAACGCCACACCCGCCTTTATAGCGAGCGACTCCGCTTGGGCGAGACGTTTTGAAGAAGCTGAACTGCCCCTTGTTGGCGACGACCTCATTGACCAGATTGGCGCCACAACACTGCATAAGACGCTGCTTCGGCTTCTTTCTAGGCATGGTGTGCGCATAACGGAAACCTATCAGCTTGACGTTGGCGGGGGAACAGAATCCCTTGACACGCTTGATAGGACACGCGAGCTGAAAAGGACTGTTAAGACTGAAACTGTTAAGGCTGCACTGCCATATGAGGCGGAGGTTGTTGCTGGCTCAACGGATTATGTTGACTTCTTGCAGAACAGACGCGACAGCTACTTCTGGATTAGAGGGCTATACTTCTGCGGAACACCGATGCAAATAGACATGCGCCTCTCAACGGTGGACGCGCCAAACGCTGGTTCTGTGTTATTTGACGTTATAAGGGCTGTTAAAATCGCGTTAAACAGAAAATTGAAGGGGGCTATTCTCCCCATATGTGCGTACGCCTTTAAACATCCACCACAATTGTTGTCTTTGGAAGTTGCCGAGAAAATGTTTGAAGAATTCGTCGCCCAGAGACTCTAATTCCTAGCACCTTTTGCCTTTCTTAACAAGGCCTTGCAGTTCGCTAACTATTCTCTCTTTCAACCCGGTTTTAGCGATTCTATCCTTTAATACAGAAATTGTCTTTACTGGTGTTGGGTCAACACCCCGTAGAATTGCGAGATAAACGCTCGTGAAGTCTCCGATGATGGTTGTTGACAACATTTTAGCCAACTTCCCATCACCTCTGCTCCAGACCTCGTGAATTCCCGCAACCTTGCCGCTTAACAGTTCTTTTGTTGCTTCTATTCTTTGTTTGATATGCTTTGGCTCATTCTCGTCCCGTATAATTATTACCGAAAAATGGTCTGTTAGTTTTTCAGCTTTCTCCCAACCGACAATCTCGTTATGGTTTAGCTCTGGGAAAACCTCCCATTTTGAAGGAACCTTGCTATTCTCGTTAAATTGCTGTTTAAAACGCTGCGCCACAGAACTATAAAATCCGAAACCGTAAACAACCGGAATTGTTCCGCAAATATCTTCAGCGAGCCTTTTAGAAAAGTTTTCCTTTAAGGGCTTTTCTGGAACATTTTCACTACAAACATGCTTTAGCACTGTGACTGTTTCGGAAATTTCCGTTTTAATCCTTTTAACTAAGCCAAGTTTTCCCAAAATTGTTAGCATTGGAGTGAAAAGGTATGGGAGGGCTGCCCTTGGCGGGATTCCCGTTGGGATATGAACGCTTGGAATCTTCATCTTCTCTGCAAAATCTAAGAGAGTGCCATCAGAGCTTATACAGACAACCATGCAGTTCCGCTTTATCGCGTCCAGAAAAACGCTTAGGGTTTCTTCAGTTTCTCCCGAATAACTTACAACAAATGTTAGGGTGCCCTTGCCAGCGTGGGCTGGAAGCATGTACTCCCTACACACTTCCACTGGAATTGTCAGCGTATCTCTAGCCCAGTCTTTTAGGATTTCCCCGCCTATTGCTGAACCACCCATGCCCGCCACAATTATTGATTCTGGTTTTGGATAGTCAATAACGACTTTTTTGGCTATTCGAAAAGCCTTTTCATAATGTTTTGGGGCGTCAACGCAGAGGAAGAGCATGCCGCTTTTATCTATCCTCTTAATTTCGTCGAGGTTGTCTAGGATTGACGGTTTTCGCATTGTCATCGGTATGCAGTTTGTGGTTGTTTGCTTTTAGCTTTTAAGCAAAACCGCCATACAATAACACAAATGGTGCACAGAGTTGAAGAGAAAAAACATCGCGATAGCGATTCCAGCCTCAGTTGTTTCTGACACCCCACACTTGCGGGAAAAAACCTCAAAAATAGGCTTAATCGGGAGGGCAGCAGCCATTTTCGGAGTTGGAGAAATAATAATTTACAAGGACGAGTTAAGGCTAAACCAAAAGGCTGACATGGATTTAATCGCAACGCTGCTAAGTTATATGGAGACTCCGCAATATCTGCGGAAGAAATTGTTTAAGCTTAAACCAGAATTACGTTATGCAGGCATTTTACCACCCTTAAGAACGCCACACCACCCCCTGGGCAAAAGGACAAGAGACCTAAAAGTTGGCGAATACCGAGAGGGCGTTACCGTTTCAAAATCAGAGAAAGGCATACTCGTGGATGTGGGCGTGGACAAACTTGCACTAATTCCAGAGACGCGTTTACCTTTGGGAAAGCGAGTAACCGTGAAAATAACTGGCATAGATCGGCATGTTGTTGCATGCCTTGCAAACCGCGGCGAAATCCCCTATTACTGGGGATACACCATAACCACTTGGGAAAACTCTCTTGGAAAACTAGTGGAGCGTAGGCATTTTGACATGAAAATAGCCACATCAAAATACGGTGTCCCCTTCCCAGAACTCGAGGAGAAAATTGCTGAAAAGTGGAAAAGCGCAGAAAACATATTAATCGCCTTTGGAGCGCCGACAAAAGGATTATATGAAATTGTTCAGCAGGAGGGGCTAAACCTAGACCAAATAGCAGATTTCGTTGTCAACACTATTCCTGGACAGTGCACGGAGACTGTCCGGACTGAAGAGGCTCTTATCGCCTCTTTGGCGGTTTTCAACTGTGCTTTTAGAGTTTAAGGTTTAAATGTTTGTTTTGCCTATGTGCGCTTATGTACTTCGACATCGCCATGCCACTAACCGTATTTGGGGTCACGTTATTTTCTGTGTTATTGAGCGAGAGGTTTGAAACCAAATTAAAGACAATTTTTGAAGAGAGACAAATTGCGATTAGGGACGCTGTTTTGCTTGTAACCTTAATGGTGATAATGATCACTATTATGGCGCTTGGTGCACAACATGGTCTTGTAAATCCGCTAATGGTGCTTTTTCTCTTCTCATGTTCCACATTACTTTTCGTATTTTCTTACGTTTTTTCAAATAAGCGGTGGTATTTGGCAGTGTTACCACCAGCAATATTTGTTGCGTTATACTTTCTCTTAAAAGACACCATTTTTTGGGCTCTCTACTTAGCAAACGTTTATGCAATCATTTTTGCCATTTTCGCCATCCTTTACCTTGGAAGCATTTTTGAATGGAAATCCACGCTGATTTTTGCAGTCCTAATTACCGCGGTAGACGCCGTCATGGTTTTTGTAACGAAGTATATGGTTGAGTTTGCAAGAACCGGCTTGGCCCTAAGATTACCCCTTGCTGTGATTTTACCACTTTTTCCTCCCGTTGCGGGAATTGACTACCCCTTCGCCCTAGGATTAGGTGACTTTTTCTTGGCAGGGTTATTATCCATACAAATGTTAAAGAAGTATGGTAAAAAATCCGCGGTTTTATCCGCGATAACTATTTCTATTGCGTTCTTCCTTTTTGAATCCTTGTATCTCATACCTGCCGCATTGCATAACATCGAAGTATTCTTCCCCGCAACAATAATCGTTATTTTAGGTTGGTTGCCTATTGTTTTAGTGAACTGCATGTATGGAAAAAAGGAAAAGTTATGGTAGGTCCTCTTCTGTAATCACCCTTATCCCATTCTTTTTAAGCAGTGCTGTGGTTACTCCATCACCTTTTATGGTTTTGCCGGAAAATGTCCCGTTATAGATGCGCCCGCAACCACACGATGGGCTCCCTTGCTTGAGGATAGCCTCGCTTATGCCGAACAATTTTGCGATTTTCAAAACTTCTTTGGCTCCGCGCTTAAAGTTTTCAGTTACGTCTATTCCAGACTTCGTTATCACTCTTCCTCCCCTAATTTCTGCTGGTTCCCTTGGTGTTGGTAGGCCGCCAAGCTGTTCTGGACAGACGGGTATTAGGATTTCCTTCTTTAACAGTCCCATGACCTTTTTGTTGCGGGCATCCTTTCCGTTATATCTGCATTTTACCCCCAACAAGCATGCGCTGCAGAGTTTCATAGTAGCCGATAATTTAAGATTGGTTTATATTCGTTACCAAGCTTCTCTCTAAAAGGTTTTCCAAATAATTTTCAAAATAGAGGATGTTAGCCGAAGAGTGCTCCAAGCCCCTCAAGCGCTGCTTCTTCTCTGGCTTTTTCCTCTTCTTCCTTCTTTTTCTTCTCTTCCTCTTTAGGTTTGGCTTCTGCTGCTGGGGCTGCGGCTGGTGCGGCAACAGGCGCCGCCATCATTGTTGGAGCCGATTTTATAACTTCATCTATATTGACCTCTGCCAATGAAGCTACTAGCGCTTTAACCCTCACGGCATCAACATTTATACCAGCGGCTGTCAAAACTTGTGTTAGGTTTTCTTCGTTTATTGGTTTTCCAGCTTTGTGGAGGAGCATTGCAGCGTATATGTATTCCATACCATTTTCACCTCTATTCCAACATATTTTAACCTTGCCGAGCTTCTCCTTCCAAATTGGGAATTCTCATACTTAAGCTTAACATTTCAGTGTGGGCCTTCCTAATAAGGTCTTTTATTGTTTCTTTAGTTGGTATGGCTGCGCCTAATGAGAGGGCATACGCCTCTTGGTGGGCGATTTGAATTAATACTTGTATGTTTTCTTTTGTTGGGTAGGCCACACCTATCGACAACTTGAAGGCTTCGGCGTGAGCGGTTTCAAATTGTTTCTTTGTTTCTTCCAAATCCAGTTTGAGCTGCTCACCCTCTATTATCAAGCCTTCATCGTATACCACTTTCATTATGAGTCCAGCTTCAACAGCTTTTATTCCAAGCTTTGACAAGACGCTCGCAAGCCTTTCAGAAATCACCTCGCCCTTACGCGCCACTAAGGTGTCTTTTGTTATCCATACGCTTCCAGACTCGATTCTTGTCGGCAAACCTACGGCATTTAGTTGGCTTATTATAGGTCCTGGCGGCTGTCCGGTGTTTCCAGCGGGAACTATTACGTCAAAGGATGCTATGTCGCCTGCTTTTGCTGTTAGGCGAACTTTTCCCTTTTCAAGGAGTAGTGCCAATTTGAATGGGTTAAGGTTTGTGAAGAGGAAAACGTTTGGTCCTGTTAGGTATTTCTCCAGTTTTTCCAGTCCACGTTTTTCCTTCTTGCAGTTTTCAATGGCTCTTTTCATCAGCGTGTTTTTTATTACTCGCATGTGAACGTCTGCTGCCAGCTTTTTCTTGAACTCTTGAAGCTGGGAAGCCCTAACTTTTTGGAGGCTTGCCACACCCACCACTTTATATTGCCTAAGAATTTTTGTTATTTCTTCGACTTCTTCGATTTTTTCTTTCAAAACTTGTTGGGACGGCAGAGGCTTCCCCTCTTTAAAGTTTAATTTTCACTGGAGCGCCCATGGTTGTTTTTATGCATATGGATTTAATGTTTTTCATTCCCCTTTTCAGTTTTCCCTCGACAACCCTTAATACGGCTTGTATGTTTTCAGCCAGTTCCTCCTCTTTCATGTTTTCGGTTCCAACGCGGCATTGGATTACTGGCTGATTACGCATTCTAACGACAACGGTTCTGCGGTACTTGTTTAGCAGTTCTTCAATGTCTGCTGTTGGCGGAACTGGTATGGGCATTTTCCCCCGGGGCCCAAGGGCTGGACCTAAAACTTTGCCCACCAGCGGCATTAAGGGGGCTTCAGCTATGAAGAAGTCGTATTCGTTGGCTAGTTTCCGCAATTCCTTCTTCTTTCCAGCTAATCCTTCAAGCTCAGCCCTATCCAACACCAAGTCTGCATTAGCCCTTTTCGCTTTAAGGGCCAGCTCGCCGGTGGCAATCACGCAAATCTTGTTTGTTTTCTCTGTTGGTGGATAGGGCAGCTCCACGTTTTCTTGAAGTCTTCCCTCCGGAGATTTCATGTCTATGTCTTGCAAGTTTAGGATAAGCTCAACTGACTGGGTGAAGTTTCTTTTGCCCCCCTTCTCTTTTGCCTCTTTTAAGGCTGAGAGCAGTGTTTTTTGTTCTATTGGCATTTTCGCTGGCTCCGTGCCATTGATGGATTATAAAGCAATTATAAAAATGTTCCCTTAAGCCTCGCTTTCAGCAAATATTTTGTCATACTTTCCTTCGTCAATTTCCCGTATAACCTCTTTGGGGTCTTTCCCCTCCACGGTTACGCCCATGCTTACACATGTTCCAAGGATTTCCTTAGCCGCAGACTTCAAGGTCTTCGAAAGCAATTCTGGACGCTTTATCTTCGCAATTCGAATAAGCTGTTCCATTGTTAGATTTCCAACCTTCTGCGCCTTCGGGTTTCCAGAACCCTTCTCAATTTTAAGCTCGCTAACGATTAGGGCTGACGCCGTCGGCGTTCCAACAGTAACCTCAAAAGTCTTGGTTTCGGGGTCAACGGTAACTTTCACGGGGACCTTCATTCCAGCATAATCCTTGGTAAGCTCATTTATCCTGTTCACAACAGCCATGACGTTCACGCCAAGAGGTCCCAGAGCAGGACCTAATGGCGGACCAGCTGTTGCTTGTCCACCGCTTACAAGCAATTCTACAACCTTTTTCTCGCCCATTTTACGTTCCTCCTTCAGTCTTCGCTTTTTCAACAAGTTTAACATAGTCTGAGTGGACTGTTATGGGCAAGGTGAAAGTGGCTTCAAGGAGCTCCAAGGTTACTTCTTCTTTCGTCCTGTCGATGCGGGTGATTTTAGCTCGCATTCCCTTGAAGGGACCATCCGTAACTTCAACTATATCGTTTTCATGCAACTCTTCTATAATGGGTTTCCTTACAACATACTTTTCAATTTCAGAAAAGTTGACGAAGTCTGGGACCCTTGATCTTACATGCTTTATGCCCGCTATTGCTTGTTCAACAAAGTGGGGTCCTTCCGCTTCCACGAAAATATAACCTCTCAAAGTGTCTGGGACTAAGATGGCTTTTACTGGTATTTTGTTCATCTCTATTCTTGCAGCAACAAGCTTGGCTACGTTTCTCTCTTGACCTGTTGTGGTTCTTACGGCGAAAATTTTTGTGGGTAATTTTTCCAAGTTTTATCTCGCTCCGTTTAATTTAAAATGGTATCAGCCTCGTTAGCATTGCTATTATGAACCCTATAAGTCCAACGGCGCCTATGCCTAAGAAGCATATTTTTATCGATAGCCATAGCTCACTCCTTCCTGGCTTAACCGCCAGTTTTAATGTTCTTGCGCATTGCGATAGGAAAGACCTTAAACCCATTTTGCCCAACCAGCAAGTTCGCGCTTTTGATAAGATAAACAAGCATTTCTATTAACTTTTCTATCTAGACATCATGGTAAACCGGAGCAAGTTGTTAAACTTTTTGGAATCCCAGCCTTATGCTGTTAAGCAGGTTAACAATGTTTGGTTTATCTTCGCCCTTTATTCCTTTCCAGTCTAAAAGCGCAAATTCAACCTTTTCCAAAGTTCTTTCAACGCATTGCCTCAGAATTGCCTCATCAATTTTGGCTATGGCGTATTTTGGTATCATGTGCCCGAAGGCTATGTCGCCTTCTAAAGCCATTTTAGTGAATTTTTCGTTGTAATGCGGGCCTCCGATGCCAAGTATTGCCTTGCTTTTTTGTTGGCTGAAATTTTCAACGGTTTTTATTGCAGCATGTGCAACAACCTCTGCTGCTTCTAAATCTTCCCATTCTTTTGGTGTGCTTCCCAGTTCGGCAAACATTGCTGGCACATCCAATGATGGACCATGATGGGTGCATTCATAGGAAACTTTGTAGTTCAAATCTTTTTCTTCAACAAGCCTTGACATGGTGCTTAATGCAGCTTTCATGGCGTTCGCTGGCGCAATAGACACTTTTCTTGGAATTCCACCCAAATCTGCATCTCCAAGGTTTCCAGGGGTATGCACTGACAGCGTGGGGGTTCCGCTTAAGCTGCTATGTCTTGAAATGAAAATGATGAGGTCTAGTGTGGGATAAAGCTTGACTATGTCTTGCGCATAAACTAGCTCTTCGTCTAACATTATAAGTTCAACTTTTCGGTTAGAAACCTCCGCGGCATACGCTTTTTCTCTAATAGGCTTGAATGGATAGTTGCTTAGGATTTGTTTTGCGATGTTGGTGCTTGCCATGTCTTTTGTTGATGCAGCTATCAGAATCATTTTGTTCCCAATTGAAGATGACCAGTCTAAGGATAAAGGTTTCCATAAAACTTATAATGTCTGAAACTGTTGAAGCTTTAGGTTTAAGCAGCTGGAAAGTGGAAGAATGCACCTAATTAACTTCAAGAATTTGTCTGGTCAACAGCTTTTAGAGATTATCGATAAGGCTATTGAGGTTAAGCGAAATCCGGAAAAGTATCGTAGGGCTTTGGACGGTAAATCCTTAGCCATGATATTCCAGAAAACCTCAACGCGAACCAGAGTCTCTTTTGAGGTGGCTATGACCCAGCTTGGGGGTCACGCGCTCTACATTGATTGGAGGACAACAAACTTTACAATAGCCGACATATACGACGAAACACAATACCTGTCGAGGAATGTTGACTGCATAATGGCGAGACTATTGCGGAACGCCGATTTGCAAGTTATGGCTAAAGCCTCAAGGGTTCCAGTGATTAACGGCTGCGATGAAAAATACCATCCAAGCCAAGCAATAGCCGATTTAATGACTATGAAGGAGAAGAAGGGCAAGCTGAAGGGCTTAAAACTTGTCTACATTGGTGTTCATAATAATGTTTGCAATTCCCTAATTGAAGGTTGTACAAAAACCGGTGTGAAAATAACCACCGTAACGCCGATATTCAATGAACCTTCAAGGGATGATGAGCTTCTTGAGGAGGCTAGGAAAACTGGACTGTACGAGACCACGTTGGATGTTAAGGAAGCCATAAAAGATGCGGACTTCGTCTACACCGACACTTGGGTTGACATGGAGTTTTTCACGGACCCAAAATTTGCCGCTGAAAAGGAAAAGCGTATCAAACTTATGATGCCATATCAGATAAATAAGGAGTTACTGCGAGGAAGCAAAGCCTACATTATGCATGACATGCCAATCCACAGAGGCTACGAGATAAGCGAAGACGTGATAGAAAGCCCAAACTCGATCATCTATGAGCAAAGTGAGAACCGCCTTTACTCGGCGAAGGCCATACTGCTTAAACTGCTCGGAAAATTCTAGCTATGGCGGTTATTGTGGCTGGAAATTTGGAAGTAGCTGGTTGGAATCTCGTTGCTCCTTGCGGTCTTTACTGTGGTGAATGCACTGGCTTCCTCAGTGGCGAGTGTGAAGGCTGCAGAAGCAATAAGGGCTTAAGCATAGAATATCAGAAATACTGCAAAATCTATAAGTGTGCCACTAGCAAAAACCTTGATTTATGCTTGGATTGCGAAAGTTTTCCATGCAAGTTTTTTGATTTCTTTAAAGCGGAAACATTGGAGTCAAGTGCATGGTTTTTAGATGTTTGGTGCAATATGAAGCAAGTCAAGGAATATGGTGTTTCAAAGTTTCTTAAAGCTAAAGAAAAATGGTTGGAGAAGAGAAAGGCTTGCGCCGCGAAAAGAGGAATAAAATACTGTGACGAGTGCAAGCAGTGGCCTTGCGAACTATTGAAAAGGGAAATTCTCATACCAATGAATTTACAAAAGTTTAAGGAATACATGTCTAAATTTGAGGAAAATTCCAGATAACCTCGGTGATTTGCGGGTTTATTCAAAGTGACGCTGATTCCTTGTTCCTGCATCTTTAGTGTTGAGTTTTAAGCAGCAAAAAATTTATAAAAGGAAAATTTTTCGGGAAAATTTCAGAGGATAGAAAACGTATGCGTAGTTCGCTCAAAAGAGCACGTGGAACATGCTTCCGAAGTTCGACGATAATGTTGGGTGTTCGATATGGGCATCCACATTATCGCCGAATTTCGGGGTGTGGATCCCCGCAAAATTTCAAGAGTGGAAGATGTTCAGGTGGTTTTGGATAGGGTAGTTGCTAAATCTGGTTTGCACGCGGTCTCTTCAAGTTTCCACCAATTTGAGCCTCATGGGGTTTCTGCCATCTATCTCATAAGCGAGTCGCACTTAAGCGTTCACACGTGGCCGGAGTATGGTTATGTGGCTTTAGACATTTTCACATGTGGGGATGATGGTCCAGCTTTGAAGGCTTTTGATTTGCTGGTGGAGGAGTTTCAGCCTAAAAGTGTCGAGAAACGTGTTATAAGGAGGGATGTCCTTGGAGAGGCTGGAAGCCAAAATACTCCGTGAACTTGCAGCTTCGGGGAAAACTTTCTGGGAGCTTCTCCAAAAAGTTGACAGCCCATTAAAAGATTTTGTAGTTGCCCTTAAGAGGCTTAATGGCGAAGGACTTATAACCGTTGATGAGAGCGGCTTCCGCATAACTGAGAAGGGTAAAGCAAAAATTAACCCAAGAAGCCTAGACTTTGAAGGGAAAGTCTGTCCATCATGTCTTGGCAAGCGAATAATTCCAGAAGCGAAATTCAAAGAAATTCTTGAAGAGTTTAAACGGATTGCCGAAAAGAGACCAAGCCCAACCCTAGACTTTTTCCAAGGTTATATGCTTGAGCAGGATGTGGTTGCACGGACAGCCTTAATGCATCATTATGGAGACTTGGATGGGAAAGACATTGTTCTGATAGGCGACGATGACTTGTTAAGTGTTGCCCTAGCCCTAACTGGTTTGCCTTCCCGCATAACAGTTCTGGACATCGACAAACGTTTAGGCGATTTCCTAGGGAGCATAAACAAGGATTATGGCTTTAACATAGAGTTTGTCGAATATAATGTGGCTGAACCCTTGCCTAAGGAGCTTCGAGGAAGGTTCGACGTATTTTCCTCGGAGCCTCTCGAAACTGTTTCTGGCTTGAGGGCTTTCATTGTGAGGGGCGTTTCATGCCTTAAAGAGAACGGTGTTGGATATTTTGGCTTAACCCACTACGAGGCTTCACTGAAGAAGTGGTTGGCTGTTCAGAAACTGCTTGCCAACATGAACTGCGTCATCACAGATGTTATTCAAGGCTTCTCCGTCTATCCAATGGATTATGGCACTGCAGACTACGAGGAATTCGCCTACCATCTAGGCTTTAAAGTGGACAAAAACCCTGGAATCAACTGGTATAAATCCGCCCTATTCAGGTTTGAAGTGCTTGGCACAGCAAAACTACCAGCCAGTGCGGACAGAAAATTGCGGATTAAGTTTGTTGACCCTGATGAGGATTTAACCCATCCAGAACTGCGCCGTGAAATTCTTAAAAAATTAGATGTTGTCGGTGGTGTGTCGCGTTAGCCCTATTTTGGAAGTGGGTTTTGTGTCGCCTAGCAAAGTGAAACAATCAGACGCGGCTCTTGTGAATGTGAGGATCCGACATGCTGATGAGAAAGATTTAGAGGAGATTGTTAGGCTTTCGGAGAAGCTTGGAAGGGACGAGAGCGCCATGGACTCTATGATTTCGCCTTTGCCCAGCGAATTCCAAAGCCCAAGCTGGATTCTTAAAAACATAAAGGGCGAGAATACGGTGGTTTTTGTCGCTGAAGTTGAAGGTAAAATTGTAGGTTATTCGCTTGGCTGGGTTAGCCAGCCATGGGCTTACAAGGGAAAGAGGGGTTACATATGCGACTGCTTTGTTGAAAAATCTTACAGGAGACGCGGCATAGGTAAGGCGCTGGTGAAGGCTATGCTTGAATGGTTCATGAACAAGGGCGTGGAATGCGTTGAAGCCGACGTTTACTCCAACAACGTGCCGTCTCTAAAGCTTTTCGAAAAGTTAGGTTTTGAAGAAATTTTCAAGAGGCTGCGTTTCACAGTAAAAAGTCATAAACAACAATAACGACGGCTTATTTCAATATCATATCTACAAATTTTTCAGGTTGAAACTCTTCTAAATCATCATATTTTTGTCCAGTTCCAACAAATAATATGGGTTTTTGCGTGACGTATGTTACGCTTAAAGCCGAGCCGCCTTTAATGTCAGCGTCCACCTTCGTCAGTATTGTTGCGTCTATGCCAACGCTTTTGTGGAATTCTTCTGCCTGCATTACTGCATCATTGCCTGTTAAGGAATCAACTGTTAAAATGGTTAGGTCGGGGTTTACGACACGCTTTATCTTTGCAAGTTCGCTCATTAGGTTGCGGTTTGTCTGCATCCTACCAGCTGTATCAATCAATACTGCGTGGATTCCATGAGCCTTTGCATGATTAATTGCATCGTAGGCTACAGCCGCCGGATCTGCACCATACTTGTGCTTTATCATTCTTATGCCCAAACGCTTGGCGTGGGTTTCCAACTGTTCTATTGAGCCCGCCCGATAGGTGTCGCTGCATGCAAGCACAACAGTATAACCCTTATCATTCAAGAGTTTGGCAACCTTTGCTATTGTTGTTGTTTTTCCAGTGCCATTTATCCCAACAAAAACTATGACAAAGGGCTCTTTCCTTCTTCTTTTCTCCTCAACAGCCTTAAAGAAGTCTATTTTGCTGTTTGTGCGCATGACTTCCAATAGCACTTCGCGAAGGTGTTGCTCCACAATCTTCCTTTTATCCTCTAATCTTTTAACTTGAACCCCGTTTAGGCGTTTTTCCATCTCTTCGCATATGCGTTCCGCCACTGGAACTGCAACATCATTTTCTATTAGGTTTAGCTTAAAATCTGAAAGTATTGGGCGGAGATTTTCGGGTTTAAGCTCTGTTGTAGTAATCTTACTTACGAGGCTGCTTAAGCCGGATTTAAGCTTCTCAAACATTCCTTGAGGAGGACTCCTTTCTTAATTGGGCTGCCAACTCCTCAAAGCGTTCCCTATCCTCATTAATTCTGTCAACAACCTGTGAAAACTGCTGTTGGAGGGACACCCTGCTTTTTTCCAAGTCTTCAAGCCTCTTCTTAATTATCTCCCTAGCCTCTTGCAACGTTTTCTCAACTGAGACGCCCGCCCCAATCCCAACAGTCACCTTGTCTGGGGTTTCAAGCCTTGCTTTTATGTAGGAGTTTCCTCCTATAGGAACAAGGAGTTCCGCGTTCTCCTTCTGCTTTTCTAAACCCTCCAGCGTCATGTTCGCATAAGTCAAGTCCGTTATTACAGCGTTTATCATGCTTATTCGAGATTGTAGGGCTTCCGCTGTCTGCTCCAGAATGCGTATCTCAACGCTTAACCTTCTAAGCTCTTCCTCAGCTTTTGCCGCCAAATCCCTCTTCCCCTGCAACCATCTTCCTTATCAACGGATCCTCAATTTCTTGCGGCGATATCTCGTCGACACCAGTTATTTTTATATGAAACCGCTTGACACGGTGTTTGCTGCCCAACTCAGTATAGACCTTCTCTACAGCGTGTTCGGGCTTAACTGCTATGACCTCCTTTCTGAAGTGGGTTTTCAGGTTTGGTTTTCTAATTTCTCCTGTGACTCTGAAAACTTTCACTTTACTCATCTTCCTTTACTACACCCAAGGCATGTCCAATTATAAACATTTCTGGACCAGTTGTTAGCGAACCAGCAACAGCAGCATGACTATTGCCTATAAGCCCCGTCCCCACGTATGGTATGCCACAGTTAACCGTGCCCACATCCACTGGCACTTTGAGGACGTCCTCCAAAAGCTTACGCTCATCCTCTTTTAGGAGTGGATGGGCGAGCACCCCCTTGTTGGTTGCAACCGCCAAAGAACCCACGTAGGGGAGTTGAGCTATTTCTCCTGGAACGGCTTCAACACCGAGGGTGTCGGAAATTTTTCTAATCTCAGATGTCTTAAGCCTAGGGTCTACGATTGCGCCGTGGTCGTTTGCCAAAACCATGTTTCCATAAGCCGTCTTCTTGGTTTCCATCACTGTTATGTTTCCGTCAAATACACTCTTTATCGCTTCAATTTCGTCATCCCTTATAAAGTGGGGCAGCAAAATCCCATTTGAGTTGGCGCATGCTAGGGCGCCCACCAGAATTGAGCCGCCTATTGTTGTGTGCACAAGTTTGACTTTAAGCCAGTTTCCAATTCTCTCAGCCTTTTTAAGGGGGACAAGTTTCGGGATAATGAGAATTTTCTCGGTGGCTAATGAGTATACTCCTATGCTGGCACTTCCAAAGAGGCTTGTTAGGTAAATTGCCAAGCTCAGTCTCCTTCAGCTAAATAAACAGTAACGTTTCCATTCTTGTCTCTGGCAGCTCTAACACGTATTTTCCGCGGAGGCTTCTCTATGCCTCTGCTCCAAACCCTCTCATTCACCTCATTACTTATAATAAGCCTCTTAGGCTCGACTTCTTCCTCTTCTTCACCTTCCCTTCTGGCTTCCAGCTTCATATGTCTCTTAATAAAATCTCGTATTATCCTAATGGCTTTGGGCGCCCTCTTGTTCGGGGGCACAAGCCAAGCCTTACTAAGCGGTATCGTGTAAAACCTTTCTTCAACGATTTCCTCTTCAATCTCCTCTTTCGGAGGCTTAACCCCTTCTTCCTTTATCTCTTCGGCAGCTTCCTCTTCTGGCGGTTTTTCAGCTTCAGCTTCTTCCAGCTCTTCCTCTAGAAATTCATCTGCAACCTCTTCTCCTTTCTGCTCGGCTTCCTCTTCAACGGTTTCTTCCTTAACTTCTTCGCCAGCCTTTTCTTCAGCTTCCTTAGTTCTCATACGGTTTCACCTTTAAGCCTTTATTTTTCTAGTTCTCCAGTGTCTCCTTTTTGGGTGTGTTCTAAATTTTCCAGCTGTTTTGGCTATAACCCACGTTGGAACAGCCTTTTTCTGTTTCCCAGCTTTTGCCAGTCTCCTCTTTTTGGCTGGAGGCTTGAATCTAGCCATATCAAACCCTTCTTATCTTTATTTCCCGCTTTTGGGTTTGCAGTTGAATTAGTATTTGTTTAAGTTGCTCGTCGGTTAGGGGTACTGGCAACTTTCCCATTTGGGCTAGCTGGATTAGCTGAAGCTCCAGTTGTGCCGTAAACTCTGGCTTAACAAGTTTCAGGTTTGCCAGCCTTTGCCTCGCTTCTGGCGTTAGGATGGTTTTTAAAATGGCTTGTTTTTGCATTTCCAGCTGTTGTTCCATTTGGGCTCTTCGTTGTTCCTCGGCTATTCTTCTCTGCAGTGCCAAAAGTTTTTTCTGGCGAAGTTCTTCAAGTTCTTCCTCTGACATCTTTAATCACTCTTCTGGTACTTTTCCAGCTCTGGAATTTCCTTCAACAAGTCCTTCTTTACCTCTTCAGCTATCTCCTCCAGAAGCTTTCTCCCTTCCTTGGTTATTCGTCTTCCCTTGTTCTGAAATTTTTCCACAAGCCCAGCATCTTCAAGTTGTTGCAAAGCCTTTCTTATTATTGCACCGCCGGCTTTAACAGCGTGTTCTGGTCTGACACCGAAGTCTTTTCTACCACCATATTCTGCGCGGAGCCTTTCTATCCCTATTGGTCCATGAATGTATATTTTGCGCAGCAGCGAGGCGCATCTTACATACCACCAGTCCGGGTTTTCCGGTGGTCTCTGTGTGTGGGCACCTGTTTTAACTATGCTTGCCCATGCCGGAGGTGTTATCTCGTCAACATTTTCCTTTAGATAATTGGCTAGTTTTTGTATGAATTCTGGTGCTGGCACATCGTTTGGAGTTGGCAATTTCAATCTTTCCCCGCTGTTTTCCTTCAGTAATTCACCAAGCCCAATATAAAGGCTTTCACATTTTTGACTTTTTTCTTCGTCGTTTGTAAAGGATAAAAGTGTGTCCCCTAACCTCCACAAGGTCTGCTTCAGTCTGTTTAGAAATTGCTGTTGCTATTGCGCTGGCTTTTGCCTCTTGTAGGGCACTTTTCAAAATTTTGATTTTGACGATTTCCCTTTTCTCAAGTTGCTTTTCAATCTCCTTTATGAGTTCATTGGAAATTTGCTTTTTCCCAATCCAAATGGTGGGTTTTTCTTCACCGAACTCGCTTTTTATGCGACGTTTCATTCTAGGAGTAAGCCTACTCATTCCTCTTCTTCCTTTTAAGGGGTATG
>Ga0080004_1103445_pt1 | contig 18851 bp, 25 predicted proteins | sample WasSprMetagenome_FD_69207 | JGI IMG/M metagenome (GOLD analysis project Ga0080004, IMG submission 69207) | Sulfidic aquatic microbial communities from Washburn Spring, Yellowstone National Park, USA - WS (SPADES assembly) (version 2) | ecosystem: Environmental > Aquatic > Thermal springs > Hot...
GTATATCCCATGGTATGCAGGGTACAGTAGAAAATACGAACCAGGACTACGTAAATCAAACCGTGGAAAAAGCCGACGGGCCGGGCTTTAACGGGCCCGCCCCCACCCCGTCGGGCGGTCAGGCGGGGATAGATAAGCGCGCAATAAAGGCAGTAATAAACGTGATAAAGCGTAAACGCAGCTTTGTGTTCATGTACGAAGACGTAATGAACGAGTTAGAGAAACTAATACCTAATGAGGATGAACGTGATGAAATAATAGCAAACTTAAACCTGGACATAATGTATGGGGAAATAAGGCATTTGTATATGATCCACATGGATGAGTGGGGCGAATGGGACATAATCGCAGCATCACCAATAGACCTGGATACTGAACAGTTAGCCATATTGAGGATTCTCGCCAATCGCTACGATATTGATCACTACGACGAGGATGACCTCGACGAGTTATATTTAAACGTTAAGAACATGCGTAAGCGTGTATATGAAGCAATAAATGCCGTGATTAGGGCGTGGTCTAAGCGTAAACCGATGGATGTGGCAAGAATGCTCGCCGAGGAACACGGCGTCGAAGCCTAAACCACGTAAAAACCACCGCATATTAAAAACCACCCATTCTTCGAGGAATTTTAACCCTTATTATGCCCTTATTTACTCCATGGTTCGAACATTGAAAAGCCGTATAGTTTCCTTAAACCACTGGTAGTAAGCTCAAACGTTGTATCCCATGTATAATAGCCCTCCTCACTTTCCTCACGTCCCCATTTCCTCACAATGGCCCTTTGTCCCTCCCTCACACAAACATACTCATGCGTTGAATACCACGGGCCCTCGCTAATATACGTAAACCACTTCCCCTCACCATCCACCGTAACCCTCTCATTCACGTGCAAAATATACGATGATCCACCAACATCTTCGCACATATATCCTTCTCTCTCCAGATTTCTGATCAGTCTTTCCTTTTCCTCATAATTGTATATCTTACCCAGGTACTCCACCATACACATAAACAAAAACATAGCCAATATTTAAGCGTATCTTTACATGAAAACACAACACAAGAAACATGATAAGGACAAATTTAGAGAAACAAAAACTATGTTTCCGCTAGTACCAATACTTACGCCAATTCCACTAATGTCCCGCAACCACAACTTCGAAGTTCCCACTAATTCAAAATCTCCGTAGTTGCACTAGTTTTTTCTAGTAATAATAGTAGTAGCGGTAATAGTGTGCAATGCTGATGTATCATTCATTTTGCGAAAAATGAAGATTTATTAAGTTGTGATTGCGGGACATTAGTAATGGTAAAAAGGCGTGTCCATATAGCATTCACGAGATTGAGTGATGAGGATGGTGGTAAGTTCATGGTGTCCGTCCGTACACGAGACTATTCCGTCTTTGTATGCCCATTCTGTGGAAACGTGGTACCCACCAGGGGAGGCTATAAACACCTATCAACCCACGGGATCCAATCGAGTAAGTTATCCAGCAAGCTTAGCTACACGGTGGTGATGCACGCCGACGAGGACACGGTTAGAGGCTTAGCCGTGCTACTCAACGCCTACTTAACATCGTCGTTTGGGTACATGTTATTGATGGGTAAGCGCGTCGTTGGGGTGGGTAAGCACGTGTTCGCAACCCTTGCGTCATTGATTAGGGAGAAACCCAATGCTTTCGCGGACGTGTTCATGCAAGTCATACCACTCGCTGCATTGGCAATACCGTTAAGCAATAGTGCTGCGATTTACGTGTTCAAGTTCGGCAGGTACATGACGCTCTACGTGGGTTATGACTTCGCCACAGGATCCATAGCTATGATCGAGAAGGATGGCGATGTGCTCTACACCAGGGGATCCAACGCGGACTCCCTGGCGAAGACTGTGTATACCTACATAACCGAGAGGAGAGAAATGTGGAGAAGAAAATGGAAGCAACGCAGTGAGAAAAAACAAGTCGTTAGTAATGCTGCACCACCTCCACCGCCACCACCAATCGATACGCGAATTATAAACACGAATGTAGTGAACACGCCGCCCACAGCAGTTTCAAGTACTAATAATGTGGGTGGTGACGGTAACACATCCACGGTGCCTAGCAACCTCGAGGAATTCGAGATGGAACTAAAGGGTAACCCCTACTTTACGTATTTCCAGAGGAAGTCCGTGGAGCCACATCTCGATGAGAAAAACCGTAGTTCCGCGTAATTATCATTTAAATAATTGCGTTTTTGTTGTTTTTGCGTATGAGGGTTGATGTGATACTTTGGGTTAGGGCGGACTGCCCCTATTGTAATGCGGTGCAGCCCAGGTTGGAGTTCGCACTTAGGCGTTTGGGTGTTGAGTTGATCACCAGGAACATGGAGTTCATGAAACCAATAATTAGCGAAAACGCCTTAATCATCGACCCAGAGAGCGGCGAGGTGATCGATAAGGTGGGCATCGAAGCCAGGGGACTTTACGTCACGCCCTTCCTCGAGCTTAGGGTGTACGGTGACAGCGGCGATACGCTAACAATAATAATACCTGGCTTAGCCAGGTACGCAGTCACGGAAAGCGGCGAGAGGGTGTTCGGTCTCAAGCCCGCGGTGGAGAGGTACGTGGAGAACATCACCGAGTTAGTCAGGAACATAATCAGCGGCAGGGGCAGGCAAACCGTTAGGATAACGTATGACTGACACGATCAGTATCATTTTTAAACTAAAAATGTGCTTGTTAGTGTAATGAGCACTGTCCTGGATGAGTTGGTGAATAAGGCCAATGACTTCCTGGACTCGTACCTACGCAAGAACTACAAGCAACGCTTTAGTTTCGGGCACCCCGCTGCGTACATAAAACCACCCATCGAGTACTGCCTAAACGCTGTTAGGGAGGACATGAGCAGGAGTGGTGATTTGGATCCAAATGACTTCCTGCGTCAGTTCAGGTTTTGCATGACTGACATAACGTCCGCGATAGCCAGGACTGCCGCGGAGACAGAGAAATTCATAGAGTCATACGCATCGCAACTAAAGGGTGGTAAGAAGACCGAGGAAGCACAGGCGGTGAGTAGGTAATGCTACTGCCTAAGTTGCTCGCCGACATTAGGTTATTCAAGGAAGTACACAACATAATCGAGGGTAAGGTAAAGGCACTCAAGGAGCTTAGGGAGCGTGCCAGGACACCGTGGACGCCGACAAGCGAGGAAGAGTGGGCGAAGGTGAGAGGCATCAGGATACCGCGTAGTTACTTCGGCATTGTTAGGACTGCGAGTAATAATTATGTACATGCGGGTTACGGCGTGCTGCTCGAGATGCCCGTCATTGACGAGAAATCACCGAGACTTGATTTGCCTGTTAGTGATGTTATGATTATGATGTCGCCAACGACAGTGGCACTCGGCACCGACGAGTTCATGCAGGCGTTCAGCGACACCATCGTATCATCGAGGGAGCACGCACTCGAGGAAACAATAAGGCGTGGTACTCACAGACGCAAAGCTTAAATAATTCATCATTTAAATACCGAGCGTATGTCAGCGATAGGTAATGTACTGAAAAACACGAACTTCTGGCTAGCACTGATAATCGCAGCGGCAGCGGCAGTAGTGGTTGCACTTGGTGTATCAATGATGCCAACAAGCTTCGCACTAGGCTTCATACTCGAAATAGTCGGCGTCGTGTTGGCAGGACTCTCGACATCACTATTCGTAGTCACTGGAGTACAGGCAGCCAGGAAGCAAAGAAGGGCCATGAGCGGTTACGTGTAAGTGCATGTTCAATGTGAAGCTAAAAAATAAAAACTAAAAAGCAGTATTGCTTTTTGTGGACATATTAAGCGAAATCCTCGCGTTGGGAGGCACGTCGTTCGTTGTCGGCTTCATAGTTGGACTATTCATAAGAGCACTGAGCAAGGTGATAGCATTAATACTCGGCGCATTCCTAGCTGGTTTACTGATGCTCGCTAGTTATGGTGTAGTCACAATAAATTACACAGCACTAGGCAACATGATTTTCGAACTATTCTCCTACCTAGGCTCGTTAGCACTCGCCGGTACCGCTGCACCGTTCTTCCTGGGGTTCGCGATTGGTTGGTCAGTCGCACCAAAGAAAATCAGGAAAAGATACATCGACTCCTACGTGTGATCACCATGTCACTGCGGAGACCATTAGACACACCGGGTGGTGCCGAGGACGTGCGTGTTGTGTACGCGATTATTGGTTTTGCCTCCGCATACTCATTCATGTTCAACACGCTGATCGGCGTGACATACGACGTCAGCTTCGCACAATTAATCATAGCGTTCACATCGGCATTGTTCCAACTACTTGCACCGCAAGTCTCGAGGTCTACAAGGGCCATGTCATCGCCGTACCTGGGCGAGACGAACGCGTACACTGTCGTGAATTGGGTATCCGTGTTGGCACTCACGTATGCTGTGTCATACGTGTTCGGCGTCACAGATATGGTCGCAGTAACAATAGCCGCGGTATCCACGTATACATTGTTCGCAGCGATTATGCATTTACGACTACCACCCAAACCACCAGCAACGATGGTTTTAATGCTTAGTCTCCTTGGTGGTGGCGTTATGACATGCATGGACTTGGCGTTAATTATCATTTTTAAACTACTAATTGGTACCTACTAGCGATGAGTAGTGATGATGAGTACGCGCCACTCGAGGAATTAGCAGCCAGGACATTGACATACAGGGAAGCGAGACAGGCACTCACGAAGATCACGCTTGAGGATTACCTGTACGTGTTCCTGGTTATAGTCCTTGCACTAACCGACCTAATGATTTTCCACATACCACCGCAATTAATCGCCCAATACATATTGAAGATACCAGTCATACTGCCCAAGGTCGTTGTTGAAGCAGGGCCGGCGATGACTTACCTATTCGTGTTCTGGACGCTCGGTGCCTACGCGATATACTTCATACTCAGGGACAAGGTACTCCCACCATTGTTTTACCTACTCGATGGCTTCATAACAGGCATATCCTCACTAATCGCGTTTTTCTACACAGGCATACCAACACTCCTGGTGTTCACGGGAATGGCACTCTTCGAGTTAGCTGCGTTGCATGCGTCGTACTTCAGCACACGGGATAGGTTGAAGGACGCGATCTACGACGCCTACATATACGGCGTGAGGACACCATTCACAGAGGACGAGTTAAGGCTCATCGGCTTCACCGACGAGGAACTCGAGGAATTACTAGGAAAGAGGGAGAAAACCGAGAGTAAGAAGGAGGAGGTGGTTTACGAGGAGGGTGAGGAGGGATGATTGGGGCGTGGCAATTACCAACCACGCCACAGTCAATGATTGAGTTAATCATTGCACTACTCGTTTGGGCACTCACGCAGTCAGTGGGCAACGCAATAATGGACCGCGTGCTAGGCAGGGTGTTCAGGGGCTACGTGGGTAAGGTGCCCTACGGCTCCACGTACAAGCACTTCCTCGAGCACGCGATTGACTTCGGTGCCCACGGCACGTACACGTACGCGTTCACATCATCCGTAGCGGCAGGTATTGGTGAGGAGATCATGTGGTTCGGTGCTCCGATGTTCGTCGGTTGGATGGCAACAAACAACCTAATTCCAACAATTGCACTAATGCTCGCCAGCGGCATAGCCTGGGCGGGTATCCACTCATTTAATTACTTCGACTACGCCAGGAGAGTCAGGCTTTATAGGTATAGGTGGTTGGCGTTTGGTGGGGCGATGGGTTACTACGTGCCTGCTGCAATCGGCTCTATCACACTGTGGGTGCTGGGTTTCGGTTACGTGTCAATCATGCTCCACACAATCTACGACTTATCAATATCACTGAGAGAAACCAGGCTCCTGAAGGAACGAGCGAGACTACACAGGGAGTACCAGGTAAAGGGCAGGAAGAGGGTTTCGCCATACGCGGGCGAGTCATATGTGGGTGAAGGATCGTGATAAAAACCGTGGAGAACCACGGCGTATCATTTTTAACCAAGTCCTTTTCACTGCATTGTGATGCCTAAGTTTGAGTTTGGGTTCAAAAGGGTGATGTGGATTGTGATAGGCGTGGTAGTTGCAATGATAGCGTTCCTCGCTGCAATAGCCATAGCCACGAAGTACGGCGTGTGGGGATTAGCAGCAGGCTCTTCGTTATTCACCGCCGCAGGCATAATAATGGGTAGGGCAATATTCGAGAGGGAGTGCAATTACGAGAGCCCAATCGTGCGTTATGTACGAGGTTACGTGCCTGGCGATGTAGCTAGGGAGTACGTCAGGACGATAGAGGTTATCTTGCCAGCCGAGATTAAGATGGCGGTCGAGAGGATGAGGGTTGGGCATGCAGGTGGTTCGTGATGGGTTACCCACCACAATACCCACCTCAATACTACGGTGCCCCACCACAGCAACCCCAATACGTCACAGAAGACGAGGTAGCACAGATTGTTGAGAACGCAATCAATGAAAAACTCAGGCAAGTACTGCCTCAAGTGTTGCCTCAAGTATTTAAGCAAACAATAGATAGGGTTAATGCTCTCGAGAGGGATGTTCGCGAATTAAAACAGAGAGTTGACGAGTTGGCTCGGGAAATCAATGAAATAGCGCGTATGGTGCCCGACATAAACAGGATCCTGCCCGCGGTTATCGAGAGCAGCGTCGAGGGTGCCACAAAGACCACGGTTGGCGAAGCAATAAGGCGTGCTGAGGAGGCTGCGAGCGTCATTTCCGCAAAGGTCGACGAAATGATGAGGAAGGGCGTTACCGTAGACACATCAAAACTCGACGCAGTGCTGGCTCAGTTAAATGATACTGCGGGTAAATTGTCGAGACTCAGCGAGACGATGAGCACAAACCTGGCGGTAATCACGAAATTCGCGAACAGTGCTCAAACAATCATGGATGAATTAAGCACCTTGAGTAGGAAGCTCAATGATATGCAGAACACGATCAACGTGATACAGAACACGATTAGGGAGTTAGTCAACGACATAACGACGATCAGCACCAAGCAGGAGAATATTGAGAAAAACATCGCCAATTTACCCGCGATGATTGGCGACCTCGCGGCAATAGTAAGGCAAGCCATCACGAAAGGCAGCGGCACCACTCAAACATAGTCATTACGCGCACGCTTCAACTCCCTAACGAACCTACTCGGATCCTTAACAACATACAACCTACTCTTTCTCGGGTTGCTGTTACTACCACCAACATACTCATCAATAACACCCTCACTCCTCAACCTACGCAACAACGACCTCGCACTGTACGGATCCAAACCAAGCCAATGAACAAGGTGCTTCGCCCTCACAAACCTCTTACCCCTGAATTTCTCCGCCACAAAGTAACGCTAAACAACGCATATTTAAATTATGTGTTTAAAGTAAACCGTGATCAATAACGCTTATTAACTAGTTAATCTCCTAAGGATTGTATGTCAAGCACATTCACGACAGAGAAAAAGACAGCAAAAGAGGATTACGCCCCCTTTGAGCCAGGCAGACACTCGATAGCACTGGGCAAAACACTCCTCAACGAGGGCGTGTATTACGAGATCGATAGGCGCGAGGTCGACAAGGAATTATACAATCTCGAACGCCGAGCACTCGACACATACCTAAAGGAGAAGTGCAAAAGAGTCGGTGAGGAAGATATCACACTCCCTAAAGGCGTACTTACCCTTACTCCTGGGGAGTACCGAGCCACCATAAGTATGTACGAGTGCCCTGTTGGCAGGGTTGGCGTGATTGAAGAACGCACAGACGAATCCAGACACATTTGGGTGGCTGTCGGTGAGGACGCATGGAGAAGCATGAAACAATGGGCAAAGGACTTCCTAGGGGACTTGTTGGCGAGCAAGCGTGGAATGAATGAGGAAGTCCGCGAGGAAATAGAGAACACCCTAGCACGCGTGAGGAACATGCCTGAGTAACACCATTAATCATCATTACACAAACCACATTAAAATCAATCATAATTAGTAAGCCATAAACAGCAATGCTTATTAACTAGTTAATCTCCTTTGGTTTGTATGGCGAGGACGGTTACGAAAGAGAGACCTACTGAAGAGGAAAACGCCGTTTTTGCTCCGAGCAAGCACGCAATAATACTGGACAAGTCCTTCACCGACGTGGGCGGTTTCTATTACATGATTAATGGGAGCGAGATCGACAATGAAATGTATAATCTCGAACGCGATGCACTCAATGCATACCTAGATAAGGAGTGCGAAAAGGTCGGCGTACAGGAGTTCAGGGTACCAGAGGGCATACTCAGCAGCAGGGAGTACAGAGGCACTGTAGGGTTGTACAACTGCCCAATCGGCAAGGTCGCCGTAGCCGACATAAACATGGGGGTTGTAGAGAGGACTTGGGTATCCGTCGGCAGGGACTCATGGAGAAAGGCGAAGCACTGGGCAGAGGACTTCCTAGGTGACTTGGTGAAGAGCGACCTCGTGAAGAGCGAGGAACAACGCAGGGAATTGCAGGAGTACCTAACAGGCATAAAGAACCTACCCGAGTAACACCATTGCCAAAGTCACGTTAAAATCAAACATAATTAAATAGATAAATACTTAAATAGTTCTTACTGCATGGTTTAGTTGCTATGAAAGTCGGATCAATAATGTACATACTCGGTGTAGTAACACTAGTCGCTGTGCTGGTAATGAGTGGTGTGGTGCTTGGGCAGAGCTATCCCATATACCTCCCAGGTGGGCCTGTAGTTACTGCGCTCAATAACCCAAGCATTGCAGTTGTCGCGAGTGTGCATGCTAATTACTCGTGGTCGACACCCATAGGCCCAACGAGCAGCAGCCCGCTGCTTGTTCATTTACCAAGCACGACGTGGTTGGGGTATTACTCGGACGGCAATTACTACGCAGCGATTAATTTCACAGTGAGCGTTTACAACCCAGGCGTGAACACGGGCAGCGTTACTATTTACGTCTCATGCCCACCACCGCTCGGCACGGGCTCAGTCAGCGGTACCGTGCCAAGCAACACCACAGCGTCATTCACCATAACACTTAGTGCTAATGAAAACGCGACGTATGGTGCACAAACATGCCAAGTCTACACAAACCTAAGCACGAACAACGTGACGGCAGTCACAGTGCAAGTACCTGTTGTGGCGAGTAGCTACGCCATTGTTCAGTACAACAACATGTACTACCCAGATGTTCTTTACGTCTTCACGACACCGTACTTCAACTACACAGGCACGGCCTATATACCATCGTCAATAAGCATAACACCGTTCGGCGGCGTATCCATACGCAGCACAGTGACCATGTTCGCAACCCTACCCAACGGTACAACAATAGGGCCATACACTAATAGCGATACATCATCATTCGCACTACCACCACCGACACAGACATACTTGAGCTCATCGTATAGTGTAATGTTTGTAATAACAACGTTGTACACGTTCTACGAAATAATACCTGCAGTACTGCCGTTCATACCCTATGCATACTCAATATCCACGTCACCGTTCGATTGGACTGTCTGGAGTACGTATGGAATGTATGGTGTATCCATTCCGCTAAACAACGGCGTCAATATGACTACGATTTACGCAAGCCCCAACGGCATAACCATCGTGCCCTACGGCACGTTGGTCGCCTACTACACAAACTCGAGTAGGTACTTCACATACCCAGTCATTGATCTATTCTCTGTCGCTAATTTCAACGAAACCGACACAGGCATCGCATTCCCAGCAGCACCTGGCAGCAACAACAAGTTCTGGTTACTGGCGTTCGCGATTAACTCATACTACTTCAGCTCCAAGTTAGTAGTCCCTGAGGTGTTCATGTTCAATGTGGTCAATCCAGGGTACACGGTGAACACGACGTTGCTCACCATCGTGAACGGCACCGCTGGTGCACCACTACCCAGCGGTTTGTCGCTGTCAGCAACGATCACGCCCAACGGCAACTACACACTGGTGAACATGACACTGAGCACACCAATCGCCAACATAACAAACCAAATGATCGTCTTTGAGATGTACATCTATGCAAACACATCATTAGGTTGGCTCATTTCAAGTAGTTCTGGTACCATACCCATCGCCAACCCAACCGAGCCGAACATAACAACGACGTGGTGGGACTTCGCCATACCGTATCACGAGTATATAGTGGTTGGTTGGGCGATCTACAACGTGTCCGTAACGCCATCGCCATACTTAAGAGTACTCAAAACAGTTGGTCTCGCGACCAACTTCCTCTCCAACGTTTACCTAACGCCTGTGGTGAACATGACAATCATTAACAACACAGGCACGCCATTACCAACGCTGCATGTGGGCTTGTCACTCAATGTCACCAACGTTACCATGGGGAGCAACTACGGAGCAACCCTTGTGTACACAAACCAATGGGGCGATTACCTCTACTCGCAATTAACTGGCATAGCCAGTTTAACGAATGATTACTTCAAGGCGTTGGCGTCAAGTCCCGTAATAATGACCACGCCGCACCTCTTCACCGCGATCGCCAACGTTTCAAACATCTACTACCTCCTAATGCTTGCGTACCCATGGGGCAACATGAGCATGCCGATGATCGATGTGTTCCCCAACGGGACGTACGCAATCGTTGGCAACCAATCAGTGCCAGTGCTAAGGCCCGAGAGCATTAATGAGATCTTTACGTACTTCCACGTCCCAGGGAGTTCAGGGCTCTTCACGACTGGGTTAATAATGACTGTGGCACCGATACTAAACGTGAGTGCGTTTTACGGGCTTTACGTGATACCCTACGTTAGGGTAGCACCAATCAACTACACGGGGTACTGCCCACCGTTTGTGGTGACTGGGCCGAGACACTACGTACCATTCATATGCATATTGAACATAACGTTCCCATTCAGCAACTACACAGTGCCAATACCCAAGTACACACCACCGAGGGTGATCAGTACTAAGTACCTGGCGATGTTTGGTTTCAACAACATCACGTGGGCGAACTACACGTACATGCTGCCCAACATCACGAACGCAATAATCAAGCTGAAACTACCCACACCACCATTCTTCCCAGTGCACATGGTAAACGCGACGCCAACGACAACTAAGGTCTATGTGGGCAAGACCGTGAGTATTACCGTGACTGTCACGCTTAACTACACCGCGGTCGCTAACGAGACGCTTGAGGGGCACGTCTACCTAAACGGCTCGTTGGTGAGCACATTCAATGTAACGGTGCCCGCAGGCACGAACACAACAACCACCACGGTGACGTTCCCAGCACCATCAACGCCGGGCACGTACAACGTGACTGTTGCCGTGGGCAACCAAACAAGCGTGTCGACACTAAGCGTGGCACCCGCACCAACAACCACAACGCCAACGCCATCGCCAACGCCCACGACCTCACCAACAATAATCATGTACATAGTTGTGGCGACAGCGGTAATCACAGTAATCGCTGCCGCCGTCTACACCAAGCACCACAGAAAGAGGTTGATCAAGACAAAGGGCAGCAACTACGTCTAAACCACCCACTACCTAACACATTAAAAACAATCAAACACTTCTTCCTTTTTTATCCGATCAATATTCAAACGACTCGTAAACTGCCTAATAGAGTGGTTCTCGGCACGTGGAACAAAAACTAACAATACACGCTAATGGTACTGTAGGATTTCCTACCTTCTGCCTAGAAATAACTCCTAACTAATTACGAAAATGCTTGATTATTATCCTAACGATACGAGAACTGCCTATATAGGCGCGTTCACGAGTTGTGAAACAAAGTACTAATTATGACTGTGGGTATAGGTATTTTATTGCATGTGCCGTTACGCATCATTTTTAAGCAGGTGGTGTATAGGCGTGTTGTGAGTACTGAGGACATCAGGAAGATTGTTGAGGACGCGATACGTAAGTACAACGTGACTCAGTCGGCAGTTAGGGCACAGGTACCGCCTGTGTTCCCGCCGTCGCCTTACGTAATCACTAACAGGTCTACGATGGAGGGCGTGCCCGTTTACATACTCGGTAGGGACCCACCATACATTGGTGACTTGATTGGTTACCAACCAGAGGTGTGGGGCGGCGAGGAGTACTACAGGCTCTACATCGGCATGGTTGAGATATGGGCACAGGTGATGGACAGTGACGACAACGTGGTTGGTTACTACCCATACTACGTCAAAGGCACGCCGTCCTGGGGTGCCATAATCGCCCACGAACACGCGGACAGGGTAAACGGCTCAATAGTGCTGCTGAAAATAGGCATCACAAACCCAATAACTAATGTTGTCGTGCCCGCCAAGTCGATACTTTGGCTCGACAAGGTCTTCGAGGGCAAAATGAGAGTGATCATCGCCGACCCAGCGGGCATCCTTAGGGTTCCAGAGTACGAGACGGCGACCAGGTTCTACCAACTACAAGAGTTACTAAGGCAGTACTCATACACTGCGAACACGCTCCATAGAGAAAACATGTACTTACGCTCGCTGCTCCAGGCTAAGGATTACGAAGCCAGGAAGTACATGGACTTGGCAAATGTGTACGAGAGGAATTACCTAAACCTTGTCGGTTTAACCCACGAACTAAGGGGGCAGTTGGAGCTTATGGAGCGTGAACTCGCGTACATGCAGAGGATGCACGTGGCAGACAGTGAGCATATTGAGTATTTGTCATCGCAGATAACGAGAATGAAAGATATCGTTAATGACTTAATGGCGATCATGTCTCAGTACCACGCCGCAGTGCTCGAGTCAACACGCGGCATAGTGGAAGAAAGGAGGAAGAAGACGGGTGGTAAGGCGACACAGCAGACGCCACAGACGCCCGCCCAAGTGCCTGTGCAGGCACAAACACAGTCACAACAACCACAGCAAGGTGGTGGCTATGTCTAGGGCAGCACCTAGGAGACGAGAACAGGAGCGAGAATTAGGAGAGACACAGTCAGGCAGGGAGTTGTACTTAGCTAAGTTGCGTTCGGGCGTGTACAGCAAGCTCCGCTCGATGGTTGTGTACTCACGAAACCTGAGATTGAGCGAGACTGACTACGAGTACCTGCTCAACATGCTTGATGATGTCGTGGCGAGTGTCCAAACATACATGGAGCTTGTGGCGTCCACAACAAGCGTTAATTACACTCCGTCAAAGATTGTTGCAATGCTCGGCGAGGTTTTCGACAAGTACGAGCACGCGGTTTCAACACTGAGGAACAAGCTCACGCTCCTGCTGAGTGGTTTGTGCCCAACATGCGCGGCGCAATTACCGAGTGACATAAACGCGGTTTTGGAGACCGCGACGGCGTTATTCAACAGGTTAGCCGTGGTGTTCCCAAGCAGGGAACGAGTACCGCAGGAAATCCCAATACCACCAACTCTCACCGAGAGGGAGATGCGTGTTATAAACGCGTTGTATGCCAAGGATGATATGACGATGTCGGTGGACGAGGTAGCACTACTCCTAGGCTCCAGGGAAGCGGCGGAGGACGTGGTTAAAACCCTCGAGTCAAAGGGCATAATCAAGCAAGTATTCAACACGTACTTCGGATACAGAGCAATACAACTAAGGCCAGAAGCAGCTGCGATATTCACCAATAAACCACAAGGCACACCACCATAACAAGAACCCCCGAAGCCAAATGTGGGGAAACGGGGCGACGAGAGAAAATACTTATATTAGGGACAAAGTTGTCTTATTTTCGATGGCTAACAAAAATGCGGGTACGCAATGTTGGGGAGATGTGAGGTACAGCGTATGTGCACGCGGTGCGATTGAGTACCTCATGGAAGAACCAAGTTTTAGAGTAGAAAAGCGCGTCTCCCGTGATAAAACCACAGGATACACCCTAAACGCTTATGGCGTTCCTGAACAAGAACTCACTAAGGAAAGGTATGACGAAACCAAAAGGTTTTTAGACGCATATTTGGCAGAGAAGTGTAGTAAAGAAGCCGAGCACAGCTTCAACGCTAACTACGGTGGTGCCTATTTAATAGTGACGCATCATTTTGAGGTGGATTTGTACACTTGCCCCAACGGTAAGGTGGGCGTCCTCAAATACAACGACAGCAAGGGGAATGAGATGATCGAAGTGTATGTAGGGGAGACAGCGTGGAAAAACGTGAAAAACGCAACAATCGACGAGATGTACGCAACGAACCTGCATCACATCCTATATTGGAATGAATTTTCCAAGCTCAAAGAGGAGGTAGAGAATTTACCCGAGTGACGGTTAGCACTCGCTAAGTTTTAAGATAAAACATATAAAGAACAAGTATGATTTCAATCTTAATGGCAAACAACGAAAAACAAAGTGCCGCGTTATGGAGTAAATCGAGGTATGAGGGCGAGGAAGTATGGGCACATCTCACAATTAAATCACTTATGGAAGAAACGGGCTTTAGTATAGAAGAGAGTGAGGTTGAAGATAAAATCGTCTTGGATGTTTATGGTGTAGATAGTAGAAATCTCAACATGAAAGAGTATAGGACAGCCTTAAGAACGCTTAATACGTATTTGGCGGAGAAGTGCAAGAAAGAGACTGGGTATAACTTTGAGGTCTACGACGATACGACAGACACAGAGGATTACTATGAAATAAGCATGTACACATGCCCAATCGGTAAGGTGGGCGTGCTTAAATACCAATCCGAAGGCACGACTGGAAAAGAAGAGAAATATAGTGTGTATATAGGGAATTTGGCATGGAAAAACGTAAAGGATGAGACAATTGGCATAATAGACGAAATAATAACCTGGGGAGTATCAGAGGAGACAGAGAAGGAATATGATCGACACATAAAGGAGATAGAGAAATTACCCGAGTAATACCAATCATTAAAGTAAAAATTATTAATCCTCAATGCTTGTTTTTAACCCTCGTATGCATGTCCATATGGGAGAATATTTATAAAGGATGGCATGGGCTTACATCCCAATGGCGAGCAAAACCGAAGCAACAAGTAAAGGCGAGAGTAGTGTTGTGTCGAAATACCAATATTCGTTGGAGTTTCATGGGAAGAGGTATAAAGGTATTGAAGGATGGGCTCTCGACAAGATTGAGTCATTCATTGAAGCACCGTTCATATCATTCAACGCGGAAGGAGCGGTACCTCTCCTATACATTCATGGAGAGGACGTTGCTGAGGAAATTAATGAGGATGAATATAATGCTTTAGTAAAGATGCTTGATGTATACTTGTCCGAGGAGTGCGAAAAGCAATACGAGACAGATATGCTCTGGTCTGATGAGGTATATAATGTGAGCTTGTACAACTGCCCCACAGACAAGGTGGGCGTGGTTAAAGTTACCGATGCCAGAGATAGAAATAATGTTAAAGATGTTACTGTGTATGTGGGGAAAAAGGCATGGAGACACGCGAAGGATTATGTGATTGATACAATAGAAGATTATGCATACTTCAGTGATATACCAAGGAGAGTTGTTGAAAGGTACAAAAAAGAAATAGAGAAACTACCTGGTTAATGATTTGCTGTGACATAAGGTAAAAATTTTAAACTTCGCGTCTGCCCTTGCTCCTTGTATGGGCAAGGACAAGGGTAAGGGAAAGGGCCAAATCAGAAGTAGTGACGTTGGTGGGTGCGGCGAGAATAAGAAGAAGGCGAGTGGTTGCTTGGATAGTGAGTGAGTAATCATACACATTAAGCTTAAAACCTCAAAATCAGTAGTTGTTTGTGGTTTCTCCTGCACGCAGGACGTTTGATGCGTTTGCGGAGTCCACAACCGCAGTCATGCTAATCATAATCGCAAGCGTCGTTTGGGCCATAAGCCCCATGATCGCGTTGTTGTTCCTCCTCGCGGTTGTGGATGCGGTGGATGACGTAAACGTGGTCGTGAACGGCAAATCCATATACCCAATAAAGCTCTGGAAGGTACTAAATGCGTTGTTTGAGATTATATCATTCATAGCAGCATTCATGCTCATGGAGCTAGCCGCCACATACGCAGTCGCGTTCCCAGTGCCCTTTTGGTACGCCGCGTTCGCGATTGGGGGCATCATGGCTTACTCAAGCTTTAGGGACTTGGGTGAATACGCAAGCGTTAAAAAGAGTGTTAGGGGTGGTTATGTGTGAGTGAGCAGTACACAGGTGGGCGTTACCAATACGACAGGGGAGTCAGGGCGGCAATTATTGCCTTAACATTGATCGCGTTGACGGTTGCAATCGCGGTTTACACACCTGTGCTTCAGTACTTCGGTAACGAGTTCAACACAGGCAGCAGCAAGGTTGGGCCGGGGTTGGCGAGTGTTAATTACCCAAATGTCGTTTACGTGGCGGTGAACACCAGGTACGCATCACTCGTTGGCAACGCATTACAGATGTGGACTTTCGGTAACCTAACGATCATAGAGATGGTCGCCGATTCATACGCACAGGTAAAGCAACTCGCGAGTTACCCATACGTGGTTTCGGTGTATGGTTACTACCAACCCGCACAGGTACCCGAACCCATAAGCAACGCCCTGGCGTTCCTAACGCAGAGCGAGTTGGTACAATCGCTCGACAAAGCCGAGTTGGCTAATTACAACATTATCTACAACGTATCCAGGCTGGGCCCTACTGATTACCCGGGCAATAACATAACGGTGTGTATCATAGACACAGGCATTGATTACCTAGACCCAGACTTGAGCCACGCCGTTTGGGTGCTCGTCTCATTCACAGTAACGACAAGCAGCAGGCAACCACTCGTTTGGATTAACGGCGTGAACGGCACGCTGCAGCAGGCGTGGCAGGTGGATCAAATGATCTATGCCGAGACTGGGCACTACGCGTGGATGGATAGGTTTGGGCACGGCACAATGGTGGCGGGGATAATAGCGAGCAGCGGCGTGTTGAGTAACGGCAAATACATTGGTTTAACGCCAGGCGTTAGGTTGGTCGTCATCAAGGCATTCAACGCGAGTGGTGTAGCCTCGATAAACACAATACTCAACGCGTTGGAGTGGGTGTACAACAACGCCGCCAGGTACGGCATAAGGGTTTGCTCGTTCTCCTGGGGCGTCCCAGTGGCGTCGAACGGCAACGACCCAGTCTCACTAGCGACCAAGCAATTAGTCAACGAGGGGATTGTGGTTGTTGTCGCAGCAGGCAATTCATACTTATTCCCATACACAATCAACGTGCCAGCAGTGACACCAAACGTGATAGCCGTCGGTGCATGGGACCCGTGGCTCCACGAGGTCGCGTTCTTCTCATCCGCAGGGCCCGCACCCAACGGCGAGGTGAAGCCTGACTTCGTTGCACCCGGCGTTTGGGTAACCAGCGACATACCCATCACCGTGGTGTCCGTAATGCAGGAGTGGGCGTTGGAGTACATGCCGCAGCTCATTAAGCAGCCAGGTTACGAGATGGATTGCGGCACGTCATTCGCCACGCCATACGTCGCCGCAATGGCAGTCAAAGCAATACAGTACTACTACGACACCTACCACAGATACCCAACACCACAGCAAGTAAAGGACATACTCATCCAATGGAGTATCCCAATCAACACTGCTGGCAAGGACATATTCACAGGATACGGCTTAGTAGTAGGCCCGCATTAAAAAACACGCGTCCGACCGAAACAAAATACTTATAAACCAATTAACCTAGTTACCCCAGGTATGGTTAGTCAAGTATCGAGCAAGCGTGCAAAACCACGCGTCGAGGAACTCCTGAGCCGCGGCGAGTTCGAACTAAGGAGGGACTTTGGTGCGTACTCCATAGATGGGAAAAGGATCAGTGCTAAGACGTTTGAGTTGATTAACGACGCCCTTGACTCATACCTGAGCGAGTACTGCGAAAAAGTGGATGAGTACATGTACAGCATTGGTGAGGAAATGCCGCGTGCCGTGGAGCTGTACAACTGCCCAATCGGTAAGGTAGGCGTGTCCAAAGCGAGTGCCGAGCACTACGACATAATCATGGTTTTCGTAGGCAACGACGGGTGGAAAAAGGCAAAGGAAGACGCCCTAGAAGAGCTACGCTACGAGCTGGAGCAAGTAGAGGAGGGCAGCGAGTGGTACACACGCTTCCAGGAAGACATCGAGAACATTGAGAAAATGCCCGAGTAACGCGTCAATCAAAGCATAATCCTTAAAAACTACTCGATATCCTTAATTCTCGATGGAGAACACAGCTAGTGAAGTGTCAAGCCCAAGCATTGAGGATCTCCTAGGGCGTGGTAGGGTCGAGATGTGGAGGTACTATGATCGCTATGTAATAAACAACAAGAGGACCAGTGTCGAGGAGTACGAAAAGATTAAGAAAGATCTTTATACCTACCTGGATGAGAATTGCGAGAAAGTCGACGAGGTCGCCTATGCACCTCTCGAGGAGACCCCAAGACACGTGACTCTATATGAGTGTCCCATTGGTAGGGTTGGCGTGTTTGATGCACGTGCTGTCGATAGCGAGGTGCTTCATGTATATGTCGGTGGCGATGCGTGGTGGAGGGCTAAGCTGGATAGTATCGATGACGTACAAACCACGATTAATTGGATACTTCGCAAGTTTGAGGGACTCGTCGAAGACGCCGACAAAATAGAGAAAGAACTTAGACTCGCACTTGAGAAAGTAGAGAAACTACCCGAGTAGCGCACCACGTGCACCAACCACGCTTTAAAACACAATCCTTATAAATCACTTAACATCGTTATTTCCCCGATGGAAGTCACACTTAAGAAGGGAAAACCAAGCATTGAAGACCTCCTAATTGGTAGGTGGATTACATCGAGGAGGGGGTTTGAGTTGAGGAGAGACTTCAAGAAGTATGAATTAAACGATAAGGAAATCAGTCGCGAGGAATACGAAGATATCGAGAAGGAACTTCTTGATTACTTGTATGAGAAGTGCGAGCAGGTTAGGATTCTCAATATTGGTCCTGTGAA
>Ga0080004_1134238_pt1 | contig 18849 bp, 24 predicted proteins | sample WasSprMetagenome_FD_69207 | JGI IMG/M metagenome (GOLD analysis project Ga0080004, IMG submission 69207) | Sulfidic aquatic microbial communities from Washburn Spring, Yellowstone National Park, USA - WS (SPADES assembly) (version 2) | ecosystem: Environmental > Aquatic > Thermal springs > Hot...
GGAAAAGGAATATTTAGGTTTGTTGGAGCTTAAAAGAAATAATAAAGGAGGATGTTAAATGCCTGAAAAGCTCGATCGTTGTGTACAAAAAGTAATGCGGAAAGGTTATACTAAATCTCAAGCTTATGCTATTTGAGCTAAATCAACCGGTTGGGTCAGGGGACCCGGCGGTAAATGGGTAAAAAAGAAAAGGAAAAGGAGTAAGAAAAAATGACCTCTGAAACTATTGCCTATCTTTTAATAGCAGGGGCAATAGGTATTTTGTTTAAAATAGTTTGGGATTGGTTTCTTAGTTTAAAAAAATCAAATTCAAATTCAATCCGCGAAATCTGTAGACAAAGGTTTGAAATGTATGAAGAGGAATTTTATAAAATCCACGATAGACTGGAAAAATTGGAACAGAGATTGGAAATAGCTTTAGATAGACTTAATAACAAAATCGACGAAAAATTTGAGTTAATCATCAAAATATTAACTAAAGGAAATTTTTAAGGAGACGAAGATGTTTAAATATTTAAAACAATTTGGATGGCATTGGGTGATCATAGGATTGGGGGTATTTTTCTTTATCACTGGGATGATTGGAATATTTTACGAGCCTTTTCAGTTTGTGTTTAAAAAAGTTTTCTTAGTTTGCTTATGGTATTCACTTAGTTATATCATGAGAAAGCTTAGGATAGGAGGAATTGATTGGTCAGATGAAAAGGATAAGAAGATTTACTATTACATATTGCTTATTGGCTCTGCAATTATTTTTGCTTTTAGTTGATATGGCTAATGCAGATTGCAAAAAATTACTACCCAAAATAAAACAAGCCTCAGATTTTATTTTGGGAATTAATTATCCATATTGGTATAATGTTGGACAAATCGAAACAGAAAGTAATTGCACATGGAAAACTTCTTTAGATGGATGGGGTTCAATAGGTTATGCACAATTAACAGAAAAGTTTTTACCATGGCTAAAAGAGAAATTCCCAAATTGGAAAATTCAAGGACATATAGATCATTTTATGGCTCAAGCTTATTTGATTAAACAATTACTCCATCAAGCTTATTGCCAAAAACTTTGGAATGTTTATCAGTGTTATAATAGATCTTGTTGGAAAGTCAATAGAGAAGCCCAAAACGCAGAATGTGAATGGAGAAAAGCTTTTGGGCTTTGTGAGGAGAAATATGCTGAAAATATTTGCGTATGGAAACAAGGAAATAAATGTTTGCAATGGCGAACAAGTTGTGACATAAATTATAACTATGGATACAAGGTTTGGAGAAATGGTATCAAATATCGTGAAGGAATTATTGAAAAAACTTATCGATACTGGTAAGCCTAAATGGCTCTTGATTTTGCTTTTGATTTTTATTTTTGGATTGATTTATCTTCTATGGCATAATTACGGAGGAAATAAGATTTTAAAACAAACTATCCATCAGCAAGAACAAATGCTTAAACAAAAAGATGAGCAAATTCAAAGCTTACAAGATCAATTGCAGCTTCTGAAAAAAGAACAAATGGAATTGGAAAGAAAAATAAGAATTTTAAAAGAAAAACAAAAACAGATTCCTAAACCACAAACCACAGAGGAAATAATAAAAGCTTTTAAGGAATTAGGATATGAAGCGGTGGTTAAGTAGTTTAGTAATTTTAGTCTTTTTGGTAAGTCACGCTTATGCAGATATTTGTTTGCCTGAAGAACAAGCTAAACAAATTATTGTTGAACTAAAACAAAAAAGGATTTTGGAAGAACAAACTGAGGAACAGGAAATTCTGATCGAGAATTTGAAGAAGCAAAATGAGCTTTTGAAGCAGCAAATCGAATTACTAAAAGAGCAAAACCAAATCCTCCAAAACCAACGGGATCTCTATAAGACTTTTGCTGAGGAAAAGGAAGCAGAGCTAAGAAGACAAAAAATCAGTGGCTTTTTAGGGAAAATAACATCTTTTACGTTAGGCACTATTGTCGGATCGGTTATATTGTTGATAGTATTAAAATGAAAGAAGAGTTATGATTTTGTCCTTGACAGAAATTGAGACTTGATTTAAAATATTTTATAAAGAAGGGCGCTGAGTGATGTATGGCTTTTTAAAAATGAAAAATCAAAAGAAGAACTTAAGAGGAGGTTAAAAAATGGCGCGAAGGACAAGACGTAAAAAGAGGACTACCAAAAGGACCAAAAGGGCTAAAAGGTCTTAAGATTTAATTTTATTTTAAAAACTCAGCGCCCTTCTGAATGATTGGAGGGTGAGATGGCTGATGAGGCAAAAGAAATAATAAATGCTTTAGGGTTAGATAAACCGATACCTTCTCAGACTATGGGGCCTATTTCCCCGGATGTTTTGCGGGCTGAAATGAGTGGGCCTGCTCCTGCTGGGTTGGATGCTCTTAAAGAAGGGATAATGGCTTTTATGTATATATTGGCTCAGACTGTAGCTACTACCCCTCCTTATGATGAATTAACTGAAGCTGCTTTAGACATTATGAAAAGGATAGGCAAAGTGATAGATGTGAACGAGGCTTTGATGAAGGCCCAAGTGGTATTAGGGGAATTAGGCAAGCCTGCTATAGGAGTTGTTAGTCCTACTGTTGGTCCTGTTCCAACTGGTGGGGCTGGGACTCCTACTTTAGAAGGAATTGAAGTATAAAAGGAGGTGTGAAGATGACTAAGAAGGCTAAAACCAAAATTTTTACTCCTGAAAAATACTCTGGAATTATATCAAGCAAATCGGCTCCTTTATCTGGAGGACAGATAGCTGGAAAAGATGAACCTCTTTATGAGAATTTTATTAAACCTTCTCGAGGAAAGAAGAGTAAATAACGGAGGGTTTTAAATGGAAGATAAAACTTTGAATTTGGATCAATTGGGTTTAAAAGCTTTGCAAAAGTTAATCGAAGAGATTCAATATGACGATGAATTGAGAGAAAAAATAAATCAACTTTTAAAAGATACGGAATACTATATTCCTGCTCCAAAAGAGAAAAAAGTAGAGGAAAAGATTAAAAGGGAAATTGAAAAAATAGAAGAAGAAAAAGAAGAGATCAAAACCAAACTGCAAGCTTTTGAAAACGAGAAGAAGCTTCAGAAGGCTTATGAGATCATGGCTAAATATGGAATCCCTCAGGATAAGCTAACGGAAATAGAGCAATATGCCCGAGAGAATGGGATAACTAAATGGGAAACAGCTTGCAAGCTTTATGCTTTAGAACAAAAACAATTGCAATCTTTGACTATTAATCAACCTCCTCAAAAGAAAAATAAAGACCTAATTGGTCGATACATAGGAGAGGAGGGTAAACAAAATCTAAAAGAAGATCTATTGCAAATTTATAGAAATATCGTAAATTATTAAAAAAAACATAAAGGAGGTGTAAGCGATGCCTATTTATCCATATGTAACTGATATTGGTGGAGGTTTTAGGGATAGTGCAGTTTTAACAAGATGGTTAAACGTAACTCGTCGAAACATATTGATGTATGCCTTGGCGCAGAATTTGCCCAAGGTTTCGGCTCTTTGCAAGTTGCTTTTGGAAAAGCAAGATAGTCAGCCATTCCAGCATGATTTTGTGATCTTCCCGGTATATGGTGGGCCTGATTCGGCCAATCAAACCAATATGCAACCTCGTTATATTGATTTCACTACTGGGACCTTTACCAAACAAGATTACTTTGTGGATGTTTTGTATGCCAAATTTACCCCCTCTGGCTTATATCAGACCTTTACGATTAACTTCTTTGAAGGGCTTATAATGGAAAGTCCGAACAACATTATTGATACGGTGCAATTGAAAATCGAGGAAGCGGTCAGACAGATGTTCTATGCTCTTCAAACTGATTTAATGGGTTCAAGGGGAACCGATGATAAAAAATTTTATGGAATAAAAGACGTTATTGATAACGGGATCAATCAGACTATTTTTGGAGGTTTAGATAGGTCCCAGTATCCTTGGTGGAACAGCCCGGTTTATAACTATCAAGATTTGGTTGGTAATGATACGAACCTTCCCATTTATGCAATAATCAACCGGGGAATTAACCTCTATTGGAATGAACACGGTAACGTTTATGGAATGCCCAGGGTTGCTTTTACGGATACGATGACTTTTACCAAAATAGCTGAAAGCTTTATGGCTTTTGAAAGGTATATGGTTGGAGATGTGAGAAGCATAGCTGATATTCGGGAATATAACATCCGAGGAATTGATATCGGTGGAGTAGCTATTTTCCCTGATCCATATTTGCAGTCGTATAAAGTTACAGTAGGAACTCAAACTGTTACTGTTGGTGATATTTACTTCATTAACTTTGATCATATTTTCTTCACTGGAGCAAGTCCAATAGAGTATTACATGCATGAGTGGTGGTCTGAAGTTGTTAACGGGAAATTGGCGTTTAGTTCATTGTGTTTAATTACGGGACAATTTTACACTGATCGGCCGAGAGCGCATTTTGTAATTAAGGGCGTACCTTCTTTATAATTTGATAATAGGAGGTGATAATGCCTCTTTTGTATAACCATTTGGATAGACCTATAAGGATAAAATTCGGATATGATAAGGAGTGGATAGAGATACCTGGAGAAAGCGAATTTGAATTACCTGATAATTACGCTTTGGTATTTTTTGGATGGGGGTTAACAACCGAGGCGCAATTGCAGGAATGTTATAATCGATTGCGGGTTTTAGGAAATGAACTGAAATATGAGGATTTTTTAAAAATACATGAAAGCTTGAACACAGGAAAAGTAGTAAGGTATGCAAAAAAGAAAATTGTCGAATAAGTTATGCCTACGGCGCTTGAATATTTTCAGAGGGTTTTTGATAGATACCCAGTAGCGTGGGATGAAGGACCGTTTTTGTATAGGCAACTAAATTTTGCCCGCAATCAGGTAGCTCGTGATTGCGATATAATAACCATTTTTCAACATACCGCCGATACTGATATCGTCTATCTGCCTAGAGCTTTTCTTGCAGTTAGGAAAGTTTATCTAAAAACGAATGATTCATCGATTATGTACGCTTTGAGATATAAAGCTGTTCCTTATTCCCCTGTTACAGAATGGCAAAGTTGGCCGGTTAATTATTATTTAGTTTATCCCAATGAAGTTCATATTTTACCAAGCAATTTTGAAAAACGGATAGATTGGTATTTTGAGATTCATTACGTGCCTAAATGCCAAGATCTGTCCAAACTTTCTGATGAGGAACAAGATCTTCCCGAACAAGTTTTCGAATTAGTAGTTCTTCAAGTCTGTATGAGACTTGCTGAAAATGATTTGCAATATGCAGCTAAACAATATTTTGAGAATGAGTATAAATTGTTACTTCTAAAAATACCTAGAGCGAGTTATTTACATGGCTAAACCGAAGACAGCTGTAAATATACATATTGACCGGAAATATGAAGGGCTTGGAACTTTAGCGTATATCGAAAGCCCCCTTCTGGGATTAGCTACTAATTTGGAGGACACTAAACGCGAGCCTTTTCATGCTTTAGAGATTTTTGCTTTGCCCGATTTGAAATATGGATGGATAAGTATTCCTCAATCAATATCTACTTCTTTGGCATCTATTAACCACAATCAAATAACCTCACCTGTAAAATATTTAGTAGGATGGTCCTCTGCTGTTTTATATATTTATAACCTTGAGGCTCAAAATATCCTTTACCAAAGGACTTTAGATGGCTCAATTTTAGCTGCGATTTTCATGAACGATATAACGGTAAGCTGTCTGGTACAAGGAGTAACCAATCCTTTGAAAGTGATTTTTTATACAACAAATACCTTGAAGGAATATCCTCGCAATGGAAATTGTTTGGCTTTTTTTAAAGCCCGGTTGTTTGTGGGAGAAGGGAAAGTTTTACATTTTTCTGGTCCTGCTATAACTGATCCAAATTTTACAGGTAATCCTTTTGATACCACAAACGGAGGCGGTTATTTAGTTCTGGATTATCCTCAAGTTTCTAAAATTTATTACTTATTGCCTTACGAAGATATGCTTTACATTTTCACAGATGGAGGGCTCTACATTTTAACCGTTTCTTTAGCCAGCAACGCTCCTTCTACTTTTTATATCCTCGATACAGGCATACGTTTTGATTTTTCAAAAGCAAAAATTTTACAAATAGGCGATTCAATCGTTATAATAACAAGCATTGGAATGTTTTTCTTATCTGGTATGAGTTTGGAACGTTTTGATTGGATAATAGCCGATCAGTTGCCTCTTCTCGATCATCAAAAAGCTGGAAGCGGATATTATCAAGGACAAGCTTTAATTTTCATTCCCTATGTAAATGAAAATAAAACCTTAGGCTACAGTAGAGAATACAACCACTTTTTCTTTTTGCCTTTCAAAGCAATTAATTGCGTCTTTACTTCAACCGGAAAAACTTATGATTTTTCTCAAACTAATTTGCAATTACTTTTTGCTAATTCAATTTATTATCCTTTTTCTTATTTGTCAGTTTCACATGATTACGGTCAAAACAGATTCAAATATATCAGAGAAGCATGGATAAATGGAAGAGGTAATTTTCAAATAAGTTACATTTACGACAATTACGGACTTTATCAAAGCATTTTTTATTCACAGATAGGTCCAGATTTAGCCAATTATAGAAGAAGTTTTGGACGGAAAGGTTATAAAATAGGGATTCAGATCAAATCTGATGAAAGTGGTAATTTTGCTTTTGTCAATAAGGTAAGTCTGAAGTTGCATTTACTTGGTCCTATTAATTATTTCTACTATACGGGATGAAGTTATGATTTATGTAAAGATTAACCGAAAATATTACGACAGTCTTGAAGATTGGATGTTTGATATGGACAAAGACCATTTGAATTTTCTCGATGTTTTACAATCTTTGTATAAAGCTTATACAAATTCGGAAAGGATATTGAGTTTGCCTTTATTAAGGCAGTTGATTAAAAAAGAGGAATGGGATGAGATAGCTTTATGGAATTATCGGATTCATTTGGATTTATATCAGATGATGGCTGATTTAGGCGCTCAGTTAACGCCTCCTATAGTAGTGATTCCTAAAATTTTGAAGGCTTCAAGTGAAGAAGATGCGGTTTATAAAGAATATTTGATGCATAAAGACATAGAGCAATTTTTAATTAATTTAGAAGGAGGATAAAAATGGGATTATTTGGAAGTAGTAAGAAGAAAAAGAAAGCTAAAAAGGCTGCAAAAAGTGCTCGAGATTTAGCTGCATATATAGCTCGTTTGAAAAGCATGACCCCAGCTACAGCAAAAGATGAAATGATTAAAAAGCTTTTAGGAGATTTGTTACCTAAAGTTAAGGGCGAAATATTTACTGAATATGCTAAGGTTTTTGAACCAGCCAAACAGAAAGGAGTTGAATTAGCTTCTACAATAGCAGGAACTCCTGCTGAAACATGGCAGCAGTATTTTGCTAAAAGGCATGAAGAAGCAACAGAAAGCAAAGTGAAAGAATTGACTCCTCAATATATAGAAAATTTAAGCAAATTTTTAGGTGAACTTTATAAACCAGATGTTGTAGTAACTTATGGTTTAGCTAAAACAGCTCCTTATTGGTTAAGCCGAGAATGGTACAAATCAAGAGCTCAAGTAAGGCAACAATTTGCTGATGTCCAAAAATCATATGCCGAATTGATTAAAAGCGTCCAGAATTATTTGAAGGAATTAGGATTAGAAGGAATAAACGCCGAGGATATTCTGGGGCAAATATGGAAAGTGTGAAAGAGTTACAAGAATTGATTAAATTTTGCGTTTTGTTAGATTGGTTTTACGTTGATGATGAAATGTTTTTAGTATGGTATTACACCAATAAAGGATTAGAAAAGGCTCAAACGTTGGAAGATTTTTTGGAATTTTTGGAAAAGCCCAAGGATACAGTATGGTTGCTTAAATGTTATGGAAGACCTAAATTATCAGTGTTTAAAGAATTAAAAAAGAAATTTAAAACAGAAGGTATAAAAGAAGTCAAATGGTTTAATAACTTTAGGGAGGTAAAAACATGGGAAAGGGCTTTGTAAGTTTTTTAAAAGATGTAGCAGGTATTTTAGGACCTATAGGAGCGATTGTTAGTGGGATTGTGAGTTTGTTAGGAATTTTAAAACCTCCTAAAATACCCAAGATTGAATTTCCTAAAGAGCTTTTTTCCCAACTTCATGCTCGGATTCAAACTTTAGCTCCTTTATCTGATGAGGCTAAAAAAATAGCAAGGCAAGCGTTAGAAAAATTCAGTCAAGGGGAATTGGATCCGAGGTACAGAGCTCAGCTTGATTTGTTGTATGCAAGGAAAAAGGCTGAAGCTTTAGCCATGTTACGAGCAAAGGGATTAAGAGGAAGCTCAATAGAGCAAGAAGTATTAAATCAGATTGACCAATGGTATCTGCAAAATTATTATGCTTTGTTGAATCAACAATTACAGGATGCTTTAACTACTGCTGGATTGGCTCAACAGGACATAAATGCTTTGCTTGATGAAATGAAAGCTTATGGAATAACTTGGGCAGGAATGGGAACGGCAATACAAACAGGAGCCCAAATAGCTACAGGAAGAACGTTAGGATTAGCTTACGGTTTGGAAAGTTTAGCTAAAGGATTAAAGGAATTAACTCAACCTAAATCGGGAGTCACTCAGGTTGGCACTACTCCGAGTTTAGATTTTGAAGATTTAAAAATAACTGAAGGATTAACTAAATAAGGAGTAAAGCGATGGATCCAAAAGATATAAATTTGCTTTTTCTGTCAGATGTTATAACTCATGTTCCCATAGAAGAAAATATTAAAACGATGAAAGCATTGGAATTATTAAAGACCCCCCCTTCTGTCTCATCCCCTACCTCAATAACTTCCAAAACAACTCCTAAACCTTTAATTATTTCCCGTCCTTCAGTTTCAGAAACCCAAAAACCAGAAAGACTATCTCCTACATGGTTAAATTTGTTGGTAAACCAAATAGCTGCTCAGTTAGATGTAAGTAATACTTGGCAGCAACTTTTTGAACAATTAAAACAAGCCTCTGATGCATTAAAAGAAGATTTAGAAAAAATAAGCAAAGAAATTCCAAATGTTTACAACGAAATAAAAGACAAATTAGAAGAACAAATTAAGATACAAAGTACTTTTTCAACTCAAAAATTGAATTTGTTACAGAAAGAAATTGATTTTCTTACGCAAGTTTACAAAAGTTTATTAAACCAAATGCCCAAAATAGAACCAGATCGAAAAACGCAACTTAGCAGAGAATTGGCTATAGCTTTAGGTAGTATTACAGCTTTGATTCATCCAAGTTATGCTCCATATTTTTACATGGCTATTCCGCAGATAGTTCAATATTGGCGAAATGAGGATATGGAAAACTTTGAAAATGCGATGAGAAAATTTGAAATGGCTGCTACTCTTGCAGGAACTAATTTGGAATTTTTGAATAACATTTTGGAAAGACAGATGAGGATTCTGGAAGAGAAAGAAAAACAAGCTTTATTGCCAACTACTTTAAGTCTTCAATGGTTAACCGAAAAATATAAAACTTATATGGATCTGTATACTAGCTTATGGCCTAAATATCTTGAAAACATCCATAAGCAAATAGCTAATGTTATTAAGCTTTTAGAAGCAAAAGAAAGAGAAAGGCATAATAGAGCTGAAGAAAGATTACGAGAGCAAGCTATACGTTTACAATCTGCAATAAAAGAAGAACTTAATAAAATCAGAGCAGAAGAATTGCAACTCAAAAAGGCAAAAGAATTAGCTCCTTGGTCTGTGCCAGGCAAAATCTTTGAAGTATTAACCAGAAAAGCTGGGGATCTTAATGATTTGTTGAAAATATTAGAAAGTTTTGAGAAAACCTCTCGCTCTGAATCTACTTCTTTATTTGATGTCATTGAAAATTTAAAAGAGGAATTAGAAGGCAAGGAAAGTAAGGGGGGAAAATAAGGAGTAAATAGGATGCCTCAGGAAAGTGGCATATTTTCTTCTTCTATCGAAAACAAGTGGCTTATTACACCAAAAGAACTTTTTCAACCTGTTTTAGGAAAAGAAGAAAAAAGCAGATTGCCTCAATTTCCTAAGATAGAGACTGTTAAAGAAAAACCCAAAAAAACTTCTTTCTTTTGGCAATTTGCTACTGATTTTGCTTTTACAGTTTTGCCTTTCTTCCTTCCTCAATTAGGTCTTCCTACCTTAGGTTTTAGAATTTTAGGAGCAGGAAGAGCAGCTGAAGCTGTAGCAAGTTTTTTAGCGGCTACTGATAAAATTAAAGCTTTTAGGCTTCTTAAACCTTTTGCTGAAGAATTTATAACTTCTCTTTCAGTTTTTGGAGGGCGCAAATTAGTAAGCCAATTTACCGAAAAGATTGAACCTGTCCCGCTTTTTGATTTATATCGTGATTATCTTTTGGGTCGATTTACTATAGGTGGTTTAGGAACAGGTATCAAAGGAACTTATCAATTATTGACTAAAGGAGCTCAAGGCAAATTACCTAAGCCTCCTAAAGAAGTAGACAAAGCTATAAAAGCTGCTTTTAAAAGCCTCTGGGGAATGTCAAAAGAAGCCTATGAGACTTTGTTAAAATTATGCAAAGGCTATCAACCCCAATTGCTTGAGGCTGTTGTTGCTCAAAAATGGTATTCTGTTTTAGATAATCCAGAGGTCAAAGATGAATTAGGACGATACATATCTTACGTTAGAAATAAAATCCACAAAGAAATAGATCAGTTAAATCCCAAAAGCCTTCCAAATATAAGCCAAGAAACCTTAAAAAACCTATCTGATCAAGTTTATTTGCGACTTTTACAAGATGATAACCTGCATAACGTCATAGTTGCCGCTTTTGGAGAAAAAGCAGGCCAACCAATAACTGAGTTTCAAGCCCCAGCTTTTCGAAAACTTTTTTGGGATGAAATAAAAACCGATCTAAAGGATCTTTGGGAAGAAACTAAAAGAAAATTCACTGAAAACGCATGGAATATCGTTAAAAGCGCCATTAAAAGAGCAAGAACTGCCGTTACTTCTGAGAAACTCGAAGCTTTAAAAGAGAAACAGCTTAATAGGTTAGCTCAGAGTTTCTTGAGAAGACTTTATGAAATGGAAGGAGCCTCAAAATATCGAAGCGGTAGGCTTCCAATTTTGGATTATCTTTTCCAACCTTTATTAGAACGATATGGCGATAATTTGGCGGAATTATTGACTGAAGGGTTAAAGGTCCAAGTTGATGCACGGAAATTGAAGCAAATAATAAAAGCTTTAGATAAATCCAGAGGACAAAGTACTTTTATGTTTTTGGAATCCTTAGGAAAATATGCTTATAAATACGGAACTGATTTTTCTGGCTTAATTGATCGGATTAAAGCCCTTTATAAAGCCGATTATAGGACTTTGCAAGAACTTTGGATAACCAAACATCAACCAATCGTTGAAGAATTCTTTGAACAATATATCCCTCGATTGGGTTTTAAACATCCTTTAAGATGGATAAAAGAAGCAAAACCTACAGACATCCTCGAACCTTTAGATATAGATCGTCTTTATTCAAAAGGCGTCTATCGCTTTATGACTCGTTATCATCCTCTTTCAGCAATTAAACCCCGTTTTTATAACAGTATTGAGGATGTTTTAGTTGCAGGAATCCCAAGGGTAATAATAAGGATTTTAAAGAAAAATCCTAATTTAATTACTGAAACCGAAAAATTAATCGAAACTGTAGCCAAAGAATTTGGTTTTACCGGTGGTTTGACTATTCCTAAATGGGTTGCTAATAAGTTTATCGTCCCTCAGTTTATACACAACTTGTACAATCACATCGATGAAGTCCTAAAACATCCTGAAATCGTTGCTAAACTTGCTGATCCGATGACCAAAAAGCAAACTTTTGGGATTTTTGATAAAACTGTCGAGATGACTCCTGGTATGCTTGATGCTTTAAAGGACTTCTTTATGGCAATAACAGGTCGAACAGCTGCTTTATGGCGAACTTCTAAAGTTTATTCCATTAACAGATTATGGAAACGGATCTTTTTATTCTTCTCGCCGTTCTTCCATGCTTCAGCATTAAGCCTTTCTGGTTTGGCTTTAGCTAACCAATACAAAATCAAAGGTTGGGATATAGTAGGCAGAGCTTATATAGATAGTTTGCGAGTAATGAGTCAGGGGTTAAGTTATCCTGAGTTTGGAGTAATGGCTAGAGAAGTGCTTAAAGCTATCAATGAATTAAGTCAAAAAGGATTCAAGATTCATGAAATTATCCTTTCTGGATGGAACGAAGGAGAAGCTTTATGGGGAAATTATTTAGCAACTGCTCGAAATATTATGTATGAATTATTACAGAGGGGGGATCAGCAAGCTCTTAAAGAAATAGCTAAAGATTTGGAAAGTTTTGGTAAAAAAGTAACGTTGGATAAAATTTTTAACGTCTTTCATGCAGGTGAAAGATGGCTTTGGGCTGGATATTATCAAGGTTTGAAATTAAGGACTGCTTATGCGTTAGTGAATGCTTATCGAAAAGGCTTAATGACTGCTGCAGATTTAGCGCAAAATTTGAACACAATTAACTATATCTACGGCGGCTTACATACTTGGTTTTATATCAATCCCAAAATGGCTCAACTTTACAGATTATTTCTCTTTGCTCCTGACTGGTATTTATCGCTCTTCCATAACTTCAGAACTTGGTTACATGGAGATGCTCCTTTAGTTATGAATTTCTTCCCGACTATTTTGCGGCTCAGGTTTTATTTAGCTGTTAACGCTAATTATGCTTTTAACGGTCAATCTCCTTGGGATAAATATGACTTAAAAGATCCAAAAGAATGGATGAGGTTGTTTTTGAAAGATTGGACTGAGCTTTTTAAGATTCATGTTCCCATAATTGATAGCAAAGGTCATTACAGATTGTTTACCTTTAACCTATTAGGTTTTGATATTGAACCTCTGGAAATGGTAGGGATTTTGCCTTTTACTCAGAATTTGTATAAAGCTTTAACGCATCCTACGTTGAGTGCTGATAGAAGAGTGCTTCAAACTATTTGGGGGACTTTTGATGAATGGTTGGGTTATTGGTTTAGGAAAGGGAGTATGCTTGTAAGGTTTTTTATCAAGTTATATGAAGCCACAAAGCCAAAAATGCCTACCGAAAGGGAAGAAGTTCCTACTCTTTCTGAAGTTTTTTGGAATCTCACTCAGAGTTTTGCTCCTCTTGCTTTTGTACAAAGCTTTGGAACGATCAGGTATCCTTATTATGCCGTTCCTAAATCAAGGAACTTTATGAGAATAGCAAGCTTCTTGAATATGTTTGGCTTAAAAACCCAAGTTCATGAAAAATTGACTGAATATATGTTTGAAAATAGGTTCCGAGAAAAGGCTGTTTCTGAGGTTTTGGATCAATGGTTAAGAGAATATAGGGAAATAAAAGAAGCGCAAAAAGAGGCAGGGTTAATCTCACCAAAGACTCAAGATGTTTATAAAAGCCTGATAGTTTCTTTAAGCCATGCTTATTACAATTACTACTTATATCCTTGGGTTGAACAGAATGCGCATAAGGATTTAAAAACTTTAAAAAGGGAAGGACGAGAGATTTTGGAATTGATGAAAGAAGATCTGGAAAAATCGGCGTTTCCTGATCGGATGAAGCGTGATATTTGGGCACGGATAAAGAGAACTTTTGATAAAGAATTGAGGGATATATATAGAGCAGTAGGTAAACGAGATTTACCTTTTATAATAGAGAAAAAAATACGTGAGGAGGGTAAATAATGGCTAGGAAACGAAAAGGCTCAGATATTTATAAAGATTTAATAACTTCTTTAAGTCGTTACGCAGATCGGGGGATTAAAATATTGGAATCGATGAAGGAAAAAGTGGAAAAATCGCCACTTCCTGAGCGGACGAAGCGTAATATTTTAGCACATATAGAGAGAACTTTGCGTAACAGGTTAAGAAGTAGAGGGGCAAAAAGATCAGGCAGAGCTCAGAAAACCGGTGCTTCTTGGTTGAGGAAGCATAATATTTAAGCGCGGATAAAAAGATTTACTTTTTATAAAAAATGTGAGGAGGTAAATAATGGCCAAAAATTGGAAAGATTTGGCTGAGGCTTTGAAAGATTTGGCAGAAGCTATTTTAGAGGAAGCGCGAAAGGCTTTCCAAGAAGGGGATATTGAAAAAGGGGTAATGTTAACCTCTGAGTTTAGAAAAACCATAAAAACCGCAGGAGATCTGAATATGATTGCTCAAGGAATGGGTGAATTAGAAGAAACTCCTGAAGAAGAGGACATCGAAAAAGCCTTAGGAATTGAAGAAGAACCTGAGAAAGTTGAGGAAGAACCCGAAGAAGAAGAATTCGAAGAAGAACTCGAAGAAGAGGAAGAACCTGAGGAAGACATCGAAGAAGAAGAAACAGAAGGGGGAGAAGAAAATGAATCTAATACAGGAGAAACTCTTTTATCTCTTGAACAAATACTTAGGGATTTATTAAAGAAAAAGATATAAGGAGGTATAAATGGCCGATATTAGAAAACAGAAAAGTGTGATCCAATCAAATTCCTCATCTAATAAGATTTCCAATTTTATGATCAACATTCTGCTTGGGATTTTAGCCAACATGAAATACTTTCTTTACATTTATTCCACTTCTTTATCGGCCTATTTGTTTTATGAAGCTATGCAAAAGAGCTTTTTGTATACTTTACCCGTTTTGGGTTTTTTAGCCATCAGTTATATTCCCATTTTCTGCCGGAGACGAAGTGAATAGAAACGAAAGAGAAACTTTAAAACTTATACAGCAATTTTACAGTTTGCTGGAAAGCGCTCATCCAGCTAAAAAGAGAATTATCGCTACAGAATTAGTTAAAAAATTTTTGCCTATTATGACCGGTAAAGGTTATCAGATCAATAGCAAATACGATACTGATGTCTTTACTCGAGCTAAATTGATAGGGGCTTTTATTATTCAAGAATATGGCAAAGTAGGTTTTAATATGCTGAAATATTTCATTAAATATCAAGAGCTATGTTAAAGGAATTGATTAAAAAATTCTGGACATGGTCACGGTTTTTGAGGATTAACTCAAAAGACTACGGACTTATCCGTTTTAGTCCAGAGAAGTGGTGGGGATCCCAAAAATGGTTATTGAAAGCTATTTATAACGCTGATGATGAGCAAAGAACTTTTGTAATTTTAAAAGCAAGACAATTAGGGATAACTTCTATTTGTAACGCTTTGACTCTTTTTTATCATCAATATATCCCAAATTCAAAAGGAGCTATATTTGTGGCTAATTATAACGATATTGATTACATACGTAGAACCATTCTGCATGATTTTTATGACATGATAGATGAAAAAGTAAGGGTAATGTTAACTCATAGTTCAAGAGAAGGTTTGAGATTTGCTAACAACTCAACGGTTCATTTTATTTACACAGCCAAAAGAATCACTGGTCAAGGAAAGGCTGGACGAGGTAGGGGTTATAATTATTTACATGCTACAGAAGTTGCTTATTTCAATTCCTGGGAAGATTTGAACGCCATTCAAGCTTCTTTATCGGATATTCATCCTCAAAGGCTGTATATTTACGAAAGTACGGCCAATGGTTATAACGAATTTTATGATCTATATGAATTAGCTAAAACTTCACCCTCTATGAAAGCTGTTTTCATTGGTTGGTGGACTAAAGAAACTTATCGATTGAACCCTAATAGTAACATTTACAAACATTATTCTTATCCCCCTAATTCTGAAGAAAAGGAATGGATCAAAACAGTTAAAAGGCTTTATGGTTATGAAATAACTATGGAGCAATTGGCTTGGTGGCGATATCAGATGTGGGATAAATATCGAGGGAATAAGATTTATGCTTTACAAGAATTGCCCTTTTTTGAAGATCAAGCCTTCCAACTTTCTGGAGATAGATTCTTTGATTCAGTAGTTTTGAGACAGTATGAAGAAGCCTTAAAGAAAGAACTTATTAATGGAACGATTAGAGAAAGATTTTATAGGCTTACTTATGATGTGGATAGGTTCATTTTTGAAGAAACAACTTCAGAAAAAGCCAATTTGACCATTTGGGAATATCCTTCAGTTTACAACGTTTATGTTATAGGGGCTGATCCTACTATGGCGGCTAATCCAGATAGTGATAATGCAGTTATTTCAGTTTGGAGATGCGAAGAGGATAAAATTGTTCAAGTAGCTGAATTGGTTGATAATCAGATCCCGCCTCAAATTTTTGCCCGTTATATCCTTTTGCTTGGCGGACTTTATAACGGAGCTTATGTGAATTTAGAAGTAACTGGGCCAGGTCAATCGACTTTAAAAGAATTTGATTATCTTAAAGCCCAAGGATGGGTTCCTGATGTTGTAATGGACGATATAACCAAAGAAGTTCTGCAAAATAATATCCGTTACATCAAAGATTATCTTTACTACCGAGCAGATAGTTTTAGAAGAAGCTTTTTGAGACATTGGAAAACCACTCCAGATCTGAAAGTGGATCTAATGCAGATGTTCCGAGGATGCGTAAATGAAAAAAAGACAATTATTCGATCCAAGGAGTTATTAAAAGAAATGGCTAAAGTGGTGAAAAACGGCTCAATAATAGAAGCTGAAAGCGGATTTCATGACGATAGGGTAATAGCTGCAGCTTTAGCCGTTGAATTTTGGATTAGATATATCAGAGGGAAAGTACATTCATTAAAGCAAAGTTTAACTTCAGGCCCAAAAATCCTCAGAGTCGGCAACGTGGTTATACCAATACGTTAAATAAGAATAATTTTGCCTCTTTTTTTCTTGAGTTCTTGCTTATCTTTTTCTGTTTCATAACGTGAAAGGATATAATTGCTCACTATTTTAGATTCTTCTACTTCAAAACAAGAAAGAAGCTCATCAAAAGTCATTTTTTCCCCTCTGAGGATGCCTTTCGTCTTTAAACGTTCAAAGGCTTCTTCAAGTTTTTTCCTCGTAAAAAATCGCTGGATTCTTCTGATAGCAATTGCCTCAGTTAAAACAAGAATACCTATGGGGAAAGGATTATGCAAAAAAGCAGGTTGACATAAACCATAAAGAATAGCCCACATTTTAGCCGTATCCTTGGAAAACTTTGAAAGAAAATACAGATAAAGCATCCTAACCTCACAAGCAAGATCCTGAAGAGAAGGCGGAATAAATGTTTTAGCATATTTAGATTTAAGTTTTTTAAAAAACGCAGCCTCTGCTTTTAAACTTTCCTTCAAAACCACGAAATCAACTAGATTAATACCAAACTCTTGTGCAATCTTCTGCAAAATTTCTTTAAAACTATGCTTCTGCTTAACATACTTAATAAACATCAAAGTTATCGCCGCATAAATAACATCATAAAGAGTTTGCAAAAAATGATTGCTTATTCCTTGTTTCTTCTTCATGCTGCAGCAAGTAAATAATTAAAAATTTTCCCACATTTTTCACAAATCATATAAGTAAAATCCTTATCTTTTATCTTGAAAGAAAAAATTTTTCTGGAAAAGAGTAGTGAAGAATTCCCGCAGAAAACACAATTCCTGAAATTAAGTTTAAAGATCTCATAAAAAGTCTTATTTTTCACAAGTTCCTCGAGTTCAGATAGTTTGTGTTTTTTTGAATCCAATATCTCTCCGGGTGGAATTTGATATTTCTCCCACAAATAACAGAATAACCAGATTAAGCCCGTTTCTAAAAGATAAGAAGCAGGTGGGAAAATGGTATTGAATAAATCTGATAAAATAGGTTTATGAAAAGGTTTTAAAAAAATATAAACGTTAATTCCGCAAGGCATTATACGAAAATGATCCTCATTAGAATACAGTGCTGCCGTAAGAACATATCGATCAATTGTAACTTCTTTTGCATTCACCCAAAAAACGATTTTCTTAACCATTAAAATTTTCTCATCTGCAAGGAATAATAAATTCTTTTCCTCATCTATTTCTTTTCCCGTAAAATCAACCCACCATCTATTTATATTAATTGGGTAAATTGGCTTGATTTTTATTTCTTCCATTTTTTCCATTTCTATCTTCCTAATAGTTCATTCATTTTTGTAATTTTTATAAATATTCTATGCTAATCCTACACCTTGGTGCTTTAACTGCGTATTGTTGCTTAAGCTCTTTAGGGATTTGGTATTCAGTTTGCCAATAAAGCTTTTGTTTGATTACGAATTTATCAATCACGTAGAATTTTTCAGTTTCATTTTTCTTAAGCATTTCAGTTTGGAGATCTTTAGGTATAGTAAAAGCCTCTTTGATTTTCTCGGTCAATTCTTCATATCTTTTAGCGTATTCTTCAAGCTCAGCTCTTTCTTTAAGCATATTCAGAAGCTCGGTATCTTCACGAAAAACGATTTTTTCAGCTCCCTGCATCTCAGTTAAACACATATGCTTGTATGGACAAGTAAGGCAAACAGAGAGATCGTCGGGCTTAACTTTCCATAACGGCTCAGGATAGGTTCGCTTTTCTACATGCTCGTTAATCTTCTTAGCTTTCTCTAAAATCTCTAAAGCACGCTCTTCATTTAAGGACATATGAATTTCTTTCCAAGAACCATCAAACCCCCTCAAAATAAAAATTCCATTCTCAATCTTCTCTCCTTGTTCCCGCATCATGTAAAGATACAAGTTGAGTTGGTGGTAGTACCCTCTGAAATAGAATTTATCTGCCTCCAAGAAATCTTCGGCCTTATTGAACTTTTTAAGGTTCCAACTTTCCATCGATTTTATTTCAATCGCATAAACTTTCCCGTCGCTGAGGATTTTCCCATCTATTTTCCCGCTGATTTGATAATCCCGTAAAAAGTAGGGAACTTGCTGATGGATGACCTCAAAACCCGCTTGCATTAGATCTATGATG
>Ga0080004_1132697_pt1 | contig 18847 bp, 16 predicted proteins | sample WasSprMetagenome_FD_69207 | JGI IMG/M metagenome (GOLD analysis project Ga0080004, IMG submission 69207) | Sulfidic aquatic microbial communities from Washburn Spring, Yellowstone National Park, USA - WS (SPADES assembly) (version 2) | ecosystem: Environmental > Aquatic > Thermal springs > Hot...
GCGCGCGCGGGTGGGGAACTGGCGCGGAGGGGGGGGGGGGTCGGCGGGCCGGGGGGGCGGGTGGTGCCCCGCCGCTACGCCCGCGCCCTGTTCCTGGCAGCGCGGGCGGCGGGAAAGGTGGAAAGGGCGGAAGCCGACCTGGTGCTGGCGCAGGACATCTTCGGGCAGGTGCCCGAGCTGCGCCAGATCCTGGGGGGCGTGGCCGTGCCCCGCCCCCGCCAGCGCGAACTGCTGCGGCGGATTTTCGCGGGCCGGGTCGACGACCTGGTGCTCAACCTCCTGCTTCTGCTCCTGGACGAGCGGCGCCTGCGGCTGCTCGACCAGATCGCGCGGGAATTCCGCATCATGGCCGACGAGGCGCGCGGAATCGCCCTGGTCGAGGTCATCTCGGCCAGGCCGCTGTCGGGGCCGGCCGAGGAGGCGCTCCGGCAGGGACTGGAGCGGAAGCTGGGACGGCGGGTGCGTATGGAATGCAGGGTGGACCCCGCCCTGGTGGGAGGGGTCCAGGTGAAGATCGGGGATACACTGTACGACGGCAGCGTGCGCGGCCAGCTCGAGCGGTTGCGGGAGCGCATGGCCGCGCGCGCCTGAGCCCTGGGGCCGGTCGGTGGGGGTGACGGACTGTGAGCCTGGGGGCCGGAATCCGGCCGGAAGAGATAACCGCCATCATCAAGCAGCAGATCGAGGGGTACCAGCCCGAGGTGGACGTGGCCCACGTGGGCCGGGTCATCTGGGTGGGGGACGGCATCGCCCGGGTGTGGGGCCTGGAGTCGGCCATGTACAACGAACTCCTTGAGTTCCCGGGTGAGACTTACGGCCTGGCCCTGAACCTGGAACTGGACAACGTGGGGTGCGTGATCCTGGGGCCCTACCGGCACATCAAGGAAGGGGACGAGGTGCGGCGCACGGGGCGCATTGTACAGGTGCCCGTGGGCGAGGCCCTGGTGGGCCGGGTGGTGAATGCCCTGGGTCAGCCCATCGACGGCAAGGGACCCATCCAGACCACCCAGTTCCGGCCCGTGGAACTGGTGGCCCCCGGGGTTATATACCGGCGGCCGGTGTCCCGTCCCCTGCAGACCGGGCTGAAGGCCATCGACTCCATGATCCCCATCGGCAGGGGGCAGCGCGAGCTCATCATCGGTGACCGGCAGACGGGCAAGACCGCCCTGGCCGTGGACACCATCATCAATCAGAAGGGGCAGGACGTAATCTGCATCTACGTGGCCATCGGCCAGAAGGCGTCCACGGTGGCGGGGGTGGTGCAGGCCCTGGAGGAGCACGGGGCCATGGAGCACACCATCGTGGTGGCGGCCACCGCTTCCGAGCCGGCGCCGCTGCTGTACATCGCCCCCTACGCCGGTTGCGCCATGGGGGAGTATTTCACCTATTCGGGCAGGGACGCCCTGGTGGTGTACGACGACCTCACCAAGCACGCCTGGGCCTACCGGGAGATGTCCCTGCTCCTGCGCCGTCCGCCCGGCCGCGAGGCGTACCCCGGGGACGTGTTCTACCTCCACTCCCGCCTGCTGGAGCGTGCCTGCTGCCTGGCACCCGAGTACGGCGGGGGCACCCTCACCGCGCTGCCCATCATCGAGACCCAGGCGGGCGACATCCACGCCTACATCCCCACCAACGTCATCTCCATCACCGACGGGCAGATCTTCCTGGAGTCGGACCTCTTCTACGCCGGCGTTCGCCCCGCCATCGACGTGGGCCGGTCGGTTTCCCGGGTGGGCGGCAAGGCCCAGATCAAGGCCATGCGGCAGGTGGCGGGAAGCCTGCGGCTCGACCTGGCCCAGTACCGCGAACTGGCGGCCTTCGCCCAGTTCGGTTCCGAGCTGGACAAGGCCACCCAGGCCCGCCTGCGTCGGGGCGACCGGCTGGTTGAGTTGCTCAAGCAGGGGCAGTACCAGCCCATGCCCGTGGAGGAGCAGGTGGTGGTGATTTACGCCGGGGTCAACGGCCACCTCGACGACCTGCCCGTGGAAAAGGTGCTGGCCTTCGAGGAGGGCTTCCTAAAGTTCCTCCGCCGCGAGCGGCCCCACATCCTGGCCGAGGTGCGCGAGAAGAAGGAGTTGACCGACGAGATCGTGAGGGAACTGGAAGATGCCATCGCCACCTTCAAGGCGAGTTTCGTCGGAACCGACGCGTCCGGTGGGGCCGCCCAGGGCGGTGTGCCCGCGGCTGCGGCTCCGGGGACGGAGCCGGCGGCCCGCGGTGCGCGGGCGGGCTGACCCGGGCAGGTCCGGCGGGGCGGTCCCCGGAGCGGGGAGCACGGGAGGGTAGAAGGTGGCAGGGATTCTGGAGATCCGCCGCCGGGTGAGGGCGGTCAAGAACATACAGCAGGTCACGCGGGCCATGCAGATGGTGGCCGCCGCCAAGCTGCGGCGCACCCAGGACCGCCTGCTGGCGGCGCGGCCGTATGCGGCTGCTCTCCAGGAGATCATCGCCGACCTGGCCCGGCGGGGACCCGTGCTGGATCATCCGTTCTTCCGGCCCCGGGGGGGCCCGGTGGCCTACCTGGTCGTGGGCGGGGATCGGGGCCTCTGCGGCGCTTACAATATGAACGTGGTGCGCCGCGCCCTGGAGGAGGTGTCCGCCCGCGGTGGCGACGTCATGGTGGTCGCGGCCGGGCGCCGGGTGAGGGACTTCCTGCGCCGGCGCGGGGTGGCGCTGGCGGCCGAGTACGCCCCCCTGGGCGAGGAGATTGAGCTCAAACTGGCCCGGGTGGTGGCCGACCGGCTGGGCACGGCCTTTGCGGAAGGGCAGTGCCGGGAGTTGCGGGTCATCTTCACCCGCTACATCTCCACCGGTACCCAGCAGGTGGAGGAGCAGGTGCTGCTCCCCCTGGCGCCGCCGCGCGGAGAAGAGAAGAAGGCGCTGGTGGAGTATGACCTGGAGCCTTCCCCGCAGGTGGCGGCCCAGTTCCTCCTCCCCCGCTACCTGCAGGTGGAGGTGTACCGGCTGCTGCTGGAGGCCAAGACCTCCGAGCATGCCGCCCGGATGCGGGCCATGGCCAATGCCACGGATAACGCGGAGGAGATGATCAACGAGCTCACCATGGAGATGAACCGGGAGCGGCAGGCGGGCATTACCCGCGAGATCGCCGAAATCGTGGGCGGGGCCGAGGCCCTGAAGTGATGGCGGCCTGCCGCCGGCCGCGCGCCTCCGGACGCGCGCCGGCGGGGGCGGCCGCGGCACGAACTGGTAGGGGGATGCAGCGTGAAAGAGGGACGGGTGGTGCAGGTCATCGGCGTGGTGGTGGACGTGGAGTTCCCCGAGGGAGAACTCCCGCCCCTTTACAACGCCGTGCGCGTGGTGGGTGACGCCGAAAGCAAGGTGGACATCACCATGGAGGTGGCCCAGCACCTGGGGGACAACGTGGTGCGGTGCGTCTCCATGCAGCCGACGGACGGGTTGCGCCGGGGGATGCGGGCGATCGACACGGGCAGCCCCATCACCGTGCCGGTGGGCCGGGAAGTGCTGGGCCGCATATTCAACGTGCTGGGTGAGCCCATCGACGGCGGCCCTCCCGTCGAGGCAAAAGAACGGTGGCCCATCCACCGTCAGCCCCCCGGGGTGGCGGCGGTCGACCCCTCCCGGGTGATGCTGGAGACGGGCCTGAAGGTGATCGACCTGCTGGAGCCCTATCCCCGCGGCGGCAAGGTGGGAATGTTCGGCGGCGCCGGCGTGGGCAAGACCGTCATCCTGATGGAACTCATCCACAACGTGGCCTACCAGCACGGCGGCTTTTCCGTGTTCGCCGGGGTGGGCGAGCGGACCCGGGAAGGAAACGACCTCTGGCTGGAACTCAAAGAGTCGGGGGTGCTGGACAAGACCGCGCTGGTCTTCGGTCAGATGAACGAGCCGCCCGGGGCCCGGCTGCGGGTGGGGCTGGCCGGCCTCACCATGGCGGAGTACTTCCGCGACGTGGAGGGGCAGGACGTGCTCCTGTTCATCGACAACATCTTCCGTTTCACCCAGGCCGGGTCGGAAGTCTCCGCCCTGCTGGGGCGGATGCCCTCGGCGGTGGGATACCAGCCCACCCTGGCCACGGAGATGGGCCTTTTGCAGGAGCGCATCACCAGCACGCGCAAGGGGTCCATCACCTCCGTGCAGGCCATCTACGTGCCCGCCGACGACTACACCGATCCCGCTCCCGTCACCACCTTCGCCCACCTGGATGCGGTCACGCGGCTGGAGCGGTGGATCGCCGAGATGGGCATCTACCCGGCGGTGGACCCGCTGGCCTCCACCTCCCGTCTCCTCGACCCCGCCGTGGTGGGGGAGGAGCACTACCGGGTGGCCCGCGAGGTGCAGCGGGTGCTGCAACGGTACAAGGACCTGCAGGACATCATCGCCATCCTGGGGATGGACGAGCTTTCGGAAGAGGACAAGATCATCGTGCACCGCGCGCGGCGCATCCAGCGTTTCCTGTCGCAGCCCATGTTCGTCGCCGAAGCGTTCACGGGCCGCCCGGGCGTCTACGTGCCGGTCAAAGAGACGGTGCGCGGCTTCCGCGAGATCCTGGAAGGAAAGCACGACGACCTGCCCGAGGCCGCGTTCCACATGGTGGGCACCATAGACGAGGCCGTGGAGAAGGGCCGGCGCCTGCTGGCCGAGGCGCGCTGACCCCCGGCTCGGGGCACGTCGGGGAGGGCTGCCGAGCGTCGGGGCACGTCGGGGAGGGCCGGGTGAGGAGATGGCGGACGGGCAGGAAACCGGAGGCCCCATGATACTGGAGGTGCTCACGCCCGAGCGGCGGGTCTTCCGGGGGGCGGTGGAAGCGGTGGTCGTCCCCGGCCGCCAGGGCCTGCTCGGGGTGTTGCCCCGCCATGCGCCCATGCTGGTGATCCTGCGGCCGGGGGTGCTGGTGTTCAGGCGGGGTGGCAGTAAAGAGCGCATGGCCGTCAGCGGCGGCGTCTGTCAGGTCCTGGAGAACCGGGTGCTGGTGCTGGCGGATGCCGCCGAACTGGCGCAGGACATCGACGTGCTGCGCGCACGGGCTGCCCGGGACCGCGCCCTGAGCCGGCTGCGTTCCCGTTCGGCCGAAGTGGACGAAGCCCGGGCACGGGCTGCGCTCGAGAGAGCCATGGCCCGGTTGCGCGCCGCCGGCGCCGACAAATCGTAACCAGCCGGCGAAGTATTTGAACGAGTTGGGTTGCATACCGCCTTCGCCCCGCCAGCCAAACTAAGCGGTGACGGAGGAAGCGGGGCGGAGGCAGGAAATGGAATCCGGACTGGTAGTGACTGGGGGCAAACCCCTTTTCGGCACCGTGCCCATAGAGGGAGCCAAGAACTCGGCTCTGCCCCTCCTCGCCGCGTGCCTGCTCACCGAGGGTGGGGTGATCCTCCACCGGGTGCCGCGGCTGGAGGACGTGCGCACCATGGTGGAGGTGCTGCAGGCGCTCGGTGCCCGGGTGAGCGCAGACGGCAACACCGTGGTGGTTTCGGCGGGGAGGCTGGACCGGCACGAGGCCCCCTACGAGCAGGTGCGCAGGATGCGGGCCTCCCTCCTGGTGATGGGGCCGTTGCTGGCCCGGCTGGGCAAGGCCCGTATGGCCCTGCCCGGGGGGTGCGCGATCGGCGTACGGCCCATCGACCTCCACATCAAGGGTCTGTCGGTGCTGGGGGCGCGGGTGTCGGCCCGGGGCGGGCAGGTGGACGTGCGGGCTGCGGGGCTGCAGGGTGGCCGCGTCTACCTGGACTGGCCTTCCGTGGGTGCCACCGAAAACATCATGATGGCGGCGGTTCTCGCCCGGGGTACCACTTACATCGAAAACGCCGCCGAGGAACCCGAGATCGTCGACCTGGCCAATTTGCTGAATGCCATGGGCGCGCGGGTGGTGGGGGCGGGGACCAACGTGATCAGGATAGACGGTGTGCCCGAACTCTGCGGCGCGGAGCACACCATCATCCCCGACCGCATCGAGGCCGGCACCTACCTGGTGGCGGGTGCCATCACCGGAGGTGAAGTGGCCGTAGAGGGCGTCATACCGGAACACCTGAAGGCCGTGGTGGCCAAGCTCCGGGAGGCGGGGGCGGTGGTGGAGGAGGAGGCCACCCGGGTGCGCCTGCGCGCCCAGGGGCGGCCCCGCCCCACCGACGTGCGCACCATGCCCTATCCCGGTTTTCCCACCGACATGCAGGCCCAGATCATGGCCCTGCTTGCCCTGGCCGACGGCTGCAGCGTGATCACCGAGACGGTTTTCGAGAACCGCTTCATGCACGTGGAAGAATTGAAGCGCATGGGCGCCAACATCAAGATCGAAGGGCGGAGTGCGGTGGTAAGGGGGGTGAAGAAACTCACCGGTGCCCCCGTCAAGGCCACCGACCTGCGGGCGGGTGCGGGGCTGGTGCTGGCTGCCCTCGCTGCGGACGGGGTCACCGAAGTGTCCGGGGTCAATCACCTGGACCGCGGTTACGTGGACCTCCACCTCAAGCTGCGCTCGCTGGGGGCGGAGATAACCCGGACGGCCGCATAGGCCGCCAGGGGCAGCCATAAAGTGGGCATTGGGTGGTTGATTGAAGCGAGCCCTGTTTGCCTTTCTGGGCCTGCTGCTCCTTCTTCTCATTTTCCTTCCCGCCCTGCTGGTGGGGATCAGGCCCCGGCCCCCGCTACCGCCCGCCGGTTATCCCATCACCGTCACCGTCCTGCGCCAAGACAGCGGACAGACGGTGGAATTGCCGCTTGAGGAATACGTAAAGGGCGTGGTGGCGGCCGAAATGCCGGCTGCCTTCCACCCGGAGGCCCTCAAAGCGCAGGCGGTGCTGGCCCGGACCTACGTGGTGCGGCGCCTGCGCATCTTCGGGGGGCCGGGGGTGGCCGACGGGCGGGCGGACGTGTCCTCCGACCCCGCCCAGGGACAGGCCTGGCTGGACCAGCGGGCCCTGCGGCAGAAATGGGGCCTGCTGGGCTTCTACCGGTACTGGGGCAGGATTTCCGCGGCGGTGGATGCCACTACCGGACAGATCCTCACCTACCAGGGCGAGGTGGCCGACGGGCTTTACCATTCCACCTGCGGAGGGCACACGGAGTCGGCGCGCGAAGTGTGGGGGAACGACGTGCCCTACCTGACCGGAGTGCCGTGCGAGTTCTGCCGGCAGTCCCCGCGCTACCGCACCCAGGTTTATGTTCCCCTGCGGACCATCGCACAGGCCATGCGCTCGTCGGCGGACGCCACTGCACCGGGCGGAAGCAGGGCGACGCCGGTGCTCAGGTTGCTCCAGTCCACCTCCACGGGGCGGGTCCGGCTGCTGGAGGTGGGGGGCGTCACCCTCAGGGGGACGGAGGCGCGGGAGCGCCTGGGCCTGCCCTCCACCTGGTTTTCCTGGCAGGTGGAGGGTGACAGGGTGCGTTTCGACGTGCGCGGCTGGGGTCACGGTGTGGGCATGTGCCAGTACGGTGCCGACGGTCAGGCCAGGCAGGGCCGTTCCTACCTGGAGATCCTGCAGTACTATTTCCCCGGCACCACCGTCCGCCTCATCTTCTCCGAATGAGGACCGGTTGAGCGTACGGTCGGGCGTGCGGGAGGGACGGCAGCCCGTCCGGGTGCCCGGCAACCCGTGGTGCTTTTGCTCCAGGATATGCATAATTTGCCAATCTGCGGGGCAGCATAGGGGTCGAGGTGAGTTGCCCTGACCCGGAAATACGCTTTGCGCCGAGCACGAGAACCCCGCCTCTGGGGTGGCCTCAACGGTCGCCAGTGGGCCTTCCTGGCGGTGGGCGTGTTCATGCTGGCCTGTCTCACCGTACCCGGCCTCATGTGGTTGCTTTCGCCGAGGGCCCAGGTGCCCGCCTTCCCCGCGCCCGCCGGGGTCCTCAGCGGCGGTGCTGCGACGCCGCCCGCCGGGGTCGCCAGCGGGGGTGCTGGGACGCCGGCTACCGGTGGGACTGCTCCCCCGGAGGACGGCGCCGAGACCCCCGCTGGCCCTGGCGCCGCAGCGCCCGGTCCCGCGGGCCCTGGCGCCGCAGCCCCCGGTCTCGCCGGCACCGGCGCCGCAGGTCCTGGTGCCGGAGCCCCTGGGGCCGAGCCAGTAGGCAACTCCGGGGCCAGGGCGGGCGGAGCGCACCCCGCGCAGTCCCCTGCCGTTCGCCCCGGCCCCACCACGCCCGCATCCGTGAGGCTGGGCGCCTCGCCCGCGTCCCCCGGGCAGACCGGGCAGGGCACGGGCGCTGGCGCCACGGGCGGTGTGGGGCCGACGCCCGCGCCGGGGCAACTGGCGTGGCCCCTGCCGGGGAAGGTGGTCGCGGGCTACGGGTTCGCCTACTCGGAGGTGCACGGCGACTGGAGACTGCACGCCGGAATCGACGTCGCCGGCGAGGCGGGCAGTCCCGTCAGGGCGGCGGCTGCCGGCGTGGTGAGGCTGGTGTCCCTCGACCCCGCCCGCAGGTACACGGTGGAGATCGACCACGGCGGTGGCGTGGTGACCGCCTACCTTCACCTGGCGAAAGCCGTGGTGCCCCAGGGCGCGAGGGTGAAACGGGGGCAGGTCATCGGCCATCTGGGCGAGCCGGGCCAGGAGGAGCCCGGGGTGGTCCACGTGCACTTTGAGGTGAGGGTGGACGGCAGTCCCCGCGACCCTATGAAGTGGCTGCCTCCGCGCTGACCGGCTGACGTGGCGCCGGAATTTTGCCCGTCGACTTCGGGCTGCTCGCCGGGGAATTTTTCCGGCCCACTGCGTTCCCTCCACCCCGGAATTTTTCCGCAGCATTTCGCGTCACCGACCCTGGAATTTTTCCGCCGCATTATGAGCGGGTCGCCGACGGTAAGGGCGAGAAGTCGGTCGGGAGTGAGCCAACGAACCCTCCGCGGTTTCTCGACATCCAAGATCTGGGGCGCTTGAGATTGCCCAGGCTGCGGCAGCGCGTGCGGAGATTGCTCCATGTCTCGCGGCGCCTGCTGCGGCTGCCCGCGAGGTTGCCGGGCTAGTCTTTTCCCGCTGGCTCCCACATATCATGTACCGCAGGCCGGTGCGAGGGGGGCCAGAGGGTGAATGACTCGATCTGGAAGCGTGTCCTGGAGGTTTCCCAGTACATTTTCCGCACCGGAGCCACGGTAAGGGAGGCCGCCCGGCAGTTCGGTGTTTCCAAGAGCACGGTCCACAAAGATGTTTCCGAGAGACTTCCGCGCATCAACGCGGAATTGGCCTGTCAGGTGAGGAAAATCCTCGAGTTCAACAAGGCCCAGCGCCACATCCGGGGAGGAGAGGCTACCCGGCGCAAGTACCAGACCGCCGCACGGTAGCACAGAGGAAATCGCCCCATGTCGTGGAAGAAGAGGAGGGAAGCAGGAGAGACCGGGGGGATCTGGCTTGGCGACTGACGTGGGGGTGGACCTGGGGACCGCCAGCGTGCTCATCTTCGTGCGCGGCAAAGGAGTGGTCCTGCGGGAGCCTTCCGTGGTGGCGGTGGCCGCCGACACCGGGAAGGTGGTGGCGGTGGGTGAGGAGGCCCGGCGGATGCTGGGGCGCACCCCGGGCAGCATCGTGGCCGTGCGTCCGCTGCGGGAAGGTGTGATTGCCGATTTCGACCTCACCGAAGCCATGCTGCAGCATTTCCTGGGGCGGGTGCTGGGCAGGCGCGCCATCCTGCGTCCTTCGGTGGTGGTGTGCATCCCCTCGGCCTGCACGGCCGTGGAACGGCGGGCGGGGATCGAAGCCGCTGTGCGCGCCGGGGCCAGCCGGGCCCTGGTGATCCAGGAGCCCCTCGCCGCCGCCCTGGGGGCGGGCCTGGACATCACGCAGCCACGCGGGCACCTGGTGTGCGACATCGGGGGAGGCACCACCGACGTGGCGGTCATTTCCCTGGGAGGGGTGGTGACCGCCGGCAGCATCAGGGGGGGCGGGGACAGGTGCGACGAGGCCATCGTGCGTTACCTGCGGCAGCGGTACAACCTGGGGATCGGGGACCGCACCGCCGAGGAGCTGAAGATCGCCATCGGGACGGCCGCGCCGGACCTGCGCCATGACGAGATGGAGGTGCGGGGCCGGGACCTGGTGACCGGCCTGCCCCGCAGCGTCACGGTGAAGTCGTCCGACCTGGCCGAGGCCATGGCCGAGCCCCTCTCGGAGATCCTGCACCTCATCCGCGAGGTCCTCGAACGCACTCCGCCCGAACTGGCGGCCGACATCGCCGACCAGGGGCTGGTGCTGACGGGCGGAGGGGCCCTGCTGCACGGGATGGACGTGCTCATCTCCCGGGAGACCGGCCTCGCCGTGCACATACCGGACGACCCCATCTCGTGCGTGGCGCGGGGGACCGGGCGGGCCCTGGACTTCCTGGGCTGCCACCCGGACCACGTGGACTTCATGCGCAGGATCACCATGGTTTGACCGGGCAGCAGGATTTTGGCTGCTGGTGACGAATACCGTTTCAGACAAACAGATCCTCGCGAAAGGGCAAACCCGTCGAAAGGCGGGGGCGCAAAGCCACGGGTCTAAAACCTTACGGGTCATGACGGCCGGGCTGCCGAACGAGGTCCTTTGGTTTTACTGGGGCCTGCCCGGCGGCAGGCTCCTCTGTTTGGGCGGAGATAGGGGGGCGGGCAATGCTGAGGGGAATCTACGCCGCGGCAAGCGGCATGGCGGCCGGGCTGGATCAGCTGGATGCCATTGCGGATAACGCCGCCAACGCCCAGACGCCGGGCTTCAAGGGGCAGGTCCCCGTGGTCGCCGGGTTTCGGTCCCTGCTCCTCGCCCGCGTCAGGGACGGCCCCGTGGCACAGGTAGGCTCCCTGTCCGCGGGGGCGGGCGTGGAAGCCGTCGTGACGGACTTCAGCGCCGGTCCCCTGCGGCCGGTGCAGGATCCCCTGGCGGTGGCGATCACCGGTCCGGGGTTCTTCGTCGTGCAAGGGCCCGGCGGGGAGGCGTACACGCGCAACGGTCAGTTTGGCCTGGACGCGCGGGGCCGCCTGGTGACGGGCACGGGGTACCCGGTGCTGGGGGAACGCGGTCCCATCCAGGCCGGGCCGGACGCTTCGATTCTGCCCACGGGTGAAGTGGTGAGCGGGGGTCGGGTGGTGGACCGCCTGCGGGTGGTCGATTTCCCCCGGCGCGAGGCACTCCAGCGCATCGGTGACGGTCTCTTCGTGGCCGGCGCGGAGGCGGGACCCCCCCGGCCCGTGGACACGGCCCTGGCCCCGGGCTTCGTGGAAGGTGCCAATGTGAACCCGGTGACCGAGATGGTGAGGCTTATCGCGGTGCTGCGGGCCTACGAGGCCTGCCAGAAGGCCCTGCAGGTGCAGGACGACACCCTCGGGCAGGCGGTGCGGCAACTGGCCCGCGTGTGACCGCGGCGGAGTAGAACCACGGCTGTGAGGGGGGCGGGTTGGGATGCTGAGGGCGTTGTGGGCGGCGGCCTCGGGGATGGTTGCCCAGCAGACGGCGGTGGATGTGATCTCCCACAACCTGGCCAACGTCAATACCCCCGGTTTCAAGGCCAGCCGGGTAGAATTCGGGGACGTGGTCTGGAGTGCGAGTCCACCCGGTCCCGGGCAGGTCTCCCCGGGGGCGGGGGTCAGGGTGGTGGGGACCAGGGCTTCTTTTCTCCCCGGCCAGCTTGAGGAGACGGGCCAGCCGCTTGACCTGGCCATTCACGGGCCCGGGTTTTTCCAGGTAGAGCTGGACACCGGCGAGATCGTCTACACGCGGTCGGGTTCGTTCCACCTGGGGCCGGACGGCAGGCTGTATACTTCCGAGGGCCACCGGCTGGTCGTTTCGGGCTGGAACGCCCCCGCGGGAGTCGACGTCGCTTCCATCCGGGTCCACGCCGACGGGCGCGTCCAGGCTCAGTCGGGGGACACCCTTCGCGAACTGGGCCGCATCGTGCTGGCGACCTTCACCAACCCTGCCGGCCTGCAGGCGGTGGGAGGGGGGCTTTACCGCAAGACCGATGCCTCCGGGGAGCCCCGGACCGACGAAGGGGCGGGAGAGATCTGGCAGGGGTTCCTGGAGAGGGCTAACGTGCAGGTGGTCGAGGAGATGGTGGGACTCATCCTGGCGCAGCGAGCCTACGAGATGAACAGCAAGGTGGTGCAGGCGGCCGATGACATGCTGGGGATGGCCAACAACCTGCGCCGTTAGCCGGCGCGCGGCGCCAGTCGCCACCGCCGGCGCTGCGTCCGCGGGCGGCGACGCCCCCGGCACCCGCGTGCGTGCGGTCGCCACCGCCCCTGGCATCCGGGTGCGTGCGGCCGCCGCCGACCCCGGAAGGGGGGAGGGCTCGGCCGCCCTCAGGGAGGCGTGCCTGGATTTCGCCGCCATCCTGTGGCACGAGGTGCTCAGGACGGTGGAGAGAACCCTGATTCCGCGCGGGGCAGGGGTGGCGGGGCGGGCCATCTATGCGGGCGTGGCTCTGGAGGCCCTCGCGCACCAGCTGGCCGGGCAGACCGGCCTGGCGGACTTCGTGTACCGCACCCTGGCTGGCGCCGCGTCGCGGGAGCACTCCGGGGATGACGGCCGCCGGAGCGCTGGAGGGAAGGAAACGAGCTTCACCTGAATACAATATGGGTGGTCAGGTGAATAGTGCTGGTGACGTCCGGTGGCCTGCGGGGCGCCGGGCGTTCCCGGAGGCGGGCCTCAATACTCCCGGCCCAGGCTAGGGGCCCGCCTTCTGTTTCGGGCGTAGTTTTGATGCGCCGTCTCCTGGGGGTGGCTACCCTACCACAGATGCCCCACCCGGGTGCACCACCGGCGGCAGGGGAGTCCGACAGAAATCATCCCACCGCGTCCGCCAAAGATTAACGTGCGGAGGGCGGGGCCAAACCACAGCCCGGCGTAACCGGCCCATGAGATCTGAGTGCTGCGTGCTTTGGTCTTATAAGTAGCTTGCTTATGCTGATAACCAGAGGTTCTGGCTCGCCCATTGCCCATCACCTTGCCCGGGCGCGGCCCGAGGCGGGGTGCCGCGGTGTCTCTGCGGATGAGCGTCCTTCAGAAAACCGCAGACGCGGTCCGGCAAAAAATGACGAACCCCCCGCCCATCGTGAGAGGTGGTGGAGGCCTGCACTCAGCCTCCGCATCGCCGCGTGCGGCGCGATCAGGGGTCGTACTGTAAGCCGGTCGGCGGTCCTCACAAAGTCTGTGTTTCATTAGTCCCCGATGGCCGGGCACTTATTGACAGGCCCGCCCCCCTTGTGATAGCGTTGGAAGGGCAATCGAATAGCGTGGCTCTTATCGAGAGCGGCGGAGGGACGGCCCCAATGAAGCCCGGCAACCGGCCCCGACCGGGGTAGCGGTGCCAAGCGCTGCAGATTCTTTCTGGGGGATGAGAGGCGCGCAACGCCCCAAACCTCTTCGGAAAGAAGGGGTTTTACGTTTCATGGGGAAGGACAGCCGGCCCGGGTACATGATGGCGACAGGGATCGGCAGCCTGCCCCACTGCCAGGTGGAAGATGGAGTGAGGGCGGTGCTGTCCGCCTTCCCCGAACTGCCCTACTGGCCGCAATTGCCCAGGCGTGCCCCGGAGGAAAACATGTACCGCCAGTTCCTGACGGGCATGCCCGGCCTGGTGGAACGGGGCGGGTCGCCCGCGGTGTCCGACTGGGACGCTTTCTGGAACGAACTGGGCGACCTGCTGGCGAAGTACACCGCGGGGGACCACTCGCCGGGCGCGATCCCGAGGGAGCGGGCGGCTGGCCTGTGGGCGCTGGCGGACCGGGCGGGCGAGCTGCGGGGGGCCGCGGCCGTCAAGGGTCAGATGACCGGTCCGGTGAGCATGGGGCTTTCGCTGCTGGGGCCGGACGGGCGGCCCGTCCTCTACGACCCCCGGCTCATGGAAGGTTTGCTTTCTCTGCTGGAATTGAAGATGCGCTGGCAGGAAGAGTTCCTCCGGCAGCTTCATCCCGTGACCCTGGTTTTCCTGGACGAGCCGTACCTGGGCACGCTGGGCTCGGCGTTTTACGCCTACGACGCCAGCCAGGCGCGGGAATGGTTGCAAAAGGTGCTGGCGGCCGCGCGGGGGTTGACGGGCGTGCACTGCTGCGCCAATACCGACTGGGGCATGCTGCTGGGCCTGGACATTGACGTGATATCGTTCGACGCCTACTCTTACTTCGAGAACTTCGCCCTGTACGCGCCCGCCCTGCGCCAGTTCCTCGCGCGGGGCGGGTGCATCGCCTGGGGCATCGTCCCCGCCGACGGGGAAGCCATCGGGCGGGAGTCGGTGGTCTCGCTGGGAGAGCGGCTGGAAGAGGAAGTGGCCGCCCTGGTGGCCGCCGGCCTCCCCCGGGAACGGCTGATCCGCCAGTCCCTCATCACACCGTCGTGCGGGCTGGGTTCCCTGACGGTGGAGGAAGCCGAAGAGGTTCTGCGTATGACCCGGGAGCTGTCGCAGTGGGCCAGGCACCGGTTCGGCCTGGCGGGGTGAAGGAAGCGCTGGCCCGGTGAGGCAGGGAAAGGAGGATCAGAGGTGCCGCAGGGTCGTTATCTGTTCACCTCGGAGTCGGTGACGGAGGGGCACCCCGACAAAATCGCAGACCAGATCTCCGACGCCATCCTGGACGCCATCCTGGCCCAGGACCCGGACGCCCGGGTGGCGTGCGAGACGGCCGTGAAGACGGGCCTGGTGCTGGTGTTCGGGGAGATCTCCACCGACTGCTACGTGGATATGCCGCAGATCATCAGGGAGACCCTCCGGGAGATCGGTTACACGCGCGCCAAGTATGGCTTCGACTGCGACACCTGCGCCGTGCTGACCGCCATCGAGGAGCAGTCCCCCGACATCGCCCTGGGCGTCGACCGCGCCCTGGAGGTAAAACAGGGCGGGTCGGGGGACGAATTCGACCTCACCGGGGCGGGCGACCAGGGCATGATGGTGGGCTACGCCTGCCGCGAGACCCCCGAGTTGATGCCCCTGGCCATTTCCCTGGCCCACAAGCTGGCGCAGAGGCTGGCGCGGGTGCGCAAGGAGAGGGAGCTTCCCTACCTGAGGCCCGACGGCAAGACCCAGGTCACTGTCGAGTACGAGGATGGGGTGCCCGTCCGGGTGGACTGCATCGTCGTTTCCGCCCAGCACAAACCCGACGTCCCCCTGGCGGTCCTCAAACAGGATATAATCGAGCACGTGGTGCGCCCGGTGGTGCCTGCCCACCTTATGGACGACCGCACCCGCATCCTGGTCAACCCCACGGGGAGGTTCGTGGTGGGCGGTCCCCAGGGCGATGCCGGCCTGACGGGGCGCAAGATCATAGTGGACACTTATGGCGGCTACGCCCGGCACGGCGGCGGCTGCTTCTCGGGCAAGGATCCCACCAAGGTGGACAGGTCGGGGTCCTACTATGCCCGCTACGTGGCCAAAAACATAGTGGCCGCCGGCCTGGCGGACAAGTGCGAGTTGCAGGTGGCGTACGCCATCGGCGTCGCCAGGCCCGTCTCGCTGATGATCGACACCTTCGGTACCGCCGTAATCCCCGAGAGCCGCATCCTGGAACTGGTGAAGCGTTACTTCGACTTCCGCCCGGCGGCCATCATCTCGCAGCTTGACCTGCGGCGTCCCATCTACCGGCAGGTGGCCGCCTACGGCCACTTCGGCCGGCCCGAACTGGACCTGCCCTGGGAGCGCACGGACCGGGCGGCCCTGCTGCGACAGGCGGCCGGGCTCGACAGCGGTCCCGCGGCGGGTGCTGGCTCCGCCGCCGGAGCCGGCCCTGCGGTCGAAGGCCTGTCCCGGAACGCAGCCGCCTGCGCCTCGGACCCGGTAACGGGATCTGACCGCTAGGGCTGCGGTGACCGCCGACCCCCAGGCGGCCCGCTGCCCCGCGCTGCCGGCGTCGGGGGGCGGCTGCGGGTGTCGGGCGGACGCAGACGGGCAGCTGCGGGTGCCCGGCGGACGCCGGCGGGCGGCTGCGGTGGCCCGGCGAGGCGTGGGGGCGGCTGCGGTGGCCCCGCCGGGCAGTGGACCCCCTGGCGCATATAATGGCGGGTGCCAGGGGGGAGCGGGTTTGGCGTGGCTGCTGGCCGCGGGAGTGGCCGTGTTGTTTCTGGTCTTGTGGCAGGTGGTGGCGTGCTGGCCCCGGGGGTGGGGCCTGCCGGGTTCCCCCCGGCCGCTGCTCCTGGTGTTGGTCCGCGATCAGGCTGACGTGGTGGAGGGTTTGCTCCGGGTCCTGCTCGGCCGGCTGGCCCGGTGGGCAGAGGGTCCGGCCTGGGAGGTGGCGGTGCTGGACGCGGGCTCCGGCGACGAGACGCCGGAGATAGCAAAGCGGCTGCTCGCGGGAGCGGGCGTGTCCTTCGTGCCGGCAGGGCCGGGGTGGGGCGGCATAGTGGAGGAGTTCGTCCGCGCGGGCCGGCCCGTGCTGGTACTGCCTCTCGTGGGGGTGGGGGTGCCCTGTGGTATCCCCCTCGTCCCGGATTTTGTCGGTGGAAATAGCAGGATGCCGTTTCCCGATGGCGAATTACCCGATTAGTGTAATGCGGGGAGTGGGGGCGGGTTGACGGGCGGGGTGCCGGGTTACCGGGTCTATGCGTGGGTGGTGGGGTTCTTCGGCATCGGCGGTGCCCTGGCCCTGTCGCTCGGGAGAGCCGAAACCGACCTGCGAGCCCTCCTCCTTTTCTGCCTCATGGGCACCGTGGCTGAATTCCTCGACGTCCGGTTGCCCACGGGGATCCGGCTGAGCCTTTCCTTCGCCACCGTGTTGCCGGCCTTCCTGGTCCTGGGTACGGTGGAGGCGACCTGGGTCAACATGGCCTCCTCCGTGCTGGGTAACGCGATCCCCCGGCGGCGGCCGCTTTTCGTGGGCGTCTTCAACATGGGGCAGTACGCCTTGGCATGTCTCGCGGCAGGCTCGGTGTACCGGGCCGCGGGCGGCCTCCGGGGCCTCGGCGTGCCCCTGCTGGTGGTGACCTACTTCGCAGTCAATCACCTCCTGGTCACCTGGTATGCCGGCTGGAAGGACGCGGGTGATATCAGACGCACCCCCCGCAGGGTCCGCGAGATCGTGCGGGACACCGTCGGGTGGGACAGCCTGAACTACCTGGTGACCGTACCGGTCGGTGCCAGCATTGCGCTCGCGTACCGGCAGCAGGGTCCCTTTTGGGCGGTCCTGGTGTTCATCCCTGTGGTGGCCGTGGCCTACATCCTGAGGTTGCACCTGGAACTGCAGGCCGCCCACCGGCGGCTGAGCGTGATCCAGCAGGTGGGTCGCCAACTCAACGCCACCCTGGAGCGCGAGCGCGTGCTGGACATGCTCGCCCAGGCGGTCCGCAGGCTGGTTCGATGCGATGTGTGCGCGATTTTCATCCGCGAGGCTGAAGACGGGACTCTGCGCCTGGTCCGCCTTCATCATCCCCATCCGGAGATGTTTCCCCTGTCCGCCCTCCGCCCGGGGGAGGGGGCGCTGGGCCGTCTGATCAGCGAGGGGCGGGCCGCCGCGACGGCGGACGCCCTGGCGGCGGGCTGGGTGCGCCCCGCGCCGGAAGACCCGGCTCCCCCGCGAGGAGCGGCGGTGGTGCCGCTCCTCATGGACGGAGGTCTGCTGGGGGTGCTCTGGGTGTCGTCCACGCAGCCGGGGGCCTGTTCTCCCCACGAACTCAAGGCCCTGGAGGTGCTCGCCGCCCAGGCGGCCGTGGCGGTGCAGAACGCCACCCTTTACCGCCGGGCGGAGGAACTGTCCGTGACGGACGACCTGACGGGGCTTTACAACCACAGGTTCTTCACCAGGCAACTGGAGTACACCATCGGGCAGTGCCAGGCCCGGAACGACACGGTTGCCCTCGTGTACGTGGATCTGGACGATCTGGGGAAGTACAACGACAGGTACGGTCACGTGGTGGGGGACGATCTGCTGCGCGAGTTCGGGCAAACGTTGCGCTCGGCCGTGCGAGACATTGACGTTCCCACCCGGTACGGGGGCGACGAGTTCGCGGTCATCCTGGCCGGGGCCTCGCGCGAAGAAGCGCTGGCGGTGGCCGAACGCATCCGGTCCCGCGTGGAGTCCCACCTGTTTCACGGGCCGGAGGGTCCCCTGCGCGTGACGGCCAGTATAGGGGTGGCCGTGTTTCCCGATGATGCCCGTGAGGCCACCGACCTGGTGAGGGTGGCCGACCAGGCCATGTACCGGGCCAAGATGATGGGCGGAAACCGGGTGATGTGCGCCTCGTGCCAGGCCTGAGGGAATCTCACCACCGGCGAATCGACCGGCTCGCTCGGGCGCGCGTTGCCTGCTCGAGGGGCTCGATCGCCTGGTGTTTCCCCCGCCCGCCCGCTGTCCGGTGTGCGGACGGGACGCCTTTTGGCCCACGTACGTGTGCCCATCCTGCTTGCGGGAGTGGCGCCGTGAACTCCAAGGGTCGTGCCCCCGTTGCGGCCGCCCCGCGGCGGGGCGGTCGCGCTGTCAGTGCGAGTCGGCACCGGTGCCGTGGCAGCGGGTGCGGGCGGCGGGGGTTTACCGGGGGGTCCTGCGTGAACTCATCTGCCGCTTCAAGTACGGCGGCGAACGCTGGCTGGGCGCTCCCCTGGGCGAGATCCTCGCTGGGGTGGGGCTAGTGACCCTTCCCCGCCCCGACTACCTGGTGCCGGTCCCCCTGACCGCCGGCCGTTACCGCCAGAGGGGGTTCAACCAGGCCGAGGACCTGGCCCGGGTGGTGGGAAGGCGGTGGCACGTCCCCGTCGCCCGCGGGCTGGGCCGGCGGCGGGCGGGACGTCGCCAGGCCGGGCTCGATCGCGCTGCCAGGTGGGACAACCTGGCCGGAGTCTTCGTGCCCCTTTTGGATTTTCGCGGAGCGACGATTATCCTTGTGGACGACGTGATGACCACCGGTGCCACCCTGGCTTACTGCGGCGCGGCCCTGCGGTGGGCGGGGGCTGCGCGCGGGGACGGCCTGGTCCTCGCCACGGTGCCCGACGGGGGGG
>Ga0080004_1095305_pt1 | contig 18846 bp, 26 predicted proteins | sample WasSprMetagenome_FD_69207 | JGI IMG/M metagenome (GOLD analysis project Ga0080004, IMG submission 69207) | Sulfidic aquatic microbial communities from Washburn Spring, Yellowstone National Park, USA - WS (SPADES assembly) (version 2) | ecosystem: Environmental > Aquatic > Thermal springs > Hot...
GGGTGTGCGGGGGGGGGTGTGGGATTTGGTGTGGTTTGTGGGGTTGGTGGTGGTTCTTGTGGTGTATGGGGCGTTGGCCCACGTGTCGTGGCCTATTGCGGTGGTTCTTCCTGCTTTATGGAGCCGACGTTGCGGGTGGGGGATTTCATCGTGTTGACGGGCGCCTCTTGCCAGTCTGTAAACGTGGGCGACATAGTTGTGTACGTGGCTAGGAACCCCACGTGGGCTGGATTATCCACAGGGATCAGAAGGAGGGGGACTGTGGGCTGTGTGGTGCCCCGTGCCGAAGGGGTTTAGGGTGGAGTTCATCTCCCTAACTACGTGGTGCGGCGGGAGAGGCCCCCCTCCCTGAACAGCTGGATTATCTCGTCCTCCGCGGCGGAACTCCGCTGGACTAAGGAATCAAATCGACAAACTTATCAGCCCCTGAACATGCATGAACATCTACGGACAGCTGGCCAAGGCAGGCGCCAAGGTGACGTACTTCTGCGCATACTGCGGCTACGTGTTTGAAGACCCGCCCAAGCTACCCGCCAAATGCCCGCGGTGCAGAAGGAAGCTGACAGAATTCAGCGAGCCCTTGGTGGAGCCAGCGACAGCGAAGCCCCGCGTAGACCTGCGGCAAAGCCTTCAAAAAAGAACACAGAGAAAAAGATGGGGTTAAAGGTTCTGAGGAAGCTCATAGATGTCGAAAAACTGCTGTAGGTATTCGATGCGGTTCGCGTACCGCTTATCGGCAAACACGACGATTTTCTCCTCCAGCACACCTTCATATGTCTCGCTCTCGTCACATGGTCTCATGATGCGTCCTGCCAACTGTACCGCCTGCACTGCTTCAACGGTGTCGGGATCTCTCCCCTCCGCCCGGAGCCGCCGCCGGGCGGTGGGCGGCAGGCTGATGCCTGTCAACACCGCGGCGTCGTAGCCACACAAATTAATGCCAACTCTCATCTTGCCCCATGCGTCAGCTATCACGATCCCCTCTGGTGGCGGGTTCAGCGGATCCTGGCCGACTTCAATAGACATCGAAATCACCCTCCTCGCGGATGTTGTTGAGAATATTATGATGCGTTTTGCATTAAACTTCTGCCTAAGCCACCTAATTATCAGAAACATCTGTAGCGGCAACCCCTCGTAGCGATCCTTGTAGTAAAATATATTCTCTGTTTCTATGTACGCCCGGGGCTTTATCTTAGGCTCAATCACTATCTTCCTTCCCCACCCCTCCGGGGGCCACCCGGGAGGCGGGGTGGCAGTGGCGGCGAAGATGCGAACACGCTGAGGCAACTCGTACAGATCCATGCAATGCACCTCATCTGCCTCGATCCAGCACGTCTTCTTAAGCGCATTATAGAGACTCCACAGCCTGTCCTCGGTCTGCGGGTCTACGCCTTCGCTGTACATCTTCTCCTCAACCAGCTCCCTTATTACTGCCACGCTGTAGAGCTCCTCGGCCCTTACGCCAAGGAGCTGGGCAATTTCTGATAGGTGGAACGACGATATCCGAGGGATGAAGAACTCGTGCGCCTCATCGATGAATAAGAAGTGTAGCAGATGAATTATCTTGCTCAGCCTTCCAAAGTGTCCCAATATAATGTTGTAACGCGGCATCACGGCCTCCTGCGCCCAGTAGCCACAGGCATCTTCTGGGGCCAATCTGTTGATGTCTTCAAACGTGACAAAGTTGCCAAAATCCACGTCAACGTTGTGGCGGTGCAACCTGCAACGGGAGCAGAACCGTTGCGGGATCGACCATTGATAAACGCAGTACTGCCCCGCCCCCGCCGTAAGTATGGCGCGGGACGGGTTCGGCTCGCTCCGCAACATCTGCATCAGCTGGCCCCATTTTTCCGTAAGCAGAAACAGCGTAGGAGCGACAAAACCGCTCTTCCAGCCCTCCTTTGCAAGCTCAACCAGCATCTTCAGCATCAGAGTCGTCTTGCCCCACCCTGTTGGCGCTTGAAATAAGACGTTGCCCTCTTTGAGCATAGAGATAAGCTCTCTGATCAGCAAATCTCTGTTATTAGAATCCATGACCTATAAGCCGCGTAAAAATACGTTGAACTGCACACAGCTTCTTCCCCGCAGACAGCCCCACGTCAGCAATGTGCACACCTCCAGCCAGGGATGAACCTGCAGGGCCCCGGGAGGAGGTCAGCGGACAGCTGGTTCAACATGCGGAGCAACCACGGAGTAGCTATGGATGTAGTGGTTATTGGTATGGACAATACATTGATTAAAGACGTTGAAAAGCTACGGCACAGAGTAAAAGTTGTCTTGGTGCCAGGCAACTTATTGATAATCTACAGATCTACCCCCAACACTGGTTTCCAAGAGTTAGATGGAGAAGATGCAGAGCTTTATCTTAAAACTTTATTATCCCACTGAAACCCTTTTTTCTAATTCAACTTGTTAGCATAGAGAAGAAGAATCATGGACTTAATCACTGTGGTGACTGCGAACGTCTGTCCCTTCTGCGGGGGCGCCTTAGAGCTTGTGGAAGACGCCACCTTTGTCTGGTTTGGATGTAGGCGGTGCATGAGATACGTCAAGAGGGATAAGAGGTCAGTAGTAAAGCGGTATGTGGACTACAGGGAAAAGAGGTTTGACTGGAGCGGCATGATGGCTGAGCTGTATCAGCTCTACAAAAAATAGTCTCTTTTTTCTTTAAGGAAAAAAGAGGGATTTATTTCTTCCTGCCCAGCAACCTGTAGACCTTTTTGCCTGTGTATGGCGACGTGGCTACTGCGAACATCATGGGGCCCCGGGCGGTCTGCTTCTCCACCACATCGTATTGGTCTGTCTCAAACGCTTTCTTGGCCTTGATGTCGTAGAACTTCAGCTTCTGTTTAGACATGACGTGTATAAACACACCGCTATTTAAATCTGTCGCTGAAGATGGAAATTATTCCAAGTACTCCTTCCTCTCTTCGATGTATATTCCCCGCAACAATTCAAGCGCTGGCTTCTGCCACACCACATAAGTCCCCTTCGGCGTGACTTCGTAGATTATGGCGGCTTTTTTAGACGCCTTCCACAGCCTGCCGCACCTCTCGGCCATGTGGCACTCCTGCTTCACGCGGTAGATGCTTACCGCCTTGTCGCATTCGTAGACCTCCCCCTCTGAGATGTACAGTATCCACTCCCCAGCATCAGCCCTCCGCCCGGGCATGGCGGCGAGGGCCGTTTCGCAGTCCCCCTCGTCGAACCGCCTGAGGGCAACGTCGGCGTCTTTCTGAACGCAGAGGTAGCCGTTGGACAGCTTGAAGCATCCTGGGAGGGGGCGGTCGGAGAAGAACCACGGCCCCTCCACCACACACCAGTACAGCTTGCCCCTTTGTTTGCAGTTAACGCCGATGGGCCTGTCGCAGAGGACGTACCTGCGGTGGAGCCAGTCCACGTAGCATCCGAACTTCTCGTAGAGCCGCTCCAGAACTACAGCCACCACGTCCTTCGGAAGCGCCTTGTCGATGCTCGCTATGCGGTGCAGTACGTCCTCTACCACCTTCCCCTCGTAGATCAGCTTCACGTTTCCTCCAACGGTCTTCCAATTAACCACGACATATATATCCGTCTGTAGCTTTAAAACTTTACGTTTTGGTTGCAACTAGGCGGCACCAGGTACATGGGAGTATCGCCATTTCTATACATCACTGGCTGGCCGAAGGCCGCCTGGAGGAGGGCGTTTAGGAAAGACATCGTAGCCGCGGCGGTGGGAGACAGCGGAACGTATTTAGAGAAGGTTCTGCTGGCTTTTCTATCCCTATTTATCAGTTTCAGCAACTTCGCTGGCGTGGCGAACCTCAAGCCGCAGAGGACGCGTCTCGTCTCGGCGGTGAGCTCCTCAAGAGCCCGCGCCGCCGTCTCGCCGTCGCGGCACCAAAGCGCAGTTCTGCCCACCGCCACAGACACGGCCCGCCCCTCAGCCCGCAACCTTTGGAGGACGTACTTCACCTGCATCCTGGAAACCCCCAGCGCCTTTCGGGCCCCCTCCACAGTGACGCACCCCTCAGACCGCAGAAGCCTGTGCACCTCCTCCGCCCTTGAAAGGACGGTTCGGGTGACGCCCCTGGGCATGCCTAAAGAAAACCCAGGGTTTTAAAGCAAAAACGGCGTTCATCAAGCTAAGAAAACAGCATGCGGCGCGGTGAGCGGCAAAAGAGGAACCTCGCCCCGGGCGGGGGTCATCGGGACTGGCTGGCGCCACTGCTGGCGTAGCTATGAGCCGCATCTAGAAACACCCACCTTTTTAAGCTTGTCGCCGACAGGGATAAACCTACAGGGATGACCTAACAGGGATGATTATCCCTGTGGGGTAATCCCTGTGATGTTTTGGTTCAACTTATTTGTCTTTGGGCGGCGTAGTTGTTTTTAAATAGGCGTCTAGGGGGTTGCATGGGTCATGTGGTCAGCCCCAAGGGGTGGGCATACTTCGTAACAAATGAGGTTGACCCCAATTCAAAAGACGGCTGGAGGGTGGTTAGGCTGTCCCCTGTTTTGGTTCTGCCCCCCGCCAGGCTGGCGGACGTGGGGGGGCAGTGCGCCGTGGAGGGAGAGGTGGGCGTCTCCGAAGTCCTCCTGGGCTGGGCGAAGGTGGAGCCTCCTCCGCCCTGGTTCGAGCTGTCGCTGGGGTGGAGGAGGTACTGGGTGAAACTGGTTCCTGCATATGGCGCCTCTGCGCCGCTGTCAGCCCCAGCGCACCGTCTCTACATCCTCTGCGCGGACAGGAGGTGCGACCTGTCGCCGCTCTTCGCCTTGGCCGACCCCCTTAAGCATCCGCAGTACGCCGCCCCTGTCGTAAGGGCGTACGTACATGCCGAAGGCGACGGGAGGTGGATGCCCATATGCGACGTGGTGGAGTGCCCCAACACTGTCTTCGCGTCGCCCAACTACGACAACACGCTGGGCAAAGGCGCCTTGGACATCCTCAGCGACCCGGAGAAGTTGCACGTGCTGGTGAAGCTCACCTACGACCGCTCCAGGGAAAACAGGAGGGCGGGCTACCGCCTAGGACTCTGGACGCTCAGCCCAGACGAGGTGCCGAAGCACCTCGGCGAGACGGGCACGTTCACCACAGCGGCCACGGCGGCGCTGGGGTACATAATCCACATGGTGCCGAAGGTCGACAGATATCTGCGCCTTCAGCCCATCACAGTCCTCTGACCCCCACCCCTTTAGGCGGCCGCACATGTAGACACGGCCATCTGAGGAGCCAAAATTGGGAGACGACGAGATGAAGAACAAATGCCACAGACAGTGGCTCTGCACAACATGATGCTCAATTTATTGTTTTGTTGGCTTTCTTAAAATAAACCAGAACCAGAAAAAATAGGTTATTTTTTCGATAGCAGATCGATGAGCTCGGGGTATCCAATCAGCTTCGCGATGTCTAGTGGCGTGCGGCCTTTGGCGTTCCGGGCGCTGGGGTCGGCGTCATGTTCAATCAGCGTCTTGACGACTTTATAGCACTGTTCTTTTTCCGCATCCCACCTGGCGCATTCCTTCAACGCCAAATGTAGTGGCGTCTCGCCATGTGCATCTTTCGCGTTTACGCCTGCGTGAAGGACGAGCTCGACGACGTCTTTGTTCAAGCTCTTTACTGCATAGTGAAGCGTCGTTTGGCCATTGCTGTCTATTGCGTATACGTCGGCCCCCAGCTCCAGTAGTTTCTTCACTGCTTCGGCACATCCCCCCTCTGCCGCGTAGTGCAACGGGGTGCGGCCGTCCTTGTCGACGGCGTTGACGTCGGCGCCGTGGCTGAGCAGGAGCAACGCCACGTCGCAGTGGGAATATTCAAGCGCCAGGTGGAGGGGCGTCCTGCCCTTGACGTCGCGGGCGTTGACGTCGCTGTGTTTAGCCAAGGCCTCTGCGGCCTTTAGGCTTCCGCGTAGCGCGGCGATGTGAAGCGGCGTCATGCCGCCCTCGTCGCGGGCGTGCGGATCGGCGCCGTGCTCTATGAGGGCCAGGACTGCCTCGGGGCAGTCCTGCGCCGCGTAGTGAAGAGGCGTCATGCCCGCTTCGTTCTCTGCGTTGGGGTCAGCCCCCTTGCTGAGGAGTCTGCGGATCTTGTTAACGCGGCATTCCATCACCGCGAAGTGCAGTTCTGTATAACCGTAGTGCTTCATGGTTCTCTTCACGGCGTTAACATCTGCATTCCTCATTGCCCTGATCAATTCGGCAATATCTTTGCCGACATCATCGATTTGAGATTTACCCATGAGTTAAGACGCGTATCTGAATTAAGAGGAATCTTCAATGTTGCCACAGGGATGTCCTCACAGGGATAATTATCCCTGTAGGTAAATCCCTGTAGGGAAATCCCTGTAGGCGGTAGGGAATCCAACTGTCCTTGGGGGCTGGGTTTTCCAATTCCTCCTAATTAAGACCCAATCCTAAAGATATGGAAGAGGAAAGCAGGATAATTAGGGGTGATTTGTTTCCCGTTGTTGTTGATATTACTTTGATGTGTATCCAGGCTAGGGAACACCGCAGGAGGAGACAACAGCAATAATCTCTTTTTTTCTTTTGGGGGTTGGGGAAACGCTACGTTTCTGCGGTTTGCTTCTGAGCAGGCGACGCGTTGCGGGTTGCGTCTTTTTGCAGATTTTTGCATTTGGTAAGGGACGCCTGCAAGTTATCCCTGTAGGCGTATATGTTTAAATACTGCGTGAATTTGTTGAATCATGAACCAAACTGAACAAACCAAAACCCAAATCCCCCTTGAAATAAAGGTGGCGGAGGCCACTAAACTCCTCAGAGCCTACGGGCTGGCTGGGGAGGTGGTGTTTATGTCTAGGGAAGCTGTGGAGAGACTCTGCGGCCCGCCTGTGGAGTCCAGGCGGATCAGCCAGCAGTCAGAGCTGGAGCATATTCTAAAAACCACGGGGAGGTTCCCGTATGTGGTGTTTGCCTTCGTTGGTGCTGGTGGCACTATATGTGTGCCAGATGCCAACTACTACGTCCGGGATGGCCTGTACGACGTCCACGTGGTTCGTTGCACCGACGGGGGTCTCTGCGCAGAGGTGGCGAACAACATTGCAACCGTGTTCAGGGTTCCCCTCCCCAAGGAGGCCCTCCTGAGACTAGCCGACGAGCAGACTCTGTGTCAGCGCCACGTCCTGCCGCCCCATCTATGCCGTGCGTCGCAACGGCCTGAGACCGTTGCGACTGTACATACCACTGCAGATGAGCCGACGCTTATTCCGCCACCGCCGCCGCAACCCGTCCCCGTGCAGGCAAAGCCATCTTCGATGGCGGTGGCTAAGATCAAAGAGACCATTCAGCAACTGATGCAAAAACAAAAAGTTACGGAGACGCCAAAGACGGAGGAGTCCCCCGCCCCCGAGACGCCAGACCTCAAGGCGGTGCTGAAGGCCAACGGCTTGGGGTGGCTGATGCCTGTGGTGGACGACGCCACAACTGCGGCCGCGGTGAGGTTTGCGCTTGAGAAGAAGGAACTGCTGGACGCGCTTAGGGATCCCGAGAAGAGGGAGGACTTGGTCAAGGTAGCCAGGGGCGGGGCGCCGCAGGCGCCGAGTCTGCCAGGGCTGGAAAAGTGGCCCATCAAAGACAGGCAGAAGCTGGCGGAGCTGGTGTCGCAGTCCGCCGACCTGTATGACTTCGCCACCAAATTCGCCGAGTACATATTCGGCGAGGACTGCACTGCAGATGTGGTGCGGTATATATTGACGCTCGCGGAGCAGAACAGCGGCCTGGACTGCAGGACAGCCGCCAAGAAGCTGAAGTGGTGACCATGGAGGTTAAGGAGCTCTTAATAATAGCGGCCAAGGGGAAGGTTAAGGCAGATCCGCACCTCTTGCGCTTAGCACGTGAGACGTGGAGAAACGCAAAGAAGAGACGCGGGCTTATACCTCGGCGGTTGCTGGGGCCGTGATTACGCACATCCTGCCCGAGGTGGAGCTGGATCCGGAGCTGGTTAGGGAGCACTTCATAAAAATTGGCAAGGGAGAGGTGGAGGTGGAGCCGTGTTTCTGGTTTTACGTAATCGTAGCCATGGGGAGGGAGTCGAAGGATAAGCTCAAGACGTCTATACCTAGGTGTGTGGTGTATGAAGCCATACGCCGCATTGTGTTAAACAGCATAAACCCGAACCGCCACAACTGGATATCCCTCGACAAGCCTGCCAACATAATCCTGCAGTACGCCAACCGGCATAAGTGCCAGTACACCGAAACAGACAAAAAGTTGGTAGTGCAACACGCCAGGATTGTAAGCGCGCCCATCAGGGAATGGGTGAGGGAGCTAGCAGATGGGGTGAACGGATTAGCTGAGCACCAGTCGGTATCTCAGTCAGTCCTGTACAGCTACCTCTCCAAGATAAATTACTGTAAATGATAGACATCGTTGCGGTCGCCATTTTGTTGATACCTACAGCCGTGCTGTATTTTGAGCTGAGGAAGGCGAAGAAGAAGGTGTTTTTTCTCGCAACTGCGGTGGAGACGTTGGCAACCCACGCCGAGAGACTTGAGGAAACGTTGCAGAGATTCGACGTTACGTCGTATGTGAGAGAAAGGGAGGAGCTCCGGATGAAGCTGAGGGAGGTGGAAGAGACGCTGAAGGCGAGGGAGACACCTCCGCGTAGCGGAAGGTACCTCTGGGTGAGGTCTCTAACCCACATCGCAATGCGGCCCGCCACAAACTACAAAGAGCTGTGGGTGCGGATCCCAGTCATAAACCTAGACGAGGTGAAGAGGGCCGAGGAGCAGTTGGCCAGGAAATATGGCGCAGTGAGGAGGTGGGGGCTGGTGAGGGAGGCCATGTCTAAGACCGAAATAATCGGGGTTCGGCCAGATGGCGTAAAGGAGCGCATTGTGGTGCCCGCGAGACCGCCTGCGCTCTACCTGCAGGACTACAGAGTGGTGGCGTGGCGCCCCGCCCCCTACGTAGACGCCGTGCTGAACTATGCCACCAGGGAGGAGGGCGATGCTACGCGGTAGGTGCGATGTTTTGGAGCACATGCGCATGCTCGTGCTGAAGGCAAAGGGGAACATGCTCACGCTGAAGCTGAAGGCGCTCTGTGGAGATAGGCACACCGCCATGGCGTTGCTGAGGAGACTTGCAGACGCTGGGTACCTGAAGAGGATGGGCGATGGGAAGTACCTGTTGCAACGCGGCACACCGCTGTGGGAAGCCCTGGAGCAGGGAAAAGCCGCCCAGCTACTGGAGCAGTTGCGCATAAACCGGAAACCGCGGAGAAGAAAATAACCTTTTTCCCAATTCAACGTTGACCTAGCCACAGACATACTTCATGGATAAAGACTTCAGAAATGAGGTTGTGTTTGATGTCCGCTGGTCGCGTTTGAGGAAGTATCAGAAAGATGTTTTAGCCATGAGACACGCCAGGCTGGAAGAGGAGGTTATGAGACTGTCGTCGCAGTTGGGCATTGCTCCAAGCTGTGTTGAAAATGCGACTCAGCTGGCGAGACGGCTTGTTGGCCGCGGCTATTCGCCGCAGGCCCTCGCCGCCGCGGCGCTGATTATTGCGTGCCGCATGTTAAAGATGCCGAGACCGATAAGTGACTTTGCGAGTTACGTCGACGATATTGAAAAGATGAAGCGGACGCTCCGCGAGCTCGTTGCTTTGGTGAAAACCCCGCCACGATTGGAATACTACCTCAGCGTCATCGTATCAAGGGCCAACGTACCGCCAGTGGTTGCGAAGTCTGCAGTGGAGCTGTTGCAGAGAAACAGAAAGGCTCTGCAGGGGCGGAACCCGTGGGCCGCCGCCGCGGCGGCCCTGTGGCTAAATGGCGTAGACATGGCATTGCTGAGACGATTCGCATCGCCTTCCGCAATCAGGAACATTGCGCTTCTCCTCAAATAACCCCCTTTTTCCCCTCGTCAAACAGCTTTATGCGCGTCGGCGCCTGCATGCAGACAGCTGAAGGCCTCGGTCTCTGCGGACATGTTTAAAAATTCCTGTTTTTCCTAGGTCATGGGAACCGAACTTGCCCAGAGTAAGGAGCTGGCCAGGGAAATCCTCCTCAAGGCCCAGGAGGACTCCGCCTTCATGTTGGTCGGCGGCTCCTACCTGCAACTCCAGAAGGGGCTGTACGGCGGCTGGCTGGTCAGGGGCAGTTTGGAGGTCGACGAGGCACGCGGCGTGTGGTGCTTTGCGGTGAAGCCATCTGAGGAGGTGCCCGCCGACGTGCAGGAGCTGGCGAAGCCGCATGCGGAGAAGCTGAAGGAGCTGGCTGTCAAGCTGGGGGTCAGCGCCGACCCCCAGATCTCGCTGGCAACCTTGTCGTTTAAGGGAGTTAAGTTCACGAAGAAGAAGACCACCGAGAACTACACGGTCTACGACATGGAAGCTCTTGAGGACTCAGCCGACGCGCAGGCTGTCGTGGTTCGCTACAGCGTGAGCTACAGCAAGAGGGGGCGTTGCTATGGCGCAATCTGCCCCGTCTTAGAAAGAATGCGGACCCTTGTGCGGGCGGAGTTCAAGGAGATGGCGGTGGCCACGGCCTACAGCGTCGGCGTTTTGATCCCGTACAGAACAGAAGAGCTTGAAACCTTGCTGGAGAAGCTCGCAGAAGAGACGAAGAAGGAGGAAGAAGAGGAGGAGGTTGCGGAGCCCGTTACTGGTGATGCATATCTTGTCGTCGTTGTCTTGAGAGACGAGACCGTTGCGAGGGAGGTGGCGGACAGGGTGAGAGATCTGCTGAGGAGCATGAAGATAAGAGCCGAAGTAAAAATAATCAACGCAGAGCTCTGATGGTAGAGAAGATCAGCGTCTTAACGGCAGACGGCCGCGAGACCGAGTTGCGCATTAGGAGCAGGAGGAGGGTGGCGGTGCGGGCGGATCAGCTTCCGAACCCTCCGCCGCCTAGGATGCGCCTGATGTGCAACGGCGTTGCGGTGGAGTTGCGGCTGACCTGGGACAAGCCGATGCACGGCTTCTACGTCTACTACGTGCCAGCAGAGGACTACGACACGCTGGCCAGCGCCGTGGAGAGAAGACGTATGCGTTGCGTCTTGTTTGTTGAACATGTTTAAAAATTCCTGTTTTTCCTAGGTCATGGAAACCCAACTTACCCAGAGTAAGGTTGAAGAAGCAAGGAAAAACCTCCTAAAAGTCGGCGAAGCTCTGAACAGAATTCTGGTGGGGAGGGAGGAGGAGATAGAGGCCGCCCTGCTGGCGCTGGTGGCGAAGGAGCACGTGGTCATGATCGGGCCTCCGGGGACGGGGAAGACCATGCTGGCTGTCGCCATCGCGAAGTTGCTGGGCGTCAGGGCATACACGGCGTTGCTGACGCGGTACACCACCCTCGACGAGGTGATCGGGCCTATAGACATCGCCGCGCTGAGGAGCGGCGAGGTGAAACGGCGGTGGAGCTATTTAGTAGACAGCTGGCTTGTGTTTCTAGACGAGATATTCAAGGCGTCGAGCGCCATTCTGAACGCCCTGCTGTCTCTGCTGAACGAGAGGGTGCTCTACGACCCGTTTACTGGCGCGGCTGTCCAGACCAAGCTGTGGACAGCCATAGCTGCGTCCAACGAGACGCCTCAAGACGACGAGTTGCAGGCCCTGTACGACCGCTTCGCCGTCAAGGTGTTTGTGAACCCCATCTCGAAAAACGTGGAGCTCGTGGCGAAGGCGCTGGAGACCAAGTGGGTAAACGGCGCAGAGGAAGTTGAGCAGGTGGCGTCGCCTGAGGACGTGGCGGTTCTCTACGAGCACGCGATGTCGCTGGCCCCAGACGCCGTGAAGCTCTACCGGAAACACGTGGTGCCGCTGGTGCAGTTGGCCGACTCAAGAGGCATATTCATCAGCGACCGGACTATCATAGAGAAGCTGTTTAAGCTGTTCCTGGCGCATCTGGCGTTGCGCGGCGCCGCGGATGAGACAGTTGCGGCCCAAGCCGCCGTCAGGCTCATCAGATACGTGCCCCGGACGCCCGAGGAGCTGAACGATCTGAACAGCGCCGTGAACGACATGCTTGAGGAGGTCGCCGAGTTGCGGAAGACGCTGGCCGAGGCGAAGCACCTCTACCAGCTGGGGCAGTACAAACACGCCATGCCAAAGCTCAAGGAGGTGCTGACATACGACATAGAGAAGCTGGCCGACAAGCCGTGGCTGAAGGAATACGTCAAGTCGCTGATGGAGGAGGCGCAACTCTACGTCCAGAAGATGAGCAACTTCCTCAGCAAGGCCTCGTCCAGGTGAGCATCCTCGTGGATATGCTGAAGGATCCCAGGTCGGCCTTCAAGTCCAAGATCTTCGAGCCCTACGAGTTCTACTGGGTGGGGATAGAGAGGACTTCCATGCTTGCCCGCCTGTTCGGCTTGGCGCTGAAGCGCTACCAGGCGGCCGACGGCTACATAATGTACTTCAAAAGCGCGGAAGACGTAGCCGCCGCGCTTAAGGAGAAGAACAGGTCTGCGCCCGCCTGGAGGGCCTTCATCGAGTCGGTGATAAAATCGCCAAACTACGTCAAGCTGAACCTGCTGACGAGGGGGTCTATGGAGCTCTCCGCGGCCGCCGCGGTGAGGATGATCGCTAAACTGGGCTACGCAAGGAAGAGGATCGAGGAGCTGGACGAGGCCATGAGACAACTGGCGGAGGGCAAGGTGCCCCCGGGCATGGAGACAGACGCCGCCGCGGCGGGTGGGCCGCAGAGACTCTTAACGGCGCTGGAGAAGGAAGCGGCAAGCCGCGGCGCGGCTGTCGCCAAGGAGCTGGACGAAGTCGCAGAGGAGCTGAGACGGTACCTGGAAGCCAGGGGGGAGGCCGAGGCGGCCGTTGCGGTGCTCAGCGGCGGCCGCGGCTACTCATTAGAGGGCTTGTCGATTTGGCACTTCTACGAACAGCCAGACGAGTTCAGGCGGAAGGTCAAGCTTCTGAGAGACGCCGCCAGGATGTTCCGCAGGTTCATGTCGGCCTTCAGCGAGCCCGCGGAGCAGGTGGCAAGTCTCTGGGGCGGGATCTCCGGGATCACGCTGATGACGCGGTACGAGCAGGTGGCAGACGCGGTGCCGCAAGAGCTGGCGGTTGCCGACGCGTCGCCAGAGCTCTTCGCTGTGAAGGTCGCCGCGAAGCAGATGGTCGTGAGGGAGAGGGGCACCAGGCTGAGACTCGTGCTCTACCTGGACAAGTCCGGCTCCATGGCTGAGGAGATGTCAGGCGGCGTGCCCAAGATATCCGCCGCCGCAGGCCTGGCGCTGGCCCTCCACCGGAGATACGGAGCACACCTCTACCTCTTCGACACAGAGGTCGACCGCGTCGCCCCCAGAGACGTCGTGGAGACCCTGCTGAAGATAAGGGCAGACGGCGGCACGGACATATCACAAGTGATGGAGGACGCATTGCGCCACCCGCCAAACAGCGTGCACATAATCATCAGCGACGGAATCACCGACGCGCCCAAGGAGCTCGTAGACATCTTTATCAAAAAATGCGGCAGAAGGACAAGACTCATACTCATACCGCCAGCAGATGAGCGGTATGGATGGATAAAGGAGCTGAAGAAGCTCGGCAACGTCTTTAGCGTGGTAGACGTTGCCCAGTTCGAAAAAGCGGCGGTGCAGGCAGTGTCTCCATGAAAACCCCCTTTTTCCCCAGCTCACGTCTCTAGCCATCGCTGACATGGAACCAATCTGTTCAAAAACAAAACAGCAACTAGAAGCATGCTACAGCGCGCTTGAGAAGCGGCTCATTCGCGAAAGAAACGAGCTCTGCAGAATAGCTCTAATCGCATGGATGCAGTTCGCCGCGGAGAAATTCGGCGGCTTGCTTTACAAGCAGTTCAAGCAGTTGCTACCAGACATGTTGGGGCTCAGAAACAGCGACGGATCGCTCAAGATAAACTGCGGCGAGAGACGGATATGCAACGAGCCGATCCTCTGCCTAAAGGCTGTTAGCTCATTGCGAGCAAATTTAAATACCTCTAGACACTTCTAAATACGGTGGTAGTTGAGAAGATAAGTTCATGCGTGAAGCATGCCGTCTAAGACTCTGACTAGAACTGTTGCGGTTAACTGCTTCGGGAACAAGCTGGCGTGCCGAATTCTGAGAAGCGCTGAGGACGCGTATAGGAGGATGGTTGAGGAGATGGCGGAATACGCCGTTAGGCACAACGCATCTCAGGCAACGCTCCACAAGGTCTTCTACGCAAAATTCCGCCAGGAGCATCCATGGTTGCCGACGCGTCTCATAAAAGGCGCCTACCGCGACGCCGCGAGGAGGGCTAAATCGTTTAGAGCCATGAAGAGACGGGGCAGGGCGTATACCGAGTCGCCAGAGGTTAGGAACGTGACGCTTGTGTTTGCAGACGCGCAGGACTGGAGACTTGAGGGTGGAGCGCTTAAGCTGAGGATAGGGGGGCGGTGGGTAGAGCTCCGTTGCTCTGGCCACAAGCAGTTGCATAGGTACCTCTATGGCGGGTGGAGGTTAGCGGAGGAGCTGAGACTGAAGAGAGTGGGGAGACAGTGGGTTGCGTACCTGACCTTCAAGAGGGACTTCGAGGTGGCTCCAGACCCCCGGAACGTGGTGGCGGTCGACGTGAATGAGGACAACGTGACCGTTGCGGTGTTTGTCGGCGGGGCGCTTAAAGAGGTGTGGCGGATAGAGACCGGGCTGGGCCGCATGGCCATTGCCTACTCGGAGAGGAGGAGGAGGATCATGGAGGGCCGCCACCCCTCCGACCGGGAGGTGAGGACTAAGCTGAAGAAGCTCCGGGAGAGGAGGAGGAAGATAGACGTCGTGAGGAAGACAGCCAAGTTCATAGAACAACTTGTGCACGAGCACAACGCCGCCGTGGCTGTCGGCAGAATCACGCAGAGGGCCAAGGAAAAAATGGCCGAGGACAAGGGCAGGAGACTGAGACACCGCATCCACCAGTGGAGCGTGAGGACTTTGACGAAACTGCTTGAGGAGAAGCCGATACAAGTCGTCGAGGTATCAGAAGCGGGGACCTCCTCCCGCACCCCCTCAGGCGTCCGCATAACTTTCCGCCCCCTTGTGATCCGCACTGCGGTGAGGGGGGCGTCGGGGCGCATCCGCCCCGTGAAGATGCGCCTGAGGGTGGGGAGGGCCGGGGACGAGGTGTGGGAGCGGGACGTCTTGGGGGCTGTAAACATCGGCCTCAGGTACCTCCAGATGGGGGGCTTTGTGGCGTTGGCCCCGACGGGGGCCCATGCGGTGCGGGCGATGCTGATGAACCCGCGCCTAGGCCCAGCCCCGCCGGCGGGAACACCCACAATCATCGATAGATACCGCTAGCGGGGAAACGCGTATCTGCTGTGCAGAAAGAAGTGGATGAAGAAGGAGCTGGAGAAGCTGGCGCCCGCGACGCCATATGCACACATCGCACGCGTCATTTTGGGCGAGACGTCAGTGCCAGAGCAGTGCGGGGGGTTGCCGCCAGAGTGTCGCTGACCAACAAACCCCCCATTTTCCACAAAAACAAAGGAAAAAAAAGAGATTATTTCTGACACTCCTCTAGGGTCTCACAAACACGCCGCCCTGCCTTTTCCCACTCCTCTTCCTCCTCAGGAGGAGGAAGAGGAGTGGAGTCGCAGGAAACCCCCCAACATCGAGTGGAGTCATCATCATCCTCCGCCCGGTGGGAGGTTTCCTGCGACTTCGTTTTTTCATTTACCTTCTCCATCTTTTCTATTTCAATCTTTTCCATGTCTTTGTCTTTGTGTCTTTATTTGGTGATTTGTGTCGGCGTAGCTGGGGGCTACGTTCTGGGGACTTGGATTTGGCCCCGTCTTTTGGGGCTTTCGGTTGCACGTATTAAGTGAATTGTTGACAGCGCGTGACAGCTTGGAGAGAGAGAAAAAGAGGGAGTTACAAACAATATATCTCAAGGAACCTCAGCTGACGTTGAAACCTCTTCTCTACGTCTTCCACAATTTTAGAGCATAGTGATGCATCGATATCGTAAAATATGGCACCTTCTAGATCCATCAAATCGGGTTTTATATCGTATTTAGTAGTGACATACGAGACAATCATCTTCATGGCTTTATGTGTAGATGGATGCAAAAGTCCTTCTTGTATTCCAATCCTTAACTCCATATGTTCAGCGGCGCGTGCCGCTTTGTTGAACTGGCCTTTGGAGATGGCCGTGAAGAATGGAAAAAGGGGGTATGTGTTGAGACTAACTGCGGATGAGCAGTATGATTACCAGAGTTATCGCTATGTTGAGGATTATGACACCTATGAAAGCCAGCCAATACGCGGTCGACGCGGTGAGACTCGTGCTTGTAAGTCCAGTAAACGCGCTCCACCAGCTTATCGCGATGCCGCTGAGCCACCAAAAGAGTATTATCCCGACCACCGGTATGAAGCCGACGAGAGACAGCAACGAAAACATCAGCGCAAGCAAGAGACCGCCGAATGCGCCGTCAATACTTCTGCCATACTCAAAGAACCCCAACGCCGTTACCAACGCGATATATATTATCGGCACACCTCCCAGGGAGTACTTCTTCTCTTCCATATCCAATCTGCAACATTTCAGCTTAATAAATCAATCCGCCTTTGAAGCAACTCCTCTCGTCAATCAGCGGCAAAGAGGCAAAACTGCACGAAAGCTTTTATCACCGGGCAAAATATATGCCATGAGCAACGCAAGACGTTGCAGGCCGCCGCTGGCCGAGACGTGGCGGGAGTTCAACGCCAAGTTTACGTCCCCAAACTACTACGGCTGGCACGTATTCGAGAAACACCACAAACTCCTCGCAGAGGGGTGGCGCCGCAGTCTCTTCGAAGAAAGTTGTTTGCCAGAGCCTGGGCCAGCTGAATACACAGCAGAAATGTAGGTCTGCAGAGAGGGAAAAAGGGGGTTTAGGTGAACCTGAAGCCTTCCTCGTTTATGTGTACAGTGGCAAAGTCTTTTATGGCGTCTTCCCACTCGTAGAACAGCGGCGCGTCTCTCTGGTACAGCTTCGGCGACGTTGCCAGCCACTCCTTAACCACGTTTGTGATTCTCTGATGCCTTGCGGTTGCTTCCATCAGCGTCTCTCTTATAGACCCGCTGAAGCTCCTCATCTCGGCTAATAGGGTATGCGCAATCAATGTGCTGAGGTATATGCTCTCCACGCTTGAATACCTGCGGGCCGCGGAGTAGAGCAACGACTTAACGGCCATCTGCCCAACGCCAGTCAAAACATTGCCTTTGATCATCCCAACCTCCTCAAGGAGATTCCTCACTTTCTCTAGGTTGGCCCCCGTGCGCCGCGCCGCTGGCATGTAGCGCGTGCTGAATTCGCCAGCCACGTACATGGCCATGAGGCCCTCCGCCACGTCGTAGAAGTACACATCTGCAAGTCTCTCCGAACTCGCCACGGGCGGATGCAACGACATTATAAACACCGCCGTCTTGGCGACGCCGTCGAACACCTCTTCCAGTGGCACGTATGGGCTTGGCGACTTCTTGAACCTCCTCAGCTCCTCCCTCTCCAGGAGGTGGCTAAGGAACTCAGAAGCCAATCGCCAATTGTCTGTGGAAACGACCTTTTGCATCACGGTCTTTGCCTTTTGGAATGGTTCCATGACGTCTTGTGGGCACTCTTATATGTGCAATTGTTTTAAGGCGGAAAACGCAGGGGGGACGTGGATGCAGTCTCTCTGTTCTCAGGAGCGGGGGGCCTGGACTGGGGTCTCAGGGAGGCTGGCTTCCGCATACTGTTCGCCAATGATGTGAACAATGCGGCGGTCTCCACCCACGCGGCGAACTTCGGGCTCAAGCTGGAGACATGCAACCGCCGAGGCGCCGAGGCGCAGGTCGGCACGGCCCTGGTCTGCGACGTAGAGCACGTGGACTTCTCGCCGCTGAGGGATGCTGGCGTAGACGTAGTTGCAGGCGGCCCTCCCTGCCAGGACTTCTCCATAGTCCGCGGCCCCGACCGGAGGGGCGTGGAGGTGAGGAGGGGGAGACTCTATCTGCACTTCGTTAGGGCGCTCAACACGCTGAGACCCAGGGCGTTTATCTTCGAAAACGTGCCTGGGCTCGTCACTGCAAACAAGGGGCTGGCCTACAAGGTCATCAGGGAGGATTTCCAGAGAGCAGGCTACGAGCTCGTCTTTTCAGATGTGGCAGACCTTTCAGTGTTCGGCGTCCCCCAGAGGCGTGAGCGGCTGATAATTGTAGGCGTGAGGAGAGACTTGATTGGGGAGGTCGGCGATCTCTGGAGCGCTAAGGCTGTCTTTGAGAGCGCGCTGAAGACTCCGTTCCGGATCCACCCGCTGACCGCGATAGAGGCTTTGGAAGGGCGGCCTCTGCCGGAGCTCCGGGCCGAATACGAGAAGATAATGCAGAGCTGGGCTGGCGTCTGGGACGAGGTGGGCACCGAGACGGCGCGGAGGTGGAAGCAGGAGGTGTGGGACAGGCTCGCCTTCGACGCGGTTAAGGACTACTGCCTTGTGAACAAAATAGGGCGTTGCAACGAGGAGGAGCTTGAGCTGGCGTTTAATGCGCACAGAGAAGTGCTCAGAGAGCTGGGCTACTTGGGCATCCGCGCCTCGGAGCTCAAGCTCCCAGACGGCACCACAGACCCACCTGCAGACAGCGTGCTGGAGAGGCTGAGGAGGATTCCACCTGGCGAAAACCACGAATTTGTGAGAGGCACGAAGTGGGAGGTCGAGGGCAGGGGCATAAGCCTCGTGTACAGGAGGCTCCACCCCCTCAAGCCCTCCTACACCATAGTAGCCTACGGCGGAGGCGGCACCCACGGCTACCACTACGAAAGGCTGAGGGGCACCCTCACCCTCCGGGAGCGCGCCAGACTGCAGACCTTCCCCGACAGCTTCCTCTTCAAAGGCTCCAAGACCGAGATAAGGGCGCAGATAGGCGAGGCAGTCCCTCCGCTGGCGGC
>Ga0080004_1136662_pt1 | contig 18836 bp, 24 predicted proteins | sample WasSprMetagenome_FD_69207 | JGI IMG/M metagenome (GOLD analysis project Ga0080004, IMG submission 69207) | Sulfidic aquatic microbial communities from Washburn Spring, Yellowstone National Park, USA - WS (SPADES assembly) (version 2) | ecosystem: Environmental > Aquatic > Thermal springs > Hot...
GCTACAATTTGAAAATTTTGCCTTTTGCCTGGACAGCATTGATTTCAAATTTAATCGGAATTGAAGTTAAAATTGAAGAGCCAATTTCAATAAAAAAAATTCAAGATCCGGTTGAAGAAACAGAAAGAGTGATCGATGAAATAAAAAAAGAATTCAAAAAATACTGGAAATGTTTTAAATAGTTAACTCCGATCTATTGACAAAAAAAGGATAAATTTTATAATTTACTTAGCACGTAAAAGGTGAATAAAATGATAGAAAGATATGCCGATAAAGATATTTCCAGGATCTGGTCTGATGAGAACAAATTAAAACTCTGGCAGAAAACTGAATTGGCAGTAATTGAAGCGATGGCTAAAATTGGGCAAATTCCTGAAGAGAGCTATCAAAAAATTTCCGAAATACTTAAAAACCAGCCCATAGATATAAGCTGGTGGAAAGAAAAAGAGGCCGAAATAAAGCACGACCTCAATGCCTTCGTTGAAGAACGACTCAGATTTTTACCGCCCGAACTTCAGCAGTACTTCCATAAGAAACTCACTTCCTATGACATTGAAGAACCAGCATTTGCCACGATGATCAAAGAATCGCTCACTGTAGTCGAGAAATATTATCACGAATTGGATGCCACTTTAGCGGAGATGGCAAAGAAATACCGCTTCACAATAATGTTAGGTAGAACCCATGGCCAAGGAGCAGAACTGCAAACTTTTGGCAAAAGAATTCTTACTTGGTTAAGAGACTTAAGGTTGAATTTTGAGATTTTAAAGAAAGTGGCAGAGAATTTGAAATATTCCAAAATTTCTGGAGCGATCGGCAATTACGGAAGTATTGATCCAGAAATTGAAAAAAGAGCTTTAGAAATACTTGGCTTTGAACCTTATTATGGAGCAACCCAGATAATGCCTAGAGAGATTTATGCACCAATAGCTTATGCCCTTTGCCAGCTCGTCTTAACCTTAGATAAAATTGCTTTGGCAATTCGTTTGGGAGCCAGAAGCGGTAGGCCAATTTATCAAGAACCTTTTGGCAAGAAACAAAAAGGATCATCGGCAATGCCCCACAAGAAAAACACCATTTCCACTGAACAATTGGAAGGAATGGCCAGAATGGCAAAAAGATTCTTCGAAATGATCCAAGACAATATCGTAACCTGGGAAGAAAGAGCAATCGAACAAAGTTGTGTAGAAAGAGTTGCCTGGCCTGATTTGTTCCATGTCGTGGTCCATTCTTTGAAGACAATAACTAGAGTTTTGAAAGGCTTAGTAGTTTATCCAGAGAATATGCTTTTGGAAATAGCCGAATCTCGCGGCTGCTATGCCTCAAGCGAGGCAAAAGAAGTTCTCCGAGAATTGGGTGTTGGACATGGTTTGAACACCGAAGACGCCTATAGAATAGTCCAGTTAGCAGCCTTTAATGCCTTCGAAGCGAGTGAAGAAATAAAGGATTTGCGAAATAGCCCACCGAAATCTTTTGAAGAAGCGGATGCAATGTTATTAAAATTCCAGCAACTCCAGAAAACGGAAGTGATCTCGATAAAAGATATTATTGCAAGAGGAGAACTTAAAACCTCGCCAGAACTCGAAGCAACAGAAAAAGAGATTAAAAGATGGAATGAGATTCTCAAGAAAATTTTCAGCAACCCAGAGAATATAGAAAGATGGAATCGAATTTTTCAACCGTCTTATTTGCTTAAAAATGAAGCTAAGCTCTTTAAAGAAATCATCAATGCCTAAAAATTGAAAGAGACAAAATTCCCTTTTTTGTCTCTTTTTTTATTCAACCCTTCTGACGTATTCTCCAGTTTCAGTGTTAACTTCGATAATGTCTCCGGCCTCGATAAATAAGGGAACGTTAATTTTTGCTCCAGTTTCCAAAGTCACTTGCTTTGTTCCCGGTTGGGATCTATCTCCTTTGATTCCAGGGGGAGCATCTATAACTTTCAATCTCACTTTAATTGGTAAAGCCACATTTATTATTTTCTCTTTAAATTTCAATCCATCTAAAACCATTCCGGGTTTTAAAAATTTTGCTCCTTCTCCGATTTTTTCTTCTTCTAATTCAAACCTCTTGCTCGGGTTTTCAACTTCACAAAAATTATACTTTCCTCTTTTTTGAAAAATGAATTTTACCGCTACTTTTTCAATTTCAGCTTCCTCGAAAGTATCATCCTGATGGAAATTCCTTTCAATAATTTTTCCGGTAACTAGATTTTTAATTTTCACCCTTGCTACCACAACATCTTGGGCTTTCCCAATTTGTTTAAAATCTAAAACCTCGTATGGCTGCCCATCCAAAATGAACCTTACCCCTTTTCTCAAGTCAAAATAGGTAAGCATATTTTAAATAAAAAAAGGCTTTCAAAAATTGAAATCAAAAACTTTTCAAAATCTAATTCCTCTTTTTCTTTCCTTTTAATTTCTTCTTCTAAATTCTCAAATTTTATTATAACTTTTGTGGAATTTCCTTCAAGCTCTATTGTTCTTACTAAATTTTTTTCATCTACCAACAATTTTCCAGAAATTTTCTCAAAATTTTTAAAAAAATCTTCAACATTTTCTTTTGGTAAATCTTTTTTCCATTCCAGTATTCCGCTTTTTAGTTTCTCCTTGTCAACTTCAAAATTATAACCTCCGTTCATTCTTTCAAACTTTGTGAATATTCCCTTTTTCTCCAATATTTCTTTTAATCTTTTAAAATCCTCCAACTCCTCACTTTTTATTTGATATTTTTTCCATCCATAAAGAAAATTTTGAAAGAACCGAAAAATATTTGGTTGACTTTTCATTTGGCTGAGAGATTCAATTTTCCAGTAAAGATCGTTTCCATAAAAAATTCCAGAAAGAGAAATGGAAACAGTAGTAGTTGCTTGAGTTTCAATTTGAGCATAAACTTTTAATCCATTTTCAGGCAAATTCACTTCCGGACTAACCTTTTCCTTAATTTCCCTTAAAGGTTCTCCAACCTTTTCTTTTATCTCTTTCATCCCTTCTTGGATTTTTTTTCTTGGTAAAGCCTCTCTTAATGCATTTAAAACCAAAAATATAGCAAACAGCATTGCCCCAACTCTTATTAGAAAACCAATGGCTTTTAAGAAAAATTCTTTTATTTTTCTATTCTCCATTCGATTTCTGATTCTTTGCCGGCAAATTCAAGCCATTCTCCCTCAGGAGAAATCACATACCATTTTTTCTTTGATTCTGACCAAACCATTGGCATCCCTCGGTAATAAGGTTTCTTAACAACTTCTCTTGGCTTTAGTTTATCAAGCTCTAACCATTTCTTAAACACTGTCTCTATTGCATAATCTAAGTTCCTTGACTTTGCCCACTCTGCAACTTTTGCTATTGCTTCTTTTGCTTTCTCGACAGATCCTGCCAATTCTAAAAGTTGTTTTGCCGGCTTTGTATATCTTGAATAAATTATCTCTCTCTTTTTAGCAGATTCTTTCAATTTTTCCAAAGGAATGCCTTTAGTTTTAAAATAAAAAGTAACAATTTCTCTGATTTTTGTTTTTTCTTTTAATGCCTCGTAATCCTTAATCTTTCCAGTTTTCAAATATTCTTCTATTTTCTTTGCGATTCTTTTTCCAATACCAGGCAAGGCTTCCAATCCAAAAATTCCCTTCTCTTTATAAATTTTCCCAACATCTTCTTTCAATTGTAAAATCGTTTTTGCTGCTCTTCTATAAGCAAAAGGTTTTCCTTTCACGCTATTTATTTCGTAAAGCTCTGCCATATGTTTTAAAATTTTTGCAATTTTCTCATTTCTTTTCATAGTTTTTTCAAAATTTCTTGATAAAAGTTTTTCGCTTTCTCCAATTCCTTTTCTCCCTTTTCAGTAATTTGATAAACTCTCCTCCTATTTTCCATTTTACTTTTTACAAAACCCTCCCTTTCAAGCCGGTACAAAACTCTGTATGGAGTTATTTTTCCAGGTTTAAACCCAAATTTTTCTTCAATTTTTTTTGGAATATCCCAGGCATGAATTCTCTCTTTTTTTAAAATCAAAAGGATATAAATCCAGAGGTTTTCTATTGTATTCGATCTTTTTAATCTTTCAAACGGAAGCATCTTGACAAATTATTTTACGACCGTAAAATAATAAGAAGGTAAAGGTCGCTAAAGTTAATTTAAAAATTATGCCAAAAGAAATAAGGATTGCCATAGTTGGAATAGGAAATTGTGCCTCAAGTCTCATCCAAGGTTTATTTTACTACAAAGATGTAAAGGATGAAAGGGAATTGGTCCCTGGATTAATGCACAATGTTTTGGGAGGTTACAGAATTTCTGATATTAAAGTTGTTGCTGCTTTCGATATTGACGCTAGGAAAGTGGGGAAAGATGTTTCAGAAGCGATTTTTGCCCCTCCAAATTGCACTAAAATTTTTTGCAAAAATGTACCAAAAATTGGAGTTAAGGTGAAAATGGGGCCTGTTTTGGATGGAGTCGCTCCTCACATGAAAGAATATCCTAAGGATAAAACGTTTGTGGTCGCAAGGAAAAAGCCAGTCGATGTTACAAAAGAGCTAAAAAAAGCCAAAGCAGAAATTTTAATTAATTATTTACCAGTTGGTTCTCAAAAAGCAGTTGAATATTATGCAAATTGTGCTTTGAAAGCAGGCTGCGCTTTTATTAATTGTATGCCAGTTTTTATAGTTTCTGATAAGAAATGGGCTGAAAAATTTGAAAAAAGAGGATTGCCATGCATTGGAGATGATATAAAAAGCCAAGTGGGAGCTACGATAGTTCATAGGACTTTATGCCATCTTTTCACTCAAAGAGGAGTGATAATCGATCGTTCTTACCAGTTAAATTTTGGAGGAAACACAGATTTTCTTAACATGTTAGCCAGAGAAAGATTGAAATCAAAGAAAATTTCAAAGACTGAAGCTGTTGAAGCAGAACTTGCAAAGAGGTTAAGTTACGATAACTTGCACATTGGACCTTCAGATTGGATTCCTTGGTTAAAGGATAATAAAATTTGTTACATAAGAATCGAAGGAAGAAAGTTTGGAAATGTACCAGTGGAACTTGAGCTTAAACTTTCTGTTGAAGATTCTCCAAATTCTGCAGGATGCGTAATTGATGCAATAAGGTTGGCAAAGATTGCATTAGATAGAAAAATCGGAGGACCATTGATTTCTGCTTCTGCTTATTTAATGAAGCATCCTCCTCAACAATTTACTGATGAAAAGGCAAGGGAAATGGTCGAAGAATTCATTAAAAATCAGCGTGAACGCTGATTTTAACTTAACAACTTTACAACCAACAACTAATAACAAAAAGAGGTCTAAAAAGGTTGTAAAGTCGTAAGTCGTTAAGTTGTAAAGTTAATATGGAGCCATTCGAAAGGTTCAAAAAATTAAATACCGAAGGAAATTTGTGGATTTATATTTTGAGTTTGGGAAAAGAAATAGTTTGTGAGGAGGATGTTGGGAAATTGATTTTTGAAAAATTTGGTTTTTTACCAAGCAGTATTTTAACAAAGAGCGTCTTGTACAGGTTAAAAAGGAGAGGTTACATAAGAGCAGAAAAATACAAAGGAAAAAAAGCTTTTACTAGAACTGAAAAAGGGAAGAAAGAATTGGAAAAAATGAAAGAATTTTGTAAAGAATTACTACAAAAAATAAACGTTTGATTTTTTGAAAGAATTTGCTAAAATTAAATAATGCTCTTTGGAGATGGGTAAAGATGAAAAAGGAGGATTGGGGAAAAGTTTTTAAGAAAAGAGAGGGAAATCCATTCGAAAATTGTCCTCTGGGAATTTGGCATTCGCGTTATGCTTATTTTTGTCCCGATTGTTTGAAACCTGTCGAACTTTGTGTTTGCTTCCTTAAAAAATCTACAAAAAACGACTAAAATGCTAAAATTGCGGCCAAAGGCCGCTTTTTTTGTTGACAAAATTTGTTTTCCTAATTAAGTATAAATTGGAACTTCCAAAATTAAAAATGGGGGTGAATGAATGGAAAGTATAAGCATTGGAGAGATTCAATTAAGTAAATTTCCCATCTTAGCGTTTTTCCACCTCGCTGGATTAAAGGAAAGGGAGGATTTCTTCATAACAACTACTAGCAGTGGACGAAAAAATTACCATGTTAAAGTAACTCCTCAAACATTTAATCTACTTTTGAAACCATTGCTGGTGTGAGGGATGGGAATAAAATAAGCGGCTCTGCCGCTTTTTTATTTAAATTTTTCAGCGGTAAACTTATAAATTAAGAATCTTTCATTGATTGGATCAATTCCTGCTTTTTGACAGGCAATAAAAATTTGTTTTTCAACCGTATCGACTCCTTCCAAATCAGGAAGCAAAACCCCAGTTTTTGGAACAAAATGACCATTGAAAATGACATCGCCAGAGGGAGAAATTGGTACGCTTTTTACAATTATTCCATATTTTTTTGGGTCAAGTTCTGAAATATCTTTCACTAATTCTGGTTCGCTCAAAATGTAAACAGTATAAGAAAGATAAGGAAGTTCTTCTTTTTGAACCAGCCCAAACCTCCAATCTTCTGTGGCAGCTGCAATTGCATTGTAAATTACCTCTTTTGCAATGTTTTCTCTTGTCGGCAAGTACGTACCAATACATCCTCTAAGTTCCCCGTTTTTTTCAATGGTAACGAAAGTACCTGCCCTTTTCTCTAGAAATTCTTTAGGTAAATCCTCGGGAGGAGAAATAATCTTCTTTTCCAGAATGTAATTTTCAACCGCAGATTTTGCAAGTGAAACCAATGGATGCATGTTTTTAAGTTTTATTCCAAAACTTAAGATTTGCTGGAAGCATGATCTATCCTTCCAGAATGGATGGTTATGCCTTTCACATTTAATTTCTTTGCCAGAAGAATTTCCCTTTTAGCAAATTTCAGAGAAGCTTTTGAAACTTCGAAAATAGAACATGAAATTGGCAAGAAAAAGGGAATATGCAATCTTAAATTTATGTTTGATTTTTCCAAAATTCCTCTAATTTCCTTAATCGTGCCAGGAGAGAATTCAAACTTTGTATCAGTTCCCTGAATTTCGTACCAGTTAAATTTGTTTTTTTCTGCAAATTTGAGGTCTTCGATAACTCCTTGTCTATTTTCTCCTATAAATCCTATTTTTACTTCGATTTTTTCCATTTTAGAATTTTATATTTTTAAATTAAAAAAATCGATTGCGTTTTGAGTTGTGATTTTGTTAACATCTTCAAATTTCATTCTTTTAATTTCTGCAATTTTTTCAATTACAAATTTTACCGAAGTTGGATCATTTCTTTTTCCTTCAATACCTAACCAAGGTGAGTCAGTTTCTGTCATGATTTTTTCAATTGGCAAATCCCTTACAATTTTTTTTATCTTTTTGCTATTGAGTAGCGTTGTATTCACTGAAATTGACCAACCATTTTTAATTATTTTTGGTAAAAGTTCCTTTGCAGTAAAAAAGTGCATTAAAACATTTTTCGCTTGGCATTTTTCCAAAATTTCAATCGCTTCAGCAAATGCTTTCCTTGCATGAATTACCAATGGCAAATTTAAACTTTTTGCCAAATCGATGAATTTTATAAAAAGTTCTTTTTGTTTTTCCCTCCATTCTGGTTCTTCAATTATAAAATCCAATCCAGTTTCTCCAATTCCAACAATTTTTTCTTTGTTTTCTTCAATTCCTTTTAAAAAATCATTTACATTTAAATGCTCAATTTCTTTAATATACTCTGGATGAATTGAAACTGTCGCAAAAACAAAATTTTTGTATTTCTTAACCATTTCCATTGTCAAATCAAAATCATCAGGATGACAACAACAAGTGATTACCGCTTTTAATTCTCTCTTACATCTTTCAATTACTTCATCCCTATCTTTTTCATAATCTTTCTGTTCTAAATGGCAATGGACATCGATCATTTACTTTGTTTAAAGCTCAATTAAATAACAGCCGTATTTTTTAACATCCTTTATTTTATAAAAATCAAAAAGGTTTATTTTTGTAACTCTTTTCACTTTCTTTCTCAATTTCCTTCCAGTATATTCTTTCTTTTCCGGGTCCCATTCTTCCAAGACCAACCAATCTCCTGGCTTTATTCTAAAATCAGCCAACCTTAATTCGCAATTTTTCTTTCCGGATTTCATCATTCTAAAATACTTTGGCCAAATTTTTTTGTGAATTACTGCCATGGTTAAAGATTTTTATTTTTTCGACCTTTTAAAATTTTATTCGGAGTTACGATATAATCGACTTTTGTATCATGTTTTTCATGAGGAACTTCATCAACAATTTGCAATTCATGAACCGTAGTTATTACTGGAATTTTACCAAATTTTCCTAAAAAAGTTTTTATTTCTTTATCGCCATAGCCTCCGCCTTTTCCCAAGCGCCAACCTTCTTTGTCTACTGCAACGCAACCTGTAATGATTAAATCTGGTTTTGGCAAATCTTTTATTAGTTTTCCATATTTGAAGGCGCCCTTAATCGTGGATGCCTCTTTTTCTTTTCCTTTTACATCTTTTGGTTCAATTTTCAAATATCCTTTTTTCAATCTTGGGGTTGCCATTATCAAAATTTTTCCTTCTTTTAAAGCTAATTCTCTTACAGGTTGTTGAGCGGAATCTGGATTTGAAAAAACAATTTTTGCCCTTTTCCATTCTGGCAAAGTTGTTAAAAGTTTTGCAGCTTTTTTGCTTCCTTCAAAATTTGGAATCCTTCCAAAACAGGGTAGGGGAAACCTCGCAATTTTCTTTTCCTCTAATAATTTCCAAATTTTCTCTCTGAGTTTTTGTTTTTCGTTTTCTATCATCTAATCAATTCATTTTCGCTTACTCCCAAGACTTGCAAAACTCTCATTGCAGCAGGTAAAATCTGATGGCCAATGTAATAATCCAAATCTATTTTTTCCAATTTTGCAAACTCAAATGGTTCTGCTTTTTCAGAAATTGAACCTGGCCCTTCTTGAATCACAAACATTATCACTTGGCCTTCGCCAACTTCAATTCCCCTTTGTTTCAATTTTTTTGCTGCTATCACATGAGGCGAAATCAATTTGTATTGTTCAATCGGCTTTGTTAATTCCTCGTAAATTATCAAATCCTTTAACGAAACTTTTCTTTTTCTCAAATCATTTATCACTTTCCTCACATACTCTTTTGCCCCCTCAGCATTCCTTTCTTTCAAAACAAATTCTAAAACTTTTCTTTGAACTTCTTTTGCCAAATTACACCAATCTCTTCTGACTGTTTCTAAACCCCGAATCAATAAATTTCCATTTTTATCTACTAATGCATATCTCTTTTTTGCGGTACCGTAAGTTCCCCTTGGAATGAAAATTCCCCTTTCATAAAAACCTTGAAGTTCCAATTCTAAAATTCCAGGGAATTTTTGATTTATTTTTTTCAAAAATTCATCAATTTCTTTTTCAATATTCTCTGATTTTTTCAAAAATAAAGAATCAGTATCTGCATAAATTACAGAAAATCCCTCATTTTCTGCTTCCTTTATAGTCTCTTTTATCCAATACCTTCCAAAGGCTGTGCAAGATTCGGCGCACTCTTTTGAGTACCACTTTGATGCAGGAAAGCCAAAATAACCATAAGTTGCGTTGGCGATGATTTTTAAAGCGTATTGTCTGTTGTCTAAAACTTTGTATTCAAAAGAGTCTTTCGGAATTGTTTTTAATTTCTTTTTAAGCTCTGCTCTTTTTTGAATTATTTCTTTTAAAACCGAGGGAACAAACCCCTCTCTTTTTTTGCAAAACCAATAATTCAACTCTGGAACCTTATGCCCATTGCCCTTGCAACATTCACAATTTAGGGTTTCAGGAGAAATGTTAAAAGAAACGATCAGGGAAGGATACAAAGACCTGAAATCTAAAACTGAAATTTTTTCATGAATTCCTAAAATGGGTTCCTTTACAAATCCTCCAACGTAAGTTTTCTTTCTTCTTTCTTGAATTTCCTCATACTTTGGCTGATTTGGAATGATTTCTCCTTTTTCTCCGGCTTTTCTTGATAAATACCATTCAACTAATTGGCCATAAGTCATCCTTGAAACATCGAACAAAATTTGACCAACTGTTCTTGAAATTTCAAAAATTTGAGGCAATAAAACCTCACCCAATCTAAAAGTTAATTCAGAATCCTTTAAACAATATTCTGCTAACTTTTCCAAATTTTTTCCCTTTCTCCAGCTTTCTAACAATTCTTGATAATCCATCTCTATCTTTTTGTCGCCTAAAATTTCGGCTGCTACCGAATCTAATGTTAAAACTTCAGTTTGGAGGTTGGGGGAGAGGATGTTTTGAATAAAATTGAAAATGTCAACATGGACAATTCCATTGAACCTCGCAGCAGAAATCCTCGCTCTTCTTGCAAATTTTGTTTCCTTTTTGTCCCTTGAGATTATTAATTTTATTTTGTTTTTTTCACATCTTTCATTCAAAACTTGAAAATCAAAAGAATCTCCGTAATAAGTTAAAACGATGTCTGGGTTTTCTTTTTGAAAAATTTCAACAATCCTTTCTAAAATTTTCTTTTCATTTTCCAAAACCTCAACCCATTCTTTATAACTTGCTTTTTGTGAGGTTAAAACTTTTTTAAAATCTTTTCCAAAGAATGATGCCATCACGATTTCTTTTTCTCCTTTCTTTTCAACAGTTTCAATGTCAAAAGCCAAAATTTTCAATTCTGGAATTGAAATTTCATCTAAAACTTCGATTTTCTGACAATCCATTGCAAGATCTACATTATAGTTTGTCTTAATTTCTTTCCCATCAACTTCAACCCAACAGCACCCATTAATCCTTTTATCAATCAAAAATTTTCTGTAAAAATTTATAGCGTATTCGTATTCATCGATTATTGAACCCTTTCCTCCTCTTTTTTCTTCTAAAACCTTAATGAGATCTCTAATATTTTGAGTGTCGGCTGGCCTTTTGCAGACAATTTTTATGAAATCCTTTTCCTCGCCAGCCAATTTCATTTTCGTTTTTTCAATTTTCTCTATCTTAATTTTCTTTTTCTTTAAAAGTTCTTGAATATCGGAGATTGCTTCTTTCTCTTTTTTTGGCAAAACAAAAAAATAGGGTTTTTCTTCAAAAAACAAAACCCCATTCTTTCCTTTCTCATCCTTTCCCCAAATTCTAATTTTCGTTTTTCCCCCTTCAACTGTATAATCTGCATCCAGTATGAAAAACTTCATAATTTTTTAAGTTCTAAGTCTCTTGCAGTTTTTATTTCTTTTGAGAAATCAGCAATCGCAATTATTCTTTCTTTAGAATATGCTGAAGATGTAAATATCGTCAAACAGCGATCATCGTACATTAATTGGGGGGCGCTTGGGTCGTGAGAACGAATTAAAATTTTTTTATTAATTCTTTCCATTATTTTTAAAAAATAATTTTTCCCAAATCGAGGCCTACCAGTAAAAGGATCTATTCCAAAATTATCTCCAGATTCATCCACAAAATCTCCCCAGCAAATTCTAAACCAATTTTCATCTCCGATTTTGATTTTTTCAAAATCTTCGAGTTTTTCAATTTCTGGCAATGCACCATGAAGGGCAATGATATCTTTTACAACAACTGCCAAAGGAAATTTTTCTACAATTTGAGAATATTTTTGATATTCTTCTTTTGATAAGCTTTCCCAAAATTCTGCAGGAGAAAATTTCAAAATTCTATGGCCTTCATGGTTTCCTTGCAAAAGAAAAATCTGTTCTGGATTTTTCTCTCTTTGCTCCAGTAAAAAATCAAGATTTTCTTTTGAAAAAGGACCCCTGTCAACGTAATCTCCAAGAAAAACAATTTTGTTTCCTTCTTTTAAATGATCTTTAATAACCTTTTTTGAAGCCTCCAAATCTCCGTGAGTATCGCCAACAAAAATTATTCTTTTTGCATTTTTTATTTCTATTAGATTTTCACTCATAAAACTTCTTTATCCAAAAATTTCTTTTATCGGAGTTTGAACATTTTCAATTAAAATTTCGATCAGTTTTTTCAATCTTTCGGCAGAGTTTTTAAACTCATTTTCATTAGTTAATTTAGTTGCCATTGCTCTTTGAACGAAACTCTCTTCATCAATAATTTCCAATTCTCTTGATAAATTTCTAAATTTTTCTTTTAATTTTTCCTCGCTTTCTCCTCTTTCATATTTTCCTCCACAAATGATTATTGAGCCAATGACCGATTCATTCCTTATTATCGGAATCCAACCAATTGCAAAGTTAGCGTAACATTCAAGAAATAGAGGAACTCTTTGCATTTTAGTTACTAAAAACCCCAATTTAAAACAGTCTCTGCATCTTATTTTTCCTAAAGGAGTGGAAAGAATCATTTTACAGGCTGGTTGAATTCCTTCCAATTCGCTTATTAATTCTCCTTCTTTATTTAATAAAAAAACTTGAAATCCAGTTTCCCTTTTAAAATCGCTTAAAATTTCATTGAATTGTCTTAGAAAGACTTGAGCAGCTTCTGAAAGTGGTTTTTCCATTTTAATTAAAGAATTGGTAAATATTCTTTGACCTCGTAAGGGCTTACTTCCTTTTGATACTTTTTACCCACTGCTTTTTTGTATTTTTTCCATTCAATTTCTTTGTTCTGAATTATTTTTTGAAAAATGTGATCTCCCAAAGTCTCTCTCATTAATTTGCTCTTTTTGAAATTTTCTAAAGCTTCTTTCAAATCTTTTGCCAATGTCATAATTTTTGCCTTTTTCATTTCTTCTCTTGTCATTTTATAAATGTTTCTCTCTTGTGGAGGAACTAATTTCAAATTTTCCTTAATTCCCTGGATTCCAGCTGCCTGAATTGCTGCCAAAGCTAAATAGATATTGCAGGTTGGATCTGGACTTCTTATTTCTATTCTCGTTGACCTTTCTTTTCCTTTTGGTACTTCTGGAACCCTAATATAAGCTGATCGATTTTTTGTCCCCCAAGCAATGTAAACAGGTGCTTCAAAACCAGGAACCAATCTTTTGTAAGAATTTACCCATTGATTCAAAACCAATTGAATTTCCCTTCCATACTTTATCAATCCCATCATGTATTTCTTTGCAATATCTGAAAGTCCTCCGTTTCCAAAAAATAAATTTTTCCCATTTCGCCACAAACTCAAATGCAAATGCATTCCAGTTCCAATCATTCCAGTAATTGGCTTTGGCATAAATGAAACATAAACTCCGGCATTCCTTGCCACTCTTTTTAAAACATACTTTGCAACCATTACAGAATCTGCAATTGATAAGGCATCGCCAAATTTCAAATCGATCTCGTGCTGACTAGGTCCGACTTCGTGATGGTCGCACTCTACCTCAATTCCCATTTCCTTTAAATAAATTTGAGCCAATTTCCTAATCTCTCCCCATTTTCCACCATGAAAGTATCCTCCATGATCCAAAAGCTCTGGAGTTTTTTCATCTTTGAAAATGTAAAATTCAAGTTCTGGCCCAACGAAAAGTTCACCGTATTCTTTTGTTTTTTCTAAAAATTTTTCCAAAAGTCTTCTTGAATCTCCCGGGAATTCATTTCCCTTTGAATCAAAAATTCTTCCAAAAACTATTGCCTCTTTCCAAGAAATCCCTTCTAATTGATAATCCCAAGGTAAAATCCTAAAAGTTTTTGGGTCTGGAAAAAAATAGAGATCGGATTCTTCAATTCTGGCAAATCCCTCGACTGAACTTCCATCAAATCCCTTTCCTTTTTTGAAAGCAGATTCCAATTGATCAGAGGGGATACAAAAACTCATTTCTCTCCCTAAAACATCGGGGAAAATTAACCTAACAAATTTGACATCACTCCTTTCTTTTAAAGTTTCGAGCACTTCTTTTTCATCTTTGAATCCAAAATTCTTCATTTTAATAATTTTTTAATTTCTTTGACCACCTCGGTAGGAGTGAAATTTGCTTTTATTAAATAAGATGTTGCGCCCAAAGAAAATCCCTTTTCAACATCTTCTTTCTCCCCCAAATTTGACCAAATGATAATTTTCATTTTTTCAAGATCTTTTCTCTCTTTCTTCATTTCCTTTATTTCTTCTAAAATTTTCCATCCATCTATTTTTGGCAAAACAATATCTAAAAGCATTAAATCAAAGTTTTTCCTCTTTAAAATTTCAAGAGCTCTTTCCCCGTCTCTTGCTACTCCAACTTCAAACCCAGAGTCTTTTAATTTTTTCTGATAAATATCGATCAAAAATGGATCATCTTCGACTAAAAGAATTTTCATCATAGTTTTATTTTAAAATCAAATTCAAATCCTCTCCACATTTCGGACATTTTCCCTCTTTGTCATGGCGGTGAATCATGTAATTTACTCTGTTTATAGCCAAAGTTCCACATTTTGGGCAATAAGTATTTTCGGCTCGGTGGCCTGGAATGTTTCCAATGTAAACATATTTTAAGCCAACTTTCTTTCCAATCTCGATTGCTTTCTCTAAGGTTTCAACTGGAGTGTCTGGAATGTGTTGCAATTTCCAAGAAATCGCCCCACAAAATTGAGAAACATGCCAAGGAGTTTCAGGACCTAAATTTTCATAAATCCACTTGGCAATGCCATGAAACATTTCTTCTGAATCTGAAAGAGTTGGAATAACCAAAGTTGTTATTTCAACCCAAACCCCAGATTTTTTCATCAATTTTGCCGTATCTAAAACCGGCTTTAACCTCCCCCCGCAAACTTTTTGATAAAAATCGTCAGAAAATCCCTTAATATCAATATTGTTGGCATCCAAATAGGGGATTACCAATTTTGCTGATTCCTCTGACATAAATCCGTTTGAAACGAAATTATTTTTCAATCCTGCTTTCTTTGCCAATTTCATTGTGTCTAGAGCATATTCTAAAAAAATCGTTGGTTCAGTGTAAGTATAAGAGATGCTCGGAACTTTATTTTCAATTGCCATTTCAACAATTCTTTCTGGGGGAACCTCTTCTCCCGGAATTTCTTTTGCCCCTTTAAATGACTGAGAAATTTCCCAATTTTGGCAATTTAAACAAGAGAAATTACAGCCTACTGTAGCAATCGATAAAGAATGGCTTCCTGGTAAAAAATGGTAGAATGGCTTTTTCTCAATTGGGTCAATGTTTATTGCGATTGCCTTTCCATAATTTAGAGCATAGAGTTTTCCATCGATATTCTCTCTCACTCCGCATTTTCCTCTTTCGCCAGGAGCTAAAACACAAAAATGAGGACAATTCCTACATTGCACCTTTTTATCCTTTAATTTTTTATATAAGTACGCTTCCTTCATATTCTTCCATTATAAACCTTCCAAAAATTTTCGCAAAATAAAAAAGAGGCAAAAAGTGCCTCATTATAAGTTTTTATTGTTAGATTATTTCCTTATTTTTTGCGTTTCTCTATTAACGCCTGAATAATGTTCGATGGAAATCCGCAGACCGGACAATTCATTGGCAGTATTTCGTGATGGAAACAGCCGCTCGATTCATGTCCAGTGAATTCGCTTTTACAAAACGGACAGCGAAGTTTAATAGCGCATTCTGAGTTAGTGCCAAAAATTGCTGGTTGCTGTTTTTCTATAATTTCAAAGCTTTTGTTTACAATCTCTTTTAACTTTTCGATATCCTCTGGAATTGGTGGCGGTTCTTGTCGCTTAGTAACAAAAGGTTGGAACATCCATTTCTCAAATCCATACAATTTCATTTACCTCCTTCAATATTTAGTTGCAGTGAACCAATTTCAAAATACCAAAATTAAAAATTTCTGTCAAATAAAAAAGAGGCAGTAGTGCCTCAATTATTTAAAATTGTCTTCTGAAAGGAAATAGCTCTTTTCTTTCATAAAAGTCTTCAGGAGTAATCCATTGCCTTCTGCTCCTTCTTCTGAAATTTGATCTTCTTTGCTTATAACTATCTAAAAGAATAAGTCTATTATTTCCGCATTTGTTACATTTTTTTGGACGCTTTGCAGTTCTAAAAATATGCCGACAGTAATCGCAGAGATAAACGCGAATTATTATTGTTTTTTCTTTCATTCCTTTCCCCATTTAATTTCTGCCTCTTTCTAATTCTTCCAGAAGTTTCTCTAATGGCTTTCTTGGAATACCATGCGTTGGAAGCTCAAGAATTTCTTTTATTCTTTTTATCAAACTTTCTTTATTAACCCATTGTGTTGTATCTCTGTAAATTTTAATTCCTTTTATTTTTGCTCTTGCCGTGTTTTCCATATGCCTTCTCACAATCTCTTCTGTTGTCATAATTTCTAATTTTTCCATCCCCAATCTCCTCTTCAATTTTTAAGAGCTTCAATTATTCAAAATAACAAGAGTAAAAAATTTTGTCAAATTTTTTGAAAAATGATATTATAAAGCAATATGCGACGACGAATTTTTATTGCTATAAATTTAACAGAGGAAATTAGGAAGGAATTGGAAAAATTTCAATTTAAATTTTCAGAATTGCCAGCCAGATGGGTAAAAAAAGAAAATTTGCACATTACTTTGGCATTTTTGGGGTATGTAAAGGATGAAGATTTACCAAGGATTATTGAAATTGCAAAAAACGTTGCAACAAGGCATGCTCCGTTTTTGATTAAAATTGTAAAAGTAACTTATGGACCGCCAAAAGTTTCTCCTCCAAGAATGGTCTGGGCAATAGGAGAAAAGAATGAGAATTTGTGGAAATTGCAAGAGGATTTAAAAAATGCACTAATGGAAATGAAAATTCCACAGCTTGAAGAGGAAGAAGGAAGGGGGTTTATTCCTCATATAACTTTGGCAAGGATTAGAAAATGGGAATTCAAACAAATGGAGCCTGAAGAAAGGCCAGAAATCGATGAGGATTTAAATTTTTCTTTTGATGTAAAGTCAATTGAAATAATGGAAAGCCATTTAAAAAGAGGAGGGGCAGAGTATACGGTTTTAGAAAGCATTCCGCTTTCAAAATCATGAAAATTCACTTTATTGGAATCGGAGGAATTGGGGTTTCGGCTTTGGCAAGGTATTATTTGGCTCAGGGCCATGAAGTTTCAGGTTCTGATTTGGTTTCTTCTGAAATTACAAAAGCCCTTGAAAAATTGGGAGCAAAAATTTTTATTGGAAAGCATAAAGCAAAAAATTTGCCAAAAGATGCGGATTTAGTGATTTATAGCCCAGCAGTTGAAGAAAAAAATCCAGAATTAAAAAAGGCAAGAAAGCTCAAAATTAAATGTCAAAGTTATCCTCAGGCTCTTGGTGAATTAACAAAGAATCATTTTACAATCGCAGTTTGCGGTTCTCATGGAAAATCCACAGTTGCAGCAATGGTTGGATTGATTTTGACAAAAGCGAAACTAGATCCAACAGTGATTTTGGGAACAAAGCTGAGAGAATTCGAAGATTCAAATTGCAGAGTGGGAAAATCCAAGTATTTAGTGATCGAGGCTGATGAATACAAAGAATCTTTTTTGAATTATTGGCCAAAAATCATTGTTTTGCTAAACATCGAATACGACCACCCAGATTATTTTAAAGATCTACGCCGTTACATTTTTGCCTACAAAAAATTTGTTTATCATTTACCAAAGGATGGAATCTTAATTGCAAATAAAGATGACAAGAATACATTTAAAACATTCAAAACTAAAAAAGCAATTTGGTACTCGTTAAAAGAAAAAGAAAGCGAAAAATTGAGAAAAATTTTAAAAATTCCTGGAGAATTTAATGTCTCGAATGCTTTGGCTGCATTAAAAGTTGCAAGAGTTTTGAAAATTCCAGATAAAATTTCATTTAAGGTCCTCTCTCAATTTAAGGGCACTTGGCGTCGTTTTGATGAGAAAAAAGTAAAAATTGGCAATTTGCAATTTACAATTGTTAATGACTATGGCCATCATCCCACTCAAGTCAAAGTCACTTTAGAAGCAGCCAGAGAAAAATACAAAAATAAAAAAATTTGGTGCATTTTTCAACCACACCAATACCAAAGAACTTATTACCTTTTTAATGATTTCGTAAGGGTTTTCAAAGAACACCCAGTCGACAAAGTGATAATCACCGACATTTACACAGTTTCGGGAAGAGAAAATAAAAAAATAATGAGAAAAGTAAACGCTCAAAAATTAGTAGAGACAATAAACAAAGAAAATGTAATTTATTTACCAAAAGAAAAAATAATCAATTATTTAAAGAAAAATTTGAGGGGTGGGGAAGTGGTAATAATAATGGGAGCCGGCGATATTTACAATTTGTATTTGAAAATCTTAAAAAATGCTCAGTAAAAAATTTATTTCGGCTTTAAAAATTATTTACAAAAAATTGGAGAAAGAAAAAATAAACTGGGTTTTGGTTGGAAGCATAAATTTGGCTTTGCAAGGAATAAAAATTCGAACAAAAGATATTGATATCCTCACTGATAAAAAGGGGGCGTTTAAAATCAATAAATTATTTAAGGAATATGAAGTGGAACCAGTAAAATTAAAGTGGTGGGAACTTAAAGACAAAAAACTTCTTGAATATTTTGGAAAATTTAAAATTAAAGGAATAGAAGTTGAAATTTTGGCAAACAGAAAGTTGGGTAAAGAACAAAAATTTTTAAAAAGAGAGCTGCTTTCTCGAAAATTCATCAAATTTGAAGGGATGAAATTACCAGTTGCTCCTTTAGAGGAAGAATTAAAAGTTTATTCTCAGCTTGGAAGAGAGAAAGATTTAATTCGGATTAAAAAAATCAAAGAAGCCTTAAAAAAGAAAAATGAGCCATAATAAAGAGGCTTTATTTACAGTCATTCCAATGTTCTTAAGAACATTGGAATAGCAGAAATATTTTGAAAAATTGTCAAATTAAACCGCTGAAGAAAAAGAGACGATATTTGCACATTTGCGCAATTGTGCAAATGATCAAATGTTAAACCTGAGGGCCAAATACAAGGTTTTGACCCGCA
>Ga0080004_1112621_pt1 | contig 18822 bp, 20 predicted proteins | sample WasSprMetagenome_FD_69207 | JGI IMG/M metagenome (GOLD analysis project Ga0080004, IMG submission 69207) | Sulfidic aquatic microbial communities from Washburn Spring, Yellowstone National Park, USA - WS (SPADES assembly) (version 2) | ecosystem: Environmental > Aquatic > Thermal springs > Hot...
GTGGCAGTACTAAACATCGAGATGAAAGCCTTATCTAAAATGGGGGATCTCTGACCACCCCAACTGCCCCGCAGATGACAGATGTAAACCCGAATAGATGTGGGGAACCTGTGAACCGCCCTGAAGGAACCCTCACCCTTCAGGACGGGGAGGAGGTCAGTTAAGCCTAAAGAATCCTAACTTTAAGAGTGTTCACCAGTCTGCTTTTAACATATCCTTTTTAAGATTACATTCAATCTAGATTATCAGCTACATATGGTTGGAAAGTTTTCAGCCTAAAAGGCTTCAGCCTTAAATAGGGCTTTCCCCTAAAAATTTCATTTGAATGCGATTGAATATTGAAGATGCCTTGAAAAGATGGTTGAAGGGGTATTCTAAACTTGTAATATTGGGTATTGGTAATCCACTTAGGGGAGATGATTCACTAGGGCTGGAAATCGTGAAGAGGTTGAGGGGTAAACTCCCTAAAAACGTCACTGTTATAGAGGGCGGTTTAACTCCAGAAAACTTTATTGGAAAAATTAAGAAAATTAAGCCGTCACATGTCTTGTTGGTTGATGCTGCACACTTCGGTGGGGAACCAGGCGAAATCAGACTTATACGTTTGAAGCAAATATCAGGCGTAACTATTTCAACACATTCAATATCACTCAGCGTATTGGCGGAGCTTATACGTGGAGAAACCAACGCGAAAATAATGTTACTTGGCATAGAACCTGGAAACCTAAATTTAGGGGTGGAGATAAGTCCGGAAATCGAGGAGGCCATTGAGTGGAGCGTTAATGTGATTACGAATATTATAGTCGGAAACTTTACTGTTCACAGTGGGGATAATGGAAGATTTAAAGTAGCTGGAAAACCCTAACCATCTCATGCTGCTCCCTTACGGAAGAGTATCTCTGCTTCTAGCGTAAAATATAAATTGTTTTAGCTAACACTTGATTCTTATGCTGAAAACAAATGTTGATAAGCTTGTTAAGATGTCTGTTATGGGTGAGGTTTCAAGCCCAGTTTTCCGCCGTTCGCCGTATAGGATCTCTTCAGATGGGAAACCTGTTGTTCTTCCAGGCGTTGGCGGAATAACTTATAATGTTAGGGTTGGAGACTTAGCTGTTGGCTGGGCTGCCGATCATGTTGAGCCAGGTGTCAGCGTTAGGAATAGGGAGAGCGATGATGCAAATATGGCTCTGAACATATTGGCATGCGTTGGGAATGAAGCTATAGTTGTTTCCGGAGATGCTAAGGGGTCTAAAGGTGTTGTAACTGGAAAGCATGGTGGAATAGAGCATGTGCTAATTGACTTCCCAATGGAAGTCATGGAGAAGCTTCTAGTAGGAGATAAAATTCTGATAAAAGCATTCGGGTTAGGTTTAGAGTTAACTGATTATCCCGACATTAAAGTTATGAATATGGATCCACGTTTCCTTGAAGCGATAAACCCTAAGCCTGTGAATGATAAAATTGAGGTTCCAGTAACCCATATTATTCCATCATCAATAATGGGGTCCGGGTTAGGTGCTGATCAAACCTATTCGGGAGATTACGACATACAGCTTTTTGATGAATCGATTGTTAAGGAATATGGGCTGGAAGATTTAAGGTTAGGTGATTTAGTAGCAATCCAGGATGCTGACAGCTCCTATGGACGCATATTTTTGAGGGGTGCAATAACTATTGGAATAATAGTCCACTCTAACTGTGTAATTTCAGGGCATGGTCCTGGAGTAACAACATTGCTAACCTCAAGGAGTGGAAAAATAGTTCCCAAAATAGATCCAGACGCTAATATAGCGAAAATTTTAAAGCTGAAATAATTTAGGCTTAACCCTTTAAAGATTGCAGGATCTGTGTTATGGATGGTATCTTAATGTAGAGCCAAACATATATGGAGAATGCAAGCATAACAATGGAAATTAAAATGAAAATGTAATCTCTCATATTCATCTTCAGCACGTATATGTTTGTTCTCTTCCTTGATGCCCCCCACGCCCTAGACTCCATGGCTTCCGCCATTTCCAGACTTCTCCTTATAGCGTTAACTATTAGCGGTATGAGGATTGGCACATAGTTTCTTATTCTCTTCATGAAGTTTCCTCCCTCAAGTTCAAGTCCACGCGCCCTTTGAGCATCTATTATTGTCTGAGCCTCCTCAGCTAAAACTGGTATGAATCTGATGGCTGTTGTAAATGCGAAGCAGAATTCGTAGGGGACACCCATCTGCTCTAGGGATAACCCAAGCATGTCTGGTGATGTTGTTAAGAAGAAAATTGAGAATGATTCAATTAAAACTATGAATCTCAGTGTCATAGCTGAGGAATACTCTATAATTAATGTGAGAGGCTGCTGTCCTCCATAAAAGTAGAGTGAAATAATGTTCATGATGAAAATGAAGGTTGCGAAGAAGATTGAGCCCCTAATTAGGCGGAGCCATTCCCTCCTAACCTTGGCGGCTACAATTATGGGTATTTGAATGAGGAAGACTGTTAAGAGCGGAATTATCTGATTAAATAATACTGCTACAGCGAATAAGACGCATACATAAATAAATTTAGCTCTAGGGTCAATCTTATGTATTGGTGAAGAAACATTTCTAAATCTTAAGCCATCGAACATGCTCATCTTCAAATTCCACCAGGAATCCTCTCGAGAATCAAACGTTTAGCTTCATAAACGCTTATAACATTTCTTGGGAAGCCGAAATCATTAAGCCTCATGAAGACTTGAGTTATCTCGGGAAGTATAAGAGAAGACTTATTAATTAATTCTATATCAGTTAGTATTTGCTTTGCTTCTCCATCAGCAATCACTCTTCCACTAGCCATCAAGATAACTCTTGGCTCACATTCAGCAACAAACTCAATGTCGTGGGTTACTATCACCACGGTTTTACCCTGACGGTTCATTTGAATTATAAATTGCCGAAGCCTCTCCTTCTGATAGCTATCTTGACCTATAGTTGGCTCATCAAGAACTAGAATTTTAGGATCCCACGCTAAGACTGATGCTAAAGCCACCCTCTTCCTTTCACCGCCACTAAGCATGAAGGGAGAAGTTTTCCGGTACTCTGTTAAGTCAAGGAGATTTAACGCCCACTCCACCCTCTCCGAAATAGTTTTTTCAGGGAAACCGAAATTTTTAAGCGCGAAGGAAACTTCATCCTCAACTGTTTCACTGAATAGCTGATGGTCCGGGTTTTGGAAGACGAAGCCAACCTTCCTGGAGAGTGAAGCGACACTTACATGTCTAGTATCAACCCCATCAACTAAAACTCTGCCCCTAGTTGGCTTAAGTAAGCCATTGAAATGTTTAACTAAAGTTGTTTTTCCAGCACCATTCTGCCCCATGATTGCAACAAACTCGCCATCCTCAATCTTTAGGGAGACCCCTTTAAGGGCTTCAACACCATTAGGATAAGTGAAGTAAACATCCTCAACATTTATCAAGGTTAAGCACCTCCCTTATTAAGTTAGATGTTTCCTCAGGGCTTAATGGAACCCTACCCATGTCGACACCATCCTCCCTCAGCAGCAAATATAACCTGACAACTTTAGGTATGCCGACACTCATCAGCCTAATCCTCTCATCGAGGAAAACTTTCCTAGGCTCATCATTTAAAATAATGCATCCATCCTTCATGGCGATCACGCGGTTAGCATATTTAGCTGCCAAATCTAATCTATGCTCGATTAGAATTACCGTTAAACCTAAATCCTTATTCAGCTGATGAATAATGTCTAGAATATTTTTCGCACTTAAAGGGTCGAGAAATGATGTTGGCTCATCAAGAACTATTATTTCAGGTTGCATAGCGAGTACGGAGGCTATGGCTACACGCTGCTGCTGACCGCCTGAAAGCTCAAAGGGCGCCCTATCCTTCAAATCATATATGCCGGTAACTTTAAGGGCCCAATCCACCCTCCTACGTATTTCATCCCTAGGAAAACCTAAATTCTCCAATCCGAAAGCCACATCCTTCTCAACTGTTAAGGCAAAGAGCTGATTCTCAGGATTCTGGAAAACCATCCCCACATGCTGCGCCATCTCATAAATTGGATGCTCAGATGGATTTAAACCGGCAACAGTTATTTCACCCTCAAGCTTACCGCCATAAAAATGTGGTATAAGCCCATTAAAACATCTACAGAGAGTTGTTTTACCACATCCGCTCGGTCCAGTTAACAGAACAAATTCTCCAGCCCCAATATTAAGGTTTACATTTCTGAAGGCTGGGGCTTCAGTAAGCGGGTAAGTGTACGTTAAGTTTTTAGCCTCAATTATCGCCAAGTCTAGTTACACCTTAACTATTCTCAATTAGAGAGATATACTTAAAAATAACGTGGTAATTAAGTTAATGTTTAAACAATTTAGAATTGTTTATATGCTGGAAACCTCATGGAGGGAATCTTTTAAGCCTAATAGAGTGAATGTTTCAGCCTTAAACAGGCTTTTAACGGGAGTTTTAGGCTTATGAAAGCAGCATGTCTTCAATTTTAAGAGGCAGCTCACATGCTGAATTCAGCAAAACCCTTTTTTAGTCTCTTAACAATAAAAGTGATGGTTGTCTTCCTTGAGGATAAAGTGGGAGAACGGTGTACTAATAGAGCATAATGAAACTAAAATTGTCTTAGACTTGCAGTCTAAAAGCGTGAATTGTGAAGCCGCCTTCATAACGCATGCACATGTAGATCACTCACGCGCATTTAAAGTTAATCACCTACCTAAATTTTCTTCTGAAGAAACAATGAGGCTTGCATCTTTAGATGGTGCTCAGGCAGATAGATGGCGCCCAATGCCGCCGGGAACAAGAATAGTGATAGATGATATTGAGGTTACATCATACCCTTCAGGGCATGTTTTAGGCTCCTACCAGTTTAAGGTAGATACTCCTGAAGGATCAATTTTATTTACTGGAGACTTAAATACTAGGGGTGCGCGAACGGTTGAGCCAGCTAAACCTGTTCAATGCGATGTTTTAATAATTGAGTCAACATTCGGCTCACCATACTTTGTTTTTCCATCAGATGATGTGATTGCTGAAGAAATGGTTGATTGGGCCAATAAGATTTTAAGCGGCGGAAAAATCCCAGTCTTTCAAGCTGATCCGCTTGGCAACGCGCAGGAAATAATACGAATATTTAATGAAAATACAAGTTTACCTATTATCACACATTGGAGAATTTCAAAAATAAATAGGGTGTATGAGCTCTACGGGTATAAAATGAAATATGTTAATATGGGAGATGAGGATGCTGAAGAATTAATTTCACATCGAAACGCTGTGCTTATTATGCCTAAAAATCTGGATTTATCCGCCAGCCAGGAATATGTTTCAGCTCTAGTTTCCGGGTGGGCGCTGAAATTTAAGCGGAGATCCTTCCCATTAAGCGATCACGCTGATTTCCCAAATCTGATGAAATTTGTTAGTGAATGTAACCCTAAACTTGTCTTAACTTATCATGGTGGAAGATTCAATAATGTTCTAGCGAAACATATTGAAAGGAAACTTAACGTGAGAGCTTACCCAATAGATCTCATACCAACAGTCTTCTCAATAAAGTAGATGAAATCAGCTGGAGCATAAGAAAACTTGTTGGAGTAACATAGCATGCGGAGGAGAACAGTTCAATTCATTATGGCGGCTAATCTACTGGTGCTGGCAGCATTTAAGTTTCTCCCTAATTATTTTCGCCGCATACTTGAAGGCGCTTTCCAAATCTCCTCTACCGTTAACTCCCGCTGACGTTGAATGTCCACCACCCATCCCATTAAGGAATTCACCTAACGGTTTCGCTAAATCCCTGCCTAAATGGATTCCAGTTTTACTGTAAAATTCATTATCAGATCTTATGCTGATAGATACCTCATTTTTCTCTTGTGAGCCAACAATAGCCACGTTTGCTCCAACATCTATGAGGGCTCTTGCAGCTGAAGCCTGAAATGAGCCAACATGCGAGAAGACCACTAACCAGCCATGCATCCTCAAGAGTTTCATTCTCCTGCAGGCTTTAAGCCTCGCTATTCGCTCCGATAAATCCATTGGAGCTGCTAAAATTTGTAGAGCATCCTGAGGGTTAACGCCTAAATCCACAAGGTCTGCGATAACTTTAAATGTTGACGCGCCAGCTAAAGTGAAATGTTTCGTATCAAAAGCTATGCCCATAAATAGTGCTTCAGCAGTATCCTTTGAAGGCTTCAATCCGGCTTCCCTAAAAAGATCATAAACAACTTCACATGTGGATGAAGCATCCTCCCGACATAGGCATAAAGCTGCAATCCTCTCAGTTTCCGGGTGAGGGGCATGATGATCTATAACTATTATAGGTGAGCGAACACTATAAACATGTTCACTCCACCCTCCAAGCTGCTTCGGCGTGTTTGTGTCCAGCATAAATATTACATCAGCCCTATCAAATTTAGGCTCCTCATTCAAGAAATTCATGGATAAACGCTCTAAAATCTTCTTCGAAACTTTGCTAACGCTCTCTGGAGAAGCAGCTTCAACCTCAATTTCAGGCTTAAAATGCTTTATTAACTTTGAAAGCGCATATGAGGAGCACACTGCATCTGGATCAGCATTATGATGGCATAAAATGAGGATAAATTTTGCATTCCTTTCCTCAAGAACGCTCATAACTTTACTATGGAAGGAGAAACCCATTCTATTTCAACTCAAAAGTTTCCCATTTAAGATCGAATCTCATCTAAATATTTCTCAACAGCCTCAAAAGCCGCCTTAACTGAGCCCTCAACAATCTCCCTAACATTAATCTTTCTACATAAAGGTGAAAATTCAACTTCAACATCCACTTCAACATTAAGGCTTTCAGAACCCTCCAAGTCAACTGATATTGATATGTCGGAAACATATTCGCTGGGAACTTTAGACATAATATATTCTCTAGCAGCCTCCTCAGCTACCTCACAGATCTTCTCCATCTCCTCGTAAGTTAAGGAAGATATTGGGCGTTTACTTAAGGTCACCATTAAATCACGCTGGCGACAGTGGCTGCAAATCTTTCTGGAGCTTCTCTTGAAGATCCTTTATTTGACTCCTAATCCTCTCCTCCTGCTTCGTGAGGACGGAAACCCTCATGCTGGCGAGCTCCTTCCTCTCGTTAAGTTCACTGGTAACTTTAGCCTTATCAGTTCTTATAAGCAGGGAACCTATCGACTTATATATTACAACGTCATCTGAAGCCTTCTCAAGCTCACTTAATGCTCTATCAATTTCGAGGAGCTCTAAATCAAGCTGCTGCTTCTGCGCTAAAATAGCCTGTAAAGTTTCCTGTAGCTGCTGCAGTCTTAGGAGTCTCTCCTGAACAGCCGGCGGAAGCCTGTTTTCACCGCTCATCAACCATCACCCTCAAATCCGTTAATTTCCACCCTCACAATTAATACTATCTTGTTACAATTAAAGGTTTCCTAAAAGCGTCACTCACACACCTGTTTTCCAACATTGTTTCCAAAGAAGAGATCGTATGGTATTACATGATTAAATAGTTGCGTAACGCTGCTCTTCTCCATACCATACCTAGATAAAGGTTTAGTTAGATGGCGCTCAGACCTTGGCGGCGCAACATATAGTCCAGTTTTAAGTGTTCTCTCAACTTTAACCTTAACCTTCATAAGGTTTATTCCATGAAAGCCGCATTTATAGCATTCAAAACCTTTACCTCTCCCAATAGACTTCATTCTTTTACCGCAAACTGGACATGGCGGATTTTGGAAAATAATTTTCTCAGCGAGACTTATAATTTTAATCTTTTCAACATTTATTGTTTTCGGCCTCCCCCTTGAGGGTGGGCGAACACCACCATAAACCTCTATAAGGTCTCCGTCAATAAGCATGCTTGCTATTTTACGTAGAGAACCGCTCTGCTCGTAAGCTGCACAATCTATAATGCCGCTTTCATCTTTAATCCGGAATATTACGTGTCCTCCAGGAATAATGGTGGGGTTACCGTCAACTCTCCCCTGAACTATGACGGGATTATATGGCTTAACATCCCTTATTAATGAAATCCTCCTCAAGTGGGCATCTGTCCCATGATTGGTTCTAAAAATAACCCAGCGCTCTATAGGTTCATAGGAGCGGATCATTTCATGCGCTAGCTTAACGGCTTCAGGGCTTTCCCCCCTAATACCGTAAAGGATTGGATCCGGCCCCCTAGGGGTTATTAGGATTCTTCCAGTTTCAGGATCAACATTATTAAATGTTAAATTACCCATTTTTTTATTCATCTCTAAAACTGATGAAGCGTCGATTCTTCTGGGGGTTCCCCAATTCTCTCTTCTCCTATAGGCTATTAGCTCAAATGTGTGGTCGCCCACTAAAGTTTCCCCAATCGCCGCTAAACCGCCAATTATCCCCCGCCTCAGCTTATAGCCAATAGCCTCAGCCCTAAACTTTCTAATCAGCTTTAAAGCATCCTTCAATCTTACAATTCCCTGAATAGCCTCCCTAGCGAAGGCCCTGATTTCTTCAGGAACATCCCCAATTAAAAATACGGCTCCAGGATCGGTTCCCTCACAGTTGAAGTCGGCGTTATCCTCAATTGTTTCAATCACGCTTTCCTTAACATCCTCACTTAAACTATCATCACATTTAATTCTTAAGCATAAAGCCCCGTTTCCACGGGTTTTCCATGGAACATTCGGATTCAACCTGATTAAGTTTGGGTAATCAATGAATTGAACACCCATCCTACACATTTTCTCAATTATTAAGGCTGCAACATAAGTTGTGCATCCAGTTCTAGGCGAATCAGTATCATCAAACCCTATATGCATCTTCATGGTGGAAGCGCTTTCCCCCGACTTCACGCATACGCTTTCCTTAAAATCACTCTTAAAGATAATATTAAAAGTGCCAGTAAAGATGCTATCGAAGCTAAAACATAGTTTCCTGCACCCACAGATAAACCAATAGCGGACGTCACCCATAAGCTTGCTGCAGTAGTTACTCCAACAATTTTATCTCGTTCAGCAATAATTGTTCCAGCGCCAATAAACCCTACCCCAGTAACTACACCCGCCGCTATTCTCGCCGGGTCAAAGCTAAACTCCAGCGAAACAATCATAAATAAGCATGAGCCGAGCGATACAAGCATATGCGTCCTTAACCCAGCTGGCTTATGAGCTTTCTCCCTCTCAAGCCCAACAATCATCCCTAAAAATACCGCTAATATTAAACGAAAAATCTGCTCGCCAACATTTAAGCATTCCATAAAAAACTTTTCAGTTTCCCCCAATAAATATTTACCCTACCCTCTGGAAAGATAACGTTAATATTCTATTTTCAATAAAAGTATTCTATGCCGGATGAGGAGAAGGCATTTAGCTGATTGATGATAGATCAGAGTTAAACTGACGGCTCACTCCAATTCTACGCTGTTTTCCAAGAGTGTTGGCGCCTACATGTAATTTTCAAGAGTGATTATGATTGGAAGAATCGCTGTTCATGGATTACTCTTTTTTCATCTCTTCAATAACTATCATCGTTAATGTTGACCTAACCTTATTTATTCTCCGTATTCTCCACGTAATAATATCCTTAAGCTTCTCCATTGTTTCAGCTCTAACCTTAGCCACTATATCGTAAACTCCATAGACGCTGTATGCTTCCTCAACACCCTCAACCCTTTTAAGCTCGCTTAAAACTTCTCCCTCAGAACCTATTTCCGTATTTATTAGGACGAATGCTACCGGCATATTCACACCTCAAATAATTAATATGATTTAAATGCTTAAAAAACCTTTTTAAATTTTGTTTGTAGGATGCCTGGTGATCGCTATGATTGAGAAAGCAATAACAAGCAGGGAGATGCGTGCTTTAGACATGAATGCTGAATATTTCGGCATATCTAGGTTGCAGCTCATGGAGAACGCTGGGAGAAGCGTAGCTGCAGAAGTAGCGTCACGTTTTAAGCCTCAGGAAGCTAGGGTTTCCGTATTCTGCGGGTTAGGTGGGAATGGTGGGGACGGCTTCGTCGCCGCTAGGCACCTGGTGTGCTTAGGTTTTAATGTCAGCGTTATACTTGCTGGGAAACCATCCGAGATAAGCGTTGAAGAATCTAGAAGAAATTGGGTTGCCCTAACGCACCTACATAAATCAGTATCCATTCATGAAGTTCACGACTCAACACTTATCCCAAACATTGAGGCTGACGTAATAGTTGACGCGCTCCTCGGAATAGGGTTAAAGGCTCCCCCACGCCCTCCAATAGCGCAGCTAATAAGGGCAATCAATAATTCCAATGCTTTCCGCGTTGCGGTGGATGTTCCAAGCGGATTAGACTCCGACACAGGCGCAGTTTTAGGCGAAGCTGTAAAAGCCAATTTAACAGTAACCTTCCATAAAGTTAAGCCTGGACTATTAAAGGCTAAGGAGTATGTTGGCGAATTAATTGTTAAGCCTATTGGAATACCTGAAGAGATTGAGAACTTTACTGGTCCAGGAGACGTATCAATAATTGTGAAGCCTAGAAAGCCTGAAGCTCATAAGGGGGACTTTGGTAGGCTGCTTATTATCGGCGGAAGCGAAACCTTCAGCGGAGCGCCAACATTAGCGGCTTTAGCAGCCCTTAGAACAGGTGTAGATCTAGTTTACATTGCGGCTCCACGTGAAACAGCATACTCAATCTCCTCAATATCGCCGGATCTCATTACGCTTAAGCTTGATGGTGATCACTTAAGTATGCGGAACATGCCGATAATAAGAAATTACATGGAGAAGGCGACGGCTGTAGCTGTAGGCCCAGGCTTAGGGCTGCATAAGGAAACTCAGGAAACTGTTAATGAAATAATAAGGATTGCTGAGGAACGGAGGACACCTATCCTCTTAGATGCTGATGGATTAAAAGCTTTCGCCAGCTTTAAGCGTAGGCTGGAAACCCCATCTGTCTTAACACCCCACTTAGGTGAGTATACTATTCTAACTGGTGAGAAGCCGCCTGACAATCTGGAGGAGAGAGGAAATCACGTGAAGAAAACCGCGGAGAACCTTAACGCCACAATCCTCCTAAAATCTCACATAGATGTAATATCGAATGGTTTCAGAGTTAAATTTAATTTCACAGGAAACCCTGGCATGACAGTTGGCGGGACAGGTGACGTCCTCACAGGGATTGTGGCAGCCTTCCTAGCTCAGGGCGCTGATCCATTTGAGGCTGCCGCCGCCGGAGCCTTCATTAACGGTGCCGCCGGAGACTTCGTGAAGGCTGAAAAAGGATATCATATGGTTGCTACAGACCTATTAAATTGGATACCTAAAGTTATTGATGATCCAATGAGTCACATTAAACTATTGAAGATGGTGTAAGCTGCTATGAGAATAGATGTCTCGCTGCCATTATCCCTCTTCCTAATACTTACATTATCCCTCCTACTTAGCGGGAAAATTAAGAGGAAAGTGGAGGCTATTTTAGGAGGTAAGAAGCTTAGCGTCCGCGAAATATTTTTCACAGTCATATTTATGGGAATAATGGTTTCCCTAATAGTTTTAATGCCGAATTACGCTATACAAATACTTTTCATAGCAGCCTACTCCTATATGCTGTTAATTTTCATGTATCTGCTCTCAAATAAAATGTTTTTAGCATTTATTCCACCAGCAATTTTCATAGTTACCTACTTAATGGTTTACATGCTGATGGGTGAATCGCCCACTGCAAACGTAATTATGAGCGTGTTTGCATCCATTTTCGCCATAATGATAATCGCTTACCTAAACTCTCTTTTCTCATGGAAAATAGCAATCTTATTCGCCGCGCTCTTAACAGCTATGGATATAATTCAGGTTTTTATAACAGCCCATATGGTTGAAGCCGCTAATAAAATGGTTACCTTACGGTTGCCCATAGCAATTTTCCTCCCAACATTTCCATCAGTAGGGTACGCGGTGCTAGGTTTAGGCGACATTTTTCTTTCCGGCATCCTCTCAATTCAGGCGGCGAATAAGTATGGCTGGAAAACAGGGTTTCTAGTAATCGCATCTATAAGCGTCAGCCTATTCATTTTTGAAGTAATAATATTTAATTTAGAGCTGAACCTTAATGGTTTCCCAGCAACAATAATTGTCCTCCTAGGTTGCCTCCTAGGATTAAGCGTTCATTCCCTTCAAATAAGGATCCAACAGAAACTTCAGAAAAATGGGTGATGAAGAAATAGCGTTTTCTTAAATCCTATTCTCCTCCATAAACTCCCTTATTCTCTTAAGCCCCTCCCTAATATTTTCCTCTGAAGCAGCATATGAGAACCTTAAGTGTTCGCCTTCACCCTCATTCTTATGTCCAAAATGTATATCTGACAAAACCGCTACGCCAGCCTCATTGAGCAGCCGCACTCTAAACTCCTCAGAATCCCTGGCGCCAACAATCTTACAGGCCTCAGTAATGTTCGGCCAAACATAGAATGCTCCCTCAGGCTTAAGGCATCTGATACCTTCAATCGAGTTTAATCCATCAACAATAATATCCCTTCTCCTCCTAAAGGTTTCAATCATTCTCTTCACCTCATCCTGCGGCCCAGTTAAGGCTGTTAAGGCAGCATACTGGCTTGGTTGCGGCGCACATGACTCTGTATTAGTTACCCAGCGGGCTAAATGCTCAGCCAATATTGGGTTTGCGGCGAAACCTATTCTCCATCCAGTCATAGCGTAAGTTTTCGAGACTCCGTCAACAATTATTGTTCTCTCCTGCATGCCGTCTATTGAGGCTATGCTAATAAATTTCCCATCGTAAATTATTCTAGAATATATTTCATCCGAGAAAACCCATAGGTTATCATACCGCTTAACTATATCAGCTATCTGCTCAAGAGTATCCCTCTCTAGAACCATGCCAGTGGGATTATGAGGCGAATTTAATATGATAAGCCTAGTCTTCTCGTCAATTATCCTCTCCAGGTAATCAACATCTATACTGAAGCCTTTACTCTCAAGAAGCGGAATTGGAACGGGAATTGCGCCATAAGCTCTTATCAGCGACTCATATATTGGGTAGCCAGGGTTAGGATAAATAATTTTATGCCCCACACCATAATCTGTAACTGAAAGTATTACATATCCTATAAAGGGTTTAGATCCGCATGCAACAACAACCCACTCAGGCTTAACATCAATACCCCTAGTTTTAGAAAAGTATTCTGCAACAGCCTCCCTAAGCTCAGGTATGCCGGGTGAAGGCGTATAGCCAGTTTTACCCTCCCTTATAGCTTTTATCGCCCCCTCCTTTATGTATTCTGGAGTATCAAAGTCCGGCTGACCAATACAGAAATTCATTATGCTCCTACCCTTCCGAACAAGCTCATTAACCTCCTTTAAAATGGCGAAAGCATTTTCCGTTCCAAGATTTTTAGTTCTCTCCGATATATCAAGCATTAACCCATGTCCCCCATTAATTTCTAGAACACCGCCAATCCCTTATGGGAGATCTAATTCAAAAATTTTTCTGTTAGCAGGGTGGATGTGGCAGCTTAAGCTTACCTCCTTAGGTGGTTGTAGTATCGTGTGAATAATTTATTGTTAGGTTTCAGCATGCCATTAACCTCCTGAACCCCTCACTCCTATCAATTGGGTTTAATATTGTTGAAGAATATTTTTGTTCTCTGCTTGAATGATGAGTATACTGATTCTATCTCTGAAAGGATTCAGCATTATATGGTAAGCCTAGCTTCTCAAGCGCCTGCTTAAGCCATGGAGCATTATCAACGGTGAAAATTCAGCTTACCATCACAATACTTCAAGACTTCACGTATGAATTGCTCTGCTGCTAACGCATTCCTAGATGGGTAAACCCTTATGGATATAATTTTCATTCCCATCAACATCTAATGCTGCATAAACCCAATATCCATTAACGCATGTTTCATCCGGGGGCTATTAGCCTCCTAAAAAGGGTTAACATTAACCTTCCAGCTAAATTTCCTAACCCATCTTCCAGCATCCAAATCAGCTCTTAAACTTCTTTTGCATGCTACGTAGATTCGGCTGGAAAGCCCTTAACTGAAGTTAGGGGATTAATCAACCTTTTTTCGTAACATAGAAAGAGGAGATAAATGAAAAAAGTTGGTTATGGATGCTTTTCTCTCCATCTTCTCTTCATTTCAAGCATTTCTTCAGTCAGTTGAACTCTTTTTGTGGTAATTTGCTTCTTTTCATCTTGAATCCATACTCTCCTGTATGCGTCTCGTGGAATTGGCAGGCGCTTTTCCACTGGGGGAGGATCTAGAATTTTCGTTGGTTTCTCAGCATACCAGTAGGCGACGCTGCTAACTTCATTGCAGAGGTGGTTTCCATGGCCAACCTCAATAGTTACCTTAATCTCTCTCGTGAAGCGTATTGGATTCTCAATATGGAAAACATAGCAGGTTTGGTAGCCTCCTGTATCTTCCTCATGGATTGAGCTGCCGTTGCGTAGAAAAGCGTTTCTCTGCATTCCCCAAGCTTGGTTAAAGTAGTCTTCGGAGCCAGTGCCATGTATTTCCGGCGGCCACTTGTAGCCATCTATCCATATCATTTCATCGCCTTCACCCCACCATTGCCCCTTAAAATTCGTTACACTCATGTTGCAACCAATGTAGTGTCCGCGCCCCTTTGTCTCCAGAATCACATAATTGTTTTCCCAAGCAATCTTTTCTTTATTAACAATGTTTGATTCAGGCGAGTTAACATCGATTTCATGCCCCCAGCCTCCAAAAGGATTCTCACGGTGGAATTCCGCGTGAAAGTATCCTAAATCTTTTAGATAATCTTCAGAATCATATATTTCATAATCTATATGGAAGTACTGTAAGTGAGGCTCTGAGCTTTCATTTATCAGCTCTACCTTAGCTCTTTTCCGGAATGGCATTGGCACGTAACAATTTAAAGCGCACGGCATATTGAATTGGTTATTGTGCCGCGTTGATGCAGAAAACAACAATGACTGAAAAGAATTGACGATTCCATGGCCGAGACAAAAGAAGTCGCCTAGAGGACAGAGAACACTTGGGTATTCCGCATCATCCCAAGTAATTTTAAGGAGGACTTCACGGTAATGATTTCTCTGAGTCATCCATATGTGAGTTATCATTCCTGGACCTTCAATATCAGCTAAGACTCTAGACTCCCCTGGGGGAATAATCCAATAATCTTGGTTGCGGCCAGTTTTATCGTAGGAAGAAAAGCGTCCCACTCTAGATTTCTTAAGGCGCGCCAGTTCCCTTAACATATGAGATCACAAAGGATACTATTTTAAGAATGTTAAAAAGTTTATTGTCAGGTTGCACAAATCATTTTTAGATCTGGCAACTTAACATATAAAGGCTTTACATTTTAGGTTGCCACATCCTCATTTTTGATGATAAAATTTAAATGGAGAGAATAATTGCCTAAAGAGCCTCAATGAGACGCTTTAATTCAGGCAGCCTCTTTTTTAAGGCGCTGAATACGCTATGCGATGCTCGGCTTCCTATAATGAGCCAGGAAGAAATTAAGGATATCCATATATCCTGAACCGGCAGGAAAGTCTCCAGTATCTCCAAAGTTAACTTGAGAACGCAGTGGGAGATATGCCCAAACTGGAAAAATTATGGTTGCTTTAATTCGAGGGTCTTCAATTAGAGAAATTTTTCCTCCAGTTACTTTATCAAAGAATGAACATAAATTAATGAGCATTTAGGGATAAATGTTTTTCACAGATAAATATTCTTGGATACTGGGTTCTTTCAGCAGGTATGGCTCAGCCCTAATTTTTGATGAGTCATACTGTTCGAAACCAGCATACTACTATATTGCTAAGGCTTTCATTGAGCATATAGCTAGAGGATGACTTGAAATAATAATTTAAGTGGGGAAAGGCAGCGCCATAATTTAAACCAAAAGATATTTTTATTTGTTTCTTCTTCTTCTTTTATGAAGTGATTGGTCATGCCCTATTGCCCTGAATGTGGAGGTGAAATGCTCTACATAAGCCGCATGAAACATTATGTATGTAAGAGCTGCGGATTATCGCTTACGCATCAAGAGCTTTTTGAGATTAGGGAAAAATCCTGGAAACACTATGAGCAAAATGAGGAAGAACGTAAAAGAATGAGAAAAGAATACTTGCAGTGGTGGCTTTCAAAAAAGAAGTAAATTCACTCTTTTTATCCCTTTGATTTACCGTTAAGAAAATGCCCACGTTAATGGGGATGGTGGCACACCCAACTCTTAAAGTGGGAGCCTAAAAGGGTAATGAAAAGCCAATCAATGAACATTCTGGAAGAAGGAATCTCCCAGCCGTGGAGTGTGTCAAATAATTTTAAGATGGAGGCTTCTGTGTTCGCATCTTGCTCCTTCAGGTGTGTCCTCAATAGTGAAGCCTAGTTTTAGCATCTCCTCCCTTATCTTGTCGGATATTTTCCACTCTCTCTTCTCTCTCATTTCCTGTCTTACTTCAAGAAGCAATTTTACTAGTCCACTTAGCGTTTTCTCCCAGTCTGCAGGAGTCTCCTTCTTTTCAGATTGAATCTCTACGCCTAAAATGCTCATGAAGGTGCTGAGTTTTCTGTGAATCTCCTCCTTAACTGATGATTCGATCTCCAAGTTTTTGTCAGCGTAACTGTTTATGGCTTTAACGATAGCGAATATTGCTGAAATAGCTAGCGGCGTGTTAAAGTCGTCATCCATAGCCTCCTCAAATTCCCTTTCAGCTCTCCTCACTTCCCCCAGGAGATTTTCTTCAGCTTCCGTCTTGTTGGGTCTCTCCTTCAGCGATAGGAGCCTCTCAAGGGCGCTAACAATTCTCCTAAGATTGTTTTCGGCAACCTTAAGGTTTTCTCTGTTGAAATCGAGGGGGCTTCTATAGTGGGCGGATGCGAAGAAGAATCTTAGCACTTGTGGGCTGCATATTTTTAGGGCTTCTCTAACAGTGATAAAGTTTCCGAGAGATTTCGACATTTTCTGCCCTTCAACAGTGAGCCACTCGTTATGTATCCAGTATTTAGCAAATGTTTTTCCGGTGAGGGCTTCAGCTTGTGCTATCTCGTTTTCGTGGTGTGGGAAAATTAGGTCTTTTCCACCCATGTGAATATCGAATGTTTCACCTAAATATTTCATGGCCATTGTTGAGCATTCAATATGCCAGCCTGGCCTACCCCAGCCCCAGGGGCTATGCCAGCCTGGCTCCCCCTCCTTCCGAGCCTTCCACAATGCGAAGTCCGCTGGATTCTTTTTCTTCGGGTTAACTTCAATTCTAGCGCCCATCTCTAATGCTTCTGTTTTGTTTCCAGATAGCTTACCGTAATCTTTAAACTTTGATATGTCAAAGTATACGTCTCCATCAATCTGGTATGCGTATCCCTTCTCAATGAGTTTTTGGATAGCTTCTATCATCTCCGGTATATGCTGTGTTGCTCGAGGATTCACATTCGGCTTCCTTATGTTTAATGCTGCTATATCCTCAAAGTACGCGTCACTATATAATTCACCGATCCGCTGCACGCTTAACCCGGTTTCCTGGGAGCGCTTAATAATTTTATCATCTACATCAGTTATATTGCTCACTAAAGTAACCTTGAAACCTTTATATTCAAGGTATCTACGTATAATATCCGCCACAGCAAAGGCCCTTGCATTTCCAATATGAATAAAATCGTAAACTGTTGGTCCGCACACGTATATGCGGACTTCACCCTCACGTAGGGGTATGAAATCCTCCTTCCGCATACCCATAGTATTAAAGATTTTCAGGGTCATAAAGCAATCATTCCGCCGCTTCGCCAATTAAGATTGCTCTCAGGCTCATATATAAACTCACTTAATAAATGTTTTTAAGTTAAGTTTATCCAAAATCTCCTCTAAAAATCGTAGAATTTTCTCTCTGCTTCTACTCCAGGAGGCAGCTGCACATAAAATTATTGAGGCTGCTAGGATTAGGATTGATACTATTATTTCTTCAAAAATTGATTTTAATTCCATGAAGATGAAGCTGCCGATAGCGGCTCCAAGCGAGTAGAAGATTGATTTACCAGCTACCTGGATAAGTACTAGTTTCCAGAGGGGGAATCGCAGCGATCCAGCTAGAAGCATTATTGGCGTGTCAGGTAGGGGGGAAGACGCAAATATTAATGCTATTATAAGCCCATATTTTTCAGCCCACTTAGGTATAGGATCCTTATGTTCGCCAGGGTTTAGAGTCTCCTTTATTCCTAACCCCCAATAATAAGCCGTTAACTCGCCGAAGGCTCCTCCTAAACCAGCCGTGAACCCTAAAATAACTGGGCTATAATATTCAGTTAAGGATAAAAATAAGGGTGTGAATAAACCTCTGGCAATAATAGTTGAGTGGCTGAATAGGGCTGCTAAGAAAACACCCATTAACCTATAATTCTCCAAGAAACTCTTATTCATAAACGTGCCAAAAAGAATTATTAAGGATAAAGTTACCGTCACGACCGCACCAAATAATTTTACTAAAGCTTTAATTTTCAGATTCATTCACCATCAACTTAAACCTTTCAATATTCTTCTCATCAAGTAAATATTGCAGTATTATATATTTTTGAAAATATTTTTATAATTCTCAACATTTTCAGAACAATTTTAGGATCGTTTCGAAATTAATAGTTAGGAGTTAAGTTATAAGCTCTCTTTTTTGTTTGTTCATGCTGGTGTCTGAGATTTTAGAGGGGTTGCTTAGGCCTAAGGAGGTCTGCCAGAGGCTCGGCATCAGCTACCCCGCTTTATCAGGTGGGTGAGAGAGGGCAGGATTATGGCGATAGTGACGGCTGGAGGCAAGCATAGGATCTGTCAAGCTGGCTTTAGGAGAATAGTGAAGCGATTGAAGGGAAGTGCTCTAGGAG
>Ga0080004_1180657_pt1 | contig 18818 bp, 11 predicted proteins | sample WasSprMetagenome_FD_69207 | JGI IMG/M metagenome (GOLD analysis project Ga0080004, IMG submission 69207) | Sulfidic aquatic microbial communities from Washburn Spring, Yellowstone National Park, USA - WS (SPADES assembly) (version 2) | ecosystem: Environmental > Aquatic > Thermal springs > Hot...
GTGAGAGGTGGAAGCTGAGGCACCTGCACAGGGTCGGCCTCGAGAAGTTCGTGCGGGAGCTACTTTCCCAGAATCTCGCCAAGGGCGAGTGCAAGAAGGTCGTTCAGATGCCGACGGGCGCTGGCAAGTCCGTCCTCATGGCCCTCCTCGCGCTCGCCACCGCCCACCTGCGGGGCTGCATCAGGGAGGGCGACCGGAGGAACGTGATGCTCGTCTTCGCCCCGCTCAACAGGATCAAGCTCCAGCTGATCGAACCGCTAGTAATCGTTAGCGGAGTTTGCAGCCGCTTCCAACAACCGCCGAACTTCGCCGTGGGAATTCTCTCGAGCGAGAAAGGCATGCTTTTCAGATTACGCGGTGAGCTTTTCGAGAAAAAGATTGTTAGACATGGTGACCTCATCGAGCCTCCACCGTATGCCGCGAAAACGAGCAGTGCTTTGTGGGTAACCAAGTACAAGCTAACTGCTGCAGAGAGCGTGGATGAAGCTTTGCTGCAGCTGCGAGATCTAGTGGAAAGCAAAGGCTCCAACCACTGCTTCGTCGTCGTGCTGTGCCCGCACGTGCTAAAGGAGAAGAGCGCAGCGAGCCACGATACCTTGCTCACGTACCTTGATCTCCCCGGCGATTACCAGACAACGCAACCTGATGACGAAATTTTGGAATTCTTAAAAGAGAGAATCCTAGCGCTGTTTGTTGACGAAGCCCACGTGATGATAAACGGCAAGCTTGGCGAAGTTATAGGAGAGCTCGCAAAGCACGCGCCAATAGCGTTGGGTTTCACGGCGACGCCGGTAAGGGAGACGTTTTCAACAATAGCCGGGGGTACCTGCCCGCAGCACTTAAAACACGACGGGCCCTACGCATGCGACCTCCTCCTCTACGGTGAGCCGATATTCTCCAACGATCTAATCTTAGGGAAAGGGAAGTGGGTGCAGCAGAGCGACGATAAAATTCTCGTCAACAACCTAGTCGCGCATTTTTTCAGATCTCACATTAAACTGGATGAGCGGGTTAACTACAACGATGGAGATGCCAAATGGAAGGGTGTGTACTCGAGGGAGAGGGTGGAGGAATACGCCAAAAGAGTTTTCGAGGCACTGGAAAAGCACTTCGGTAGCAATGCGAGCAGAGCCAAGGTTCTCATCCTAGCCCCCAACACAGGTGAAGCTGACGAGTGGGGAGATGTTTTGCGAACACGGGGCGTAAAGAAGATCTTCGTAGCGCACTCAAACGCGGCCGACCCGCTCTATGCTATAAGCGAGTTTGTCAACAGCGAAAGCGGCTTTCTCGTGGCTGTCGACATGGTGAAGCTGGGGTTCGACGACCCCGATCTCGACGCGCTCGTGATCGCGAGACCTCTAAAGAACATCGTGGCGTACGTGCAGATGCGCGGTAGGGTGCTCCGCTACCCGAAGAGCGAGGATAGGCCGAAAGCGAAGCATGGAGCGCTAATCCTGCATCTAGCAGCGGACGAAGTTCTAGAAAAAGATTACCTCGTGAGAGAAGCTGAAGCAGGAAAGCACTCGAAATCATGGAAAGATGCAGAAAAGGATCTAAGCGGCTTTGCTGGAGAAGCGATAAAAGTCGAAATGATTGTTGAGACAGAACGCATTGCACGCGTAGCCGTCGGGCTGGGCGGAGAACTCCTCGAACCGAGCAGAGAACTCTTCGATGCATGCGAGAGGGGGGACGTTGAGCGCGTTGAAGAGCTCCTAGGCAAGGGGGCGAACCCGAACGTGAGGGATGAGCGCGGCTGGACTCCGCTGCACTACGTTGCCCTAAGTGGTGTGGAGAAGATCGCGATGCTGCTCGTCTCGAGAAAAGCCGAAGTGAATGCTAGGGATAATGAAGGGAAGACCCCGCTCCACTACGCTGCTGAGAATCATCAAACTAGTATTGTCGATGTTCTGGTTTCAGCTGGCGCGGATCCGAACATTAAGGATAATCTCGACCGAACCCCTCTGCACTACGCAGTGCTAGCGCTGCAGAACGTGAAGGACTACGACACGCGCGTGATTCGAGCTCTCTTGGGAGCCGCTGCTGACCCCAACGCCAGAGACGACGAAGAGCGAACCCCCCTGCACTACGCTGCCGCGCTTAACTGGCTGAGCGCCATCGATGTGCTCCACGAGCACGGAGCCGATGTAAACGCTCAGGATAAGCAGGGTAGAACGCCCCTGCACATTGCAGCAATTGAGGGAAGCGAATCCGCTGTGTGCGCGTTGCTCAGGCACACGGCGAGTCCCAACGCTAGGGACTCGGAGGGGAGGACACCGCTCCACTACGCCGTCCAGCGGGGAGATCTCCGCATTGTAGAGCGGCTAGTTAAAGCGCGTGCAGACGTGAACGCTCAGGATAATCTCGGAGTGACGCCGCTTGATCTCGCACGCAAGAACGGCTACCAGCAGATCGCTGAGCTGCTGGCTAAAGCATCTAGTACAAGAGAGGAACCTTCTCCGCCCACACAGAGAGAGGAGGTTGGCGCGCGAGAGCGCTTGGAGGCCAGCCAGGGAGCCGGGATCGAGGAGGTTCCGCTGGTGTTGGAGACAGGCGTCTGGGACAAGAAGAGGGGTCGGCCGCTGCTGAGAATCATGGTCGATACCGGGAAGCACACGAGAGAAGAGATCTGTGTCCTCTACCTCTACCCGGAGGAGAAGAGGGTGCACGTCAGCTGGAGGGACGGGAGACAGACAAAGTGCGCGGTAGGGGAGGAGCTCGATCGGGAGCTCGCTGAACACTTAGGTAAGCACGTTAAAGGAATGGACGCCGGCAAGCTTGTGCGGTTCCTCAAGGTTGTGGATGAGCAGCTGAAAAGGAACGTTGACGGCATCAGGCTCTTGAAAGGGCACGCGCGCGAGCTGGACCCCAATATCAAGGATAACGAGGGCAGAACCCCGCTCCACTACGCGATCCTAAAGGACGTAGAAGACCGGTACCGGTACACGCTGGTGGCCCTCCTCGATATAGGCGCCAACCCCAACGTCGGCGATAGCGAGGGGTTAACACCGCTGCACTACGCGCTGCTCTTCGGTTGGGACTACGCGGCGAGGCGGCTCTTGGAGCACGGCGCAAACGCGAACGCTCGCGATAAACGGGGGAGGACACCGTTGCACCTCGCAGTTATCGGAGCTGCGCAGCAGCGCTCGCACTACTTTTACGGTACCGTTCACACGCTGTTCAGTTACGGTGCGGACCCTAACGCCAGGGACGAGAAGGGTAGGACACCGCTCCACTACGCGGCTGAGAGCGGCAACGATTTCATGGTTGATGTCCTGATCGGCTACGGCGCCGACGCCAACTCTAGAGACGGTGAGGGTTTAACTCCGCTGCACGTCGCATGCAGGAAAGGGTACGTCAAAATCGTTGAGCTACTCATCGAGGCGGGAGCCGACGTGAACGCGAAAACCCTGAAAGAGCAGACACCGCTCCACTACGCCGCTTTCTACAACCACTTCGAGATTGCAGCCCTCCTCATCGAGAACGGAGCTAGCGCGGACGCGAGAAACATCTTCGGCGCTACGCCGCTCCACTACGCGGTTTTCAACCAGAACGTGGAACTCATAAAGCTCCTACTCAAGAAAGGAGCCACTTTTTGAAAAGTGTAAGTAGCAATACATGAGCGAAGATCTTGCACATGGAGCAAGGCGAAAGCTCTAAGAGGGTTCTACGAGCGGGAGCAGCGCTAGTAGGCTGGGAAACCTAAAATCTCTTCGCCTTTCTCCTCTTAGAAACCTCGATGGAAGAAGATGTTGTGATTCAGGTTTTCAGAAAGTACTTAGAAAGCATTGGAAAGAGTGTGCGCGCTAAACCGAAGACAGCGGCAGGGCCAGATTTCGTCGTGGAAGGCTTCGCCTACGAGTGCAAGGGAACAAATTTTGATGAAAAGAGACTATTCAACCAGCTCCTCCAGTACGCATCCCAATACTTGGGAGCCGGCTTAGTCCTACCGTATGATGCGTTAACCCTCGAATTTATTTGGAAACTAGAAGCGTTAGAGCAATTGATGAAGCAACTTTGGGGGAAGGATCTAGAGCTGTACCTGGTAGCCGATGTGAACGATCGAGCATACGCCATCCGCAAAATCGGCAACGCGGCGCTTCTCGACGTGAAGGTGCACCAAACCTTGAGTCGTTTAGCTCAAAAATTTTCTTCATTCGGTTCTACGGAAGAAAAAGAAAAGAAGGCTTTAGAGCTTTTACAAAGTATGGAAAGCGAGTTTTTAAAAGAGCTTAAGGAGCTCGTTGTCGGAGAGGCTACTACGCTTAGGAGTGCTTGGGAAGGCGGCATATTTCATCTAATAGTATAGAATAATGGCAGTTTGCGCGCGCGGCGCTCGCTTAAAGCGCAGATCTCCGGTCGGCTGGGCGAGCTTTTCGCGCTCGCGTGGTTGGCGCGGCGGAGAGTGCCGGAGGGCGAAGTCTGGGGCTTGAGGAGGGGCATGGGGCCTGTCAGCCGCGAGCTCTCCCTGTGGAGCCCCTCGGGGGAGCCAGGCTCCTGGAGGAAGTTCAGCTTCCCCGTCCTCCGGCTGCTCGACGCGATGTCCCCGCCGAGCGTCTTCTCGTTCTTCGGCCTGCCCCGCGGTTTCAGGGAGGAGCTGAAGCACCTGCTCTCCGCCTGGGTTCCGAGGAAGGAGGAGCTGGACGAAGTCGCGCAGTTCATTTTCGCGCTCTCGGAGAGGCGCGAGTGGCCTTGGCCCCTCTCGAGGGAGGCGCTGGCGCGGAAACTGGAGCTGCTGCACCCAGGTCTCGGGGCGGAGGAGGCTCTCGCCGCGGAGATCGCTGAGGCGGTGCGCATAGCCGCTGGTTACGCTGCGCAGTACATTGTCGTGACCCCCTCCTCCGAGTTCAAAATTCTGAGCCTGCTCCCCGCGCTTTCCGGCGACTTCGTCATACTCAAGTGGAAAGCGCTGCGCAGGCTGGCGAAAGTGGATTGGCGGGAGCTGGAGGAGAAAGCCCGCACGGAAGCGCCTAAGGTCGCCATCACCGCGCGGGTTCCGAAGCGCGGCAAAGCCTCTTGGGTGATCGAGGTGGAACCCCGCGAGGCTGAGCAACTGGTCGCCAGCGAGCTGAGAGAGTTGCTGGGCGGCGCGGTCGGGCTCGGCTGGGCGGGGGGCAGGCTCCGCGTTTACGGACGAATCGACAGGGCGGCGCTGGAGGAGGCGCTGGAGCGGGTACGCGGCAAGGTTCAGGCTGAGGTGGAAAGCCGATACTTCAGCCAACTTCTCGATTTGGAGCAGCGGGGCTGCTGGAAGGCGTTCGGCTTCACCCCTCTTAGGAGCGTCGAGGTCTGGGAAGGCGAGCTGAAAGGGGTTGAAGTGGTCGAAGTGAAGGCGGGACAAACGAGGTTTAGCGAGTGGCAAGAGCGCGCGCTTCGAAGGCTGCGGGAGGGGGTCGAAAGGGTGCGCGAAACCCTAGGCAAGCCGGTCGAGGTCTCTTTCAGGATCCTCAGGGTGGAGATGGAGGGCTTTGAGGTGCCGAAGAGGGCTCGCGTGAGCTCGGAGACCGCGCTCTAGCGCGCGCTCTTCAAGAAAAACCTTCCCCGAGTGCTCCTCCCACTCAACCGAAACTCAGAGCTCGTAAATCACCCTCTCAAGAGACGGCCCAAATTTTGAAATGATAGCGGCGATCGTTAGCGAGGATCCTGCGCGAGGAAGGCAAGGCGAAAGCGCCAAGCGAGCTCTACGGGCGGGAGCGCGAGGCAGCGTAGACAACAGTGAATGGACGCGGGATGCTCCGTCGAGCGCGTACGCAGTGAACGCTGCATACGCGAACCGAGCTCCAGAAGCGCGCGGGGAGCAACGTAAATAAGCGAGCACCAACTTTCGAATTCGTGCCTCTCTGGAAGGGCGGCGTCATCGCGTGGGGGTTGAAGCACGAGAAGATCCTGGTAAGGGTTTACACATACGCGATCCTCGCCTGGCTCGCGATCCTCGTCCTCGCATCGCTCGCGGCTCCGACACCGGAACCCGCGGCGAAGCTCTCGGCGATGTTTTTCGCGATCTTACTGCTTTGGGGGCCGACGCTGATCCCGCTCTACCTGCTGAAGAGGAGGGAGCGGGGGAAGCCGCCTAGCATGCCCGACCCCTACCTGTCCAGCGCGCTGGAGAAGCTGAAGGCGATCGAGCGCTACCTGAGGGGGGAGGTGTCGGTCACGTGGAGCCCCGTCGTCGCGCTCGCCCACGACGCGCTGCTAACCCACATGCAGAGGATGCTCGTCGAGCTGAAGGGGCCCGACGGCGTGAAAATGATTGAGCAGATGAGGAGGGAGAAGAAGCTGTACCTCGAGGTGCTCGCCAGGCAGCTGGCGGAAATGGGCGCGATAAGCGGCGAGGAGCTCAAATCCATCGAGATCCTACGCCACCTAAGGAACAGGGTCGTCCACGAGGACTACCACCCGACCAAAGAGCAGGCGCTCTGGGCTTACGAGTTCGTTAAGAGTTTCATCGAGCAGCGGCAAAGAGGGAAGGCTTCGCCTTAAGCCGACCACGCCAGAGCACGCTTGCCGTGCGTCAGCGCGCGCAAGAATAGGTTCCCCGTCGCTCAGTAATTTCCCCCTCAGACGTGCTCCTTTAATGATATTAAATCAAATACTCTAAGTTATGCTGCATGGCATATTCCTTTTGAATTTCGAAAGATTTCTTCCAAGGACTGCGCAACATGTTCAGTACTCTACGAGTCAGCGGGCTTTTTCCCAACTCTAGAAGAAGCTTCAAGTAAGCTTCGCGATCCCCCAAGGAAGCGAGCTTTTGGAGCTCGTCCAAGATTTTTGAAACCTCATCGAGCATGTCTCTGACGCTCGCTCGTTCAACAGCAAGCGCTAGCAGAGGCGGGGCGACGAGCTTGTAGACGCCGCCCTCTCGCTTAAAGAGATCGTGCACCTCTCCGCTCAAACTACCAAGTGTGGGCTCCTCCACCGCTGAGTAAGCGCCCCGCCTCCTAAACTTCGAAATTTTATCATTCACGGATCGAACGAACGCGTTAACCTTCTCCGCGCTGCTCTCAATCGCGTAGTAGTATTCATACACCTTTTGCTGCGTGCGAACAGCGAGACACAGGGGCTCTCCGTGTATAGCTATAGCCTCTACTTCCGGAAGGAACGGAATCTCCTGCAACGCGAGGAAGTACCCCCGCCTCTGAGGCTTCAACACGGGTAACCCTTCTTCGAACACGAACATCCCCAAAAGATGGGTTATCCTCGTTCCCTTGGAGTACTCTTTGAACCTCTCGTCAAAATCTTTATGTATAGGAACTAACACTTTTAAGGGAGTTTCGCCTATTTCACCCGAGGTACTCTTATACGTAAGTGCTTTACCGTAAACTAAGAAGCCGCTAAACTGGTTTCCCAGAACCGGGAACCTCTCCTTGTATTCAAATTTATCTTTCTCCAAAATCGCTGTCAGGGAACAAGGCGAGAGATACATTTTCTTTTGCTCTCCCTCCGAAAGCTCGTGCGCTATGAACGAAAGCGGGGATGAAAAAATCGAACCATCTTTCGAAAGCGGCCGAATCAAGGCTAGGAACAGCGGTATAAGCATTTGGAGAAGCGAAGCGTCAACGTTCGACAGCCTACCCATGGTAATGAACGAACCCTCCAACTCCAACTTGCCTTTCTCCCTCTTTCTTTGAAATCTTTCCAAGAGAAGCGATGAAATTTCGCTAACTTTCTCGAGCTTTCCAGAGAACCTGACAGCTCTGATGGATAGAAGCTCGGGAAACGCGAGGATGAAATGGTCGTACTGAGTAACGTACTCACTCACGCTGAAGCGCTCTACTCTCAATGCGAAGTGCTTCAACAGCAAGGAGAAGCCTGGAACAACCTGCAACCCTAACGCTGGCGTCTGCGGCGACACGTACCGCTCGTACTCCGCATCTAACGCTCTCACGCAATTTAAGAGAACGGAAACCTCAGCCTCCCCCGTAACGCTCAACGGCGCCCCCCTCCAGCTCCCGCCTCACGATGCTCTCGGCCTCCCCCGGTTCCAGCTGCTCGAGATGGAACTCGTTGATGGAGGATAGTTGACTCAGGTTCTGAGTGGTTCTAACGCGAACACTCCCATCGATAATATAGAACTTATCGTGCCTCGGAGCCTTCATAACGTAAACTTCTATACCGTGCTTCTTGAGCTGCTCTCCGAACTTCTCGGCAAACTTCCTGCGTGTGACAAGAGTGACCTTCACGCCTTTTTGAGCGAGATCCGTAAGCATTTTTACTCCTTCTTCATCTAAGTACGGCGAGAAAGCGAAAAAGCTCTCTTTAGCTTGGTAGAAGATGGCTGAACCCAGCACGTTGCCCCTGCCTTTGATAGGCGCTTTTCCCGTGAGCACCTTCAAAATCCACGCTGCTAGGTTGCGCGACAATACGATGTTTTGGATGAGCGGCGCCGTGCAGCCGTGGTCCAACATCACGCAGGCTGGGCAACCATCGATGCAAGTGCTAATGCCGGAGGCCACAACGGCATCCGTCAGCCTCTCCCTGAACTCTCTCACGCTACCGAGCTGAAGCTTTTTAGCGATACCAATATCCTGACCACTAACGACAATATTGTTAAGAAATATAGTGATATCAAGTATTATATCATTGTTGACCAAGTTCATATATCTATTTTTCAACTCATCTGCTATTTTTATTACTGTAGAGTCTCTCACAACGTTCTTCATCTTTACCACATAGCTTTGTGTATCTTTCTCATGACTTTCTAGGGATTTTATAATACTGTTAACAAACTCTTCCAGCATCTTATAGATAGAACCAAACTTCATCTCTGCATGCTTTACTATGTTTAAAGAACCCCAAGCGCTATTCTCGGCTACTGCTATCTGTAAAACAATTTCCTTTTCTTTTCTCTTTTCCTTTTCAGCAATATTATACACATAAAGGAGATTTTCTGGCTCTATCTCTAGCGAGTTGGAAACGAACGAATGGAAAAGATGGGCTAACGTATGTCCAAAAATCTCAATTGTAAAGTTAACTACTTCATTTTGTTTATGATCTTTTTGTAGTGATTGTTTAAAGTTTTCAAATTTTTTAATTATATCATATTCTTTCATTTGAAGGAATCGATAGACATCAAGACCTTTTTTAGTCATTGCATGTACAAAAAACTTGGAAAGTAAAAGTTTATCTAAATCAACATCGCAATTATGCATTACAGTAACTTTTGGCTTATCTGGCATCTCTTCATCGAGTAGGGATTTTATTATAGCTTCTACAAGGGAGAGGGGAATCTCGAAGCCTATAGCATTCGTTTTAGGCAAATCCTTTTTAAGGCTTTTCTTAAATTTCACTTCGACGACAGGTCCTTCAGGAGTTACAGATGGCATGTACCACTGTGCGCGTCTGTAGAGTTCATGCATGCGAACGCCCGAGACAGCAAAGGGTGTTACGAACAGCAAGGGTCGTCCATATTTTAGATCGGCAGCAGATGCTAAGGCAAGTTCTCTCTCCGGAACAACGTATACTTTGGGGAACAACCTCCTGCTCCAACTCCACTTATTGCATCTACCTTGGCTCTTCCTACCTATTGGGCACCTGCTCACAAATGGACAGTTAAGATCGTAAGGGTCTGTTGACATGCCCAGACCCAGTATGCAATACCAGCTATAGCCTAGATTGGACACACTGTATGCTTTTTCGGTTCTCTTTACTTTTTGCACATGCTTTTCGTACTCAACCTGAATATCTTTAATTGAGAGTTTTTGAATATAATTGTATAGTTTTCCTGAACCATATTTTATGAATACTTTGCGAGAACCGGCTTGTATTATAATTAGTATTTCGCCATTTTGAGTATCCTTTAGTACATCGAGTGGTTTAATGGAAATAAGTTTTCCTGAATCTTCGTCAATTTTTATGCATGTACCAATCATGTATTGAGCATTTTTAGGATGTATAAAAACTATGTTGGCGGATTCTAAAAACCAAATGAACCTACCTATTATACCATCAAATTCTATTTGGATCGGCTCGAATGGAGGATAGCGAGCGAGAAGCTGATCTATTGTAAGGCGAGCTGGTCCTTCTTCATGAAAGAAAGGTGCCACTATGCTCACCTCTTCCGTGTAAGGGTCTCCAGCCACACTCCTCAGCCCTGAGACTTTCTCCACGATCTCGTGAACCCATACCTCTCCTCCCCATTCCAACGAACGCACTAGGTCAAGTATCTCCGGCGAAGCCAACAAAGCCTTTTTCATTTTCAAATTAATTATTAAGTTATCAGATTTCCCTTCTAATTCTTCAAAGTTATTTTTTAACTCTTTAACTCTTTTTTCTAATATCTTTAGATATTCGCCTTTTCTTCCAGTGAAACTTTTCATTTTTTCTCTAAGCAATTTCTCTAGCTTATAACATGTCTCTCTTTTATCTTCTGAAAATTTACGAATAATTTCTAGATATTCTATAAATTCTTCCCTTACTTTATCAGACGTAAATATATCTTCAACTTTGTTGATATAATCTTTAATTGTTGTATAAATTTCTTTGCATTTTCTACTTATTTCATTAACAAATTTAGAATCAATGTATTGTTGAACATTTTCTGGAAATTCTTTTATTTCGTCAATAGTTGATAAAATTTTGTTTATCAAATTTTCCATTTCGTACAATGTGTATCTTATATCCTCTACGTGAATAACTTCTTCTCGTTTATAACTCACTTCAAGTATTTCACTTAATTTGTTTTTTAACTCTTCTTTTAATCTTTCAAGTTCACTCATGAAATTTCGCCTAGAGTATCCAAAATATATTTTGTAAATGATTGTAAGGTTTCTTGATCTCTTATGGGTCCTTTGCTAGCTCCGCTTGCATAAGTGTCTATACCTTTTTTAGCTAGTTTAGCTATGCTTTCAATTAACATGCGTCGTTGGATTACCTGTGGATTACTCCTTGTGATAAACAATTTGTACCCGCTAATGTTCATCGTTGCCACTGTTTTTATAAAACTCTCCTCATAGGTTTTAAGCATTTCTGTAGGCAACGCTCGGGCAAGAATAATTCCTAGGACGGTTCTCATAGTCTTATCGCTTCTACCGCCCCTGCCTATTCTTTGAACGAGCGAAATCGGGTTGTCTAGCCCGGAGTTAAGCACAAAGCCAACCCCGTCGTAGTCTACCCCTAGTTCCAGGGAAGACGTTGAAAGTGCGACGAGGCCTTCCCCGCTGCGCAACCGTGCAGCTGCTTTTTCCCTGCTCTCTCTGGAAACTTCGCTATGAATTTCTACTACGAGATCCTTCAGCTCGTTAAAAAGCTCTCCCCTTAGCGCTCGCTCTCTGGTTTGGTTAACCAAACTGATGGGCAAGTAGTGCCAGTAGCAGTAGGGATCCAGCGGGTCGAGGCTGTCCATCAGGTGATCTTTCGGCTCCCCCAACCTTAAGTTTTCGATGTAGCCGCTTTTCACGCGCCTAAGCTCCTTTATATTGTTTACGAAAAGTATCGACTGATGTTGTTGAACTCCGCGCAGCTTGTAAGCGTAGCTTAAGAAAGCCATGAGAACGCTCCACAGCTGGCAGTACGTGTTCCATGAGTAGCGGGGGTTCATCGTGAAATGCGCCAGGATAACTAACCTCTCTCCTTTTATCTGGAGCCTCCCTCCAGCTATTTGGCTGTTAAAATCAAAAACCTCGCAATTATTATCTCCAGAAAGTTTTGCGATGAAATCGCGAGGGTCTGGTATTGTGGCGGAGGAGAAGACAAGCTTTACATCTTTCTGATCGCTGATCTTCCTTAAGACGTCGAGCAATGTAGCGAGGATGCCGCCGGACACGCCTGTATACTCGTGCGCTTCGTCGAATACCGCTAGCGCGACGTCGCTTAGCGCTCTCGCGCCGACGTCCTCCACCGCGCTGTCGAGCAGCCTTGTTTCGAGGGCCCACGGGTTCGTGGCGATGATGTCGGCTTGAGCAACAGTTTTCCGTACGGTTTTGACGAAGGCAAGTTTTTTGTTGCAATTTTTGCAAACCACGCTGTCTATGCTATCATACGCAAGCTGCCCCTTTCTGCAGTGGGGGCATGCCACTCCCCTAAACGGCCCTCCTCTCTCGACGAGTTTCGAGCCGCGCGGTTGACGACCCGTAGTTATACCGGCTGGGGTATCTCCGTCTCTAATGCCGAATGTTATGCCGTATCCAGCGCGTGCTAACTTATCGTTAACTATGCTTAGCAACTCCGTTATCCTGTATGCCTGGTCGATCGTCAGGGCTTTCCTCGGGTACACCAGCAGAACCTTCTTTCTTTTATCGTTCTCCAAAAGGCGCCACTTCATTACCATCGCTAACGAATAGAAGAGGTAGATTTCCGTTTTTCCGCTCCCCGTGGGGGCCACGATAGCGTACGTGCTCTTGTCCGAGGATAGCATCTCGCGGAGAACGTAAGCCTGGAAGTCATCTAGCCCCGTGCCCCGCCGCTGCAGGTACTCTTTCAAAATTTCTGTGTAAATGTTTGCCAGATCGCTGTTGTTATTGAAGAAGAGTAAGATCGCGTTCTGCAGCTTGTTCCACGATGGATTGTTCCCGCCTGGGATTATTGTCCGGTCTTCTTTCACGGGCACTTTTAGCCTGGTGATCGCGAACTTGTAGGAGAGGATGTAGGGAGGATTCCCGTACATGGTCGTTATCTGCGAGCTCCTCACGAGGATGTCCATGTGCAAGCTTCTTAGAGGCTGGTCAGCGGCTTTTCTGCTCGGTAGCTGTACCAGGAAGCCTTTACCAATCAACGATTTAATGATGCTATCTGGGTTGCTGAAACCTTTGTTTTTTAGAAAATCTTTCAATTCTTCGTAAGTAATAAAATAATTCACATCATTTATCAAATACCAATCTTCTTGCTTGATATTACTGGATATTCGAGGCACTTCCAGCTCGGTTATTATCGAGTGGTAGGCTCTGATCTCATCCTCTGACATCCTCGGCTGCTAAACAGCGGTAAACGATATATATTAGTTTCGGGGCCTACACTCTTTGTGGCGCGATGAGTGCTACGCTACTCGATGCAGTCCCCGCCCACTTAGTTAGTGAGGCCGTGCTGCGCACGGAGAGGGAGAAGGCGAGGCGGGTTCCGATTCACATGGTTCACAGGTGGTGGTCGAGGAGGTTCGCGTCTATCTACCGGCTAATCCTCGCCTCCTATCTTTTCAAGAGGGAGGAGGAGGTACTGGAGGCGCTGGATCAGCCCGCTGCTATGCGCGAGAGAGCTCGGGGCAGGGTCTTCTTCGAGCCTTTCGCGGGGGGAGGCACTGGGTTGGCCGAGGCGGCTCTGGCAGGGTTCGACGTTTATGGCTTGGACGTGAACCCCGTGGCCGTCGTGGCAGCTAAGGCTAGCCTTCTCATCGCGACGCGAGGTTTGCCGGAAGGGTTCAGGGAGCTTTCTAAGCGCGTGCTTTCCGCCACCAAAGAGAATGTGAGTTTCCTCTGGGAGTTTGACGGCAAGCTCGTAACCTATATCCTGGTAACTAGGGATCGGGCCCCCACGTGGGTGTCGAGCTTAAGGGGGAGGAGGGTTGCGCTCTGCCCGCGCTGCTTCGCGGTGTTCGAAGTTTCAACCAGCTCTGCAGCGGTTTGCCCGTTTTGCGGCAGCGAAGTGGAGCTCACGAGCAAGCCCGCGGTCGCTGTGCCCTCTAGTGCGCCCGAAGTCGCTCCCGGCTGGAGGGCTTTCGCCGTAGAGCTGAGGTGGCGGAAGAACGGGAGGTGGGAAAGGGGGTACCACAGCGCAACGCATTCGGCCCCCCTGGCAGCGTGGTTGAGCGACGCCGCGCGAACCGCGCGCGAGCTCGCGCAAGGGTTAGACGAACTCCTCGGGGAGGTGGGTGGGGTGCACGAATCCTTCAGGTTGAGGGGGGCCGGTATCCGGAAGGCCTCTGAGGTCTTCGCCCCGCACCAGCTGGCCACCTTCCTCGCTTACGCGGAAGCCGCCAGGAGCTTGGCGGGGGGCGACGACGAGAGGCTTCTCCTGCTCGCTGCAGCCAGCGAGGCGGCTAAGTGCTGCTGCCTGCTTGCGAAGTGGTACCCTCCTCTCGGCGAGTGCACGCCGGCTAGCGGGGTTAAAGCCCTCTGGGTTCCAGAGTTCACTGCAATTACGAACCCCGTCGCATCGGACGGTCTCCGACCCCTCGCGAGGGGGACTCTAGCGTCAGCGCTGAGGGCTCAATTGAAGGCGATGTTATATGTCGAGAGAATGGGGGGTCCCAGCGGCGTCTTCAGCGCTGTCCTCGTGGGAGACGCCCTGGAAGCTCCCTTCCCGCGGCGCGCGGACCTCGTGGTGCTCGATCCACCGTACGGTAAAGTCAAAAGTTACGCTTCGCTTAGCCTCCCGCACTTCTACTCCCTTAAAGCTGTCGGGGGGCTCGCTGGCTCGAAGCAGTTTCAAAGTTTGGAGCTTATCGAGAAGAGAGAGTTGTCTCCAGAGAAAGATGGGTTCCAAGAAAAGTGGAATTTCATTATCCGGAGAATCTCGAGCATCGTCGACGGGAGCTCTCGCGTCGTCTTGATGTTTAACGCTCTTTCAAGGGAGCACTGGGCAGCGATTCTGGAACCTCTCAGGATCAACGGTTTCCAGCCTACAGCAGTGTATTGGGTGATGGGCGAGGCTCCAAGGGGCATTACCGCCTCGAAGCTGCGAGGGATGCACCTCATAGTTTTCAAGAAGGGAGAAGCTCAGAGCGGGCTCCACGTTGTCCAAACCGAACCATTAAACTTAGCAGTTAAATATTTTAATTTAGATGAAAAAATCGAAAGAAGAGCATGTAAAACTCTCTTAGCAGCTTTGAAGGAGATCTTCGCACTTTAATTTAGGCTTGACTCAAGCGGACTCTAACAGTCTCTTCAGCTTCTCCGCTTGCTCCGGCTTCAGCTTCTGCGGCCCGGGCAGCACGGGCACTCCCGCTTCCACCAGCTTCTCCCTCGGCACGAGCTTCCAGGCTCTCGGGTCTTCGGGGTGCTCGAGGACGCCGGGCGCCGCCCTCCTCACTTCGAGGTAGAAGGCGAGCCAGCCCTCGCCCTGCGGCCAGTACCTCCCGCTCAGCTCCGCCCTGCCCCTCGCGACGCCGTAGAGCGCGAGGCCCCCCTCGACCCCCGCGCCCCTCGTTGCGTAGACGAACACCTCGCTCCCCTCCAGCCGCTGCAAGACCCACTCGAACCTCACGCCCCACACCATCCAGTTTTCCGGCTTCCCCCTCAGCAGCCCACTCCTCCTGCTCCTCATGTCTTGGAGGCTCCAGGAGAGGTTCTCGGGGCTACCCTTCAGCAGGAGAGCTTCGGCCACGCCGCTTTCCTGCGGGAGCGGTTAAAAACGCTTTCCCGGCCGCTCGCAAAGGCTTTAAGAGGCGGAACGCTGTTTCAGCGTGGCTGCCAGCTGCCTCATCAACCTGCTGAGCTCCTCGCACCCCCACTTCCGCTCCTTCCTCGTGGAGGGGCTGTGGGGCTTCCCCGACAACAAGGTGAACAGGAGGAGGTGGAGCTTGCTGGAGCCCGGCGGCGAAGCGCTCCTCTACTTCGAGCACAAGGGGGTGAAGGGCGTCTGGGGCTTGGCGAGGATCGTGGACGTCTTCGAGCGGAGGGGGCCGGTGGGCTACTGGGTTGGGAGGCCGAGCGGCTTCCCGCTCCAGGTTCGGCTGGAGCTCGAGGCGCCCGTGCGGCACAAGCCCTCGCCCGGCAGCCCTATTGACCCCTCCTGGTTCGATGGCGTGACGCCGCTGAGGAGGGAGGAGGCCGCGGCGCTGGGCGTGAAGCTGCTGAGGTCGAGGGCCGACCGCTGGTCGCTCGCCGTGTTCGGCGCCGGGGGCTACTCGATCGAGGTTTTCGAGCGCTTGAAGGGCGAGTTCGCGGTGAGAAACGCGGCGGCGAAGCCGGGAGCCCCGACCCACGAGGATGTGAAGAGGATCCTGGAGGAGGTGGGGAGGATGCAGGGCAGGTACGTGACGGTGGAGGAGCCGATCGACGGGAAGCGGCTGGACGTGGCTTGGAGGAGGATCCAGCGCGCGGTCCCCTACGCGGTCTTCGAGGTGTGCATCGGAGGGGACCTGTACGCCGACTTGATGAAGCTGAAGCACGCGGTGGATCTCTGGAACTCGATCGCTGTGCTCGTCACCACGAGGGATAGGGTGGAGGAGGCGAGGAAGTGGGTTGAGGGGGCGCTGCACGAGGTCGCCCAGAACTTCAGGATCCTAACCGTGGAGGAGGTCGTCGAACTTTACAAGAGGAAGAGGGGCTACAAGGAGCTGGAAGCGAAGCTGGGCCTCATCTAGCCGAAACCGCTTTCTACCCCCTCCACCGCTGGTTCCCCATGAGCGAGAAGAAGGTGGAGAAGCCGAAGGAGGAGAAGGAGAAAAAGAGGGTTCCCAAGTGCCGGTAACCGTGCTAGCTCTTAAGGGTGAAACTTTAACTTTTTCCTTCTTATAGCGCGCTGCTCTCCTTCTTCAGGAGAGGAGGAGAAGCGCAAACGCGCGTGGTTGAAGAGAGCGGAGACCTGGGAGGCGCTTGTCGGTGCGGCGAATGCCGCGCGCAACTCTCGGATGCCGTGAAGGTCGCCACGGTCGGCACCTTTCAATTCTTTCCCAGTTGCTGCATGTCTAGGGTGTTTTGCTTCGTGGAAGAGTACGGGGTCTCTTTCAATTCTTTCCCAGTTGCTGCATACTCAAAGAGAATGGCGACGGAGTACAAGAAGCTTATCCTAGACTCTTTCAATTCTTTCCCAGTTGCTGCCAGCAGCTCCTCGAGGAGGGTTTTCAGCCCCTCCATCAGCTCGCTTTCAATTCTTTCCCAGTTGCTGCTCTCGTACTTAGCCGAGGAGGAGCCGGAGAGGCTGCCCAACTTTCAATTCTTTCCCAGTTGCTGCAGGGAAAGACTTCGTGGAGAGGTGGCTGCGTGGTAACGACACTTTCAATTCTTTCCCAGTTGCTGCCCAACAAAGAGCCGCCCACAGTTTACCTGGCTGATTGGAGATTCTCGAAGTACAGCTTTCAATTCTTTCCCAGTTGCTGCAATAGCCAAAAAGATAAAGGACATGATACTGAGCTACCTTTCAATTCTTTCCCAGTTGCTGCCGAGGGTCACATCGCTCGAAAGCTGGTAGCTCCACAGGACTTTCAATTCTTTCCCAGTTGCTGCTCGAGGCACTATCGCTTTTAGGGGTTGCGGCCATCATTCTTTCAATTCTTTCCCAGTTGCTGCTGGGTACTGCGTTTGCGTCAGGCTGAACACGGGGATGTCCTTTCAATTCTTTCCCAGTTGCTGCGAAACGGGGGAGGTTGGGTGCGCGCTGGAGGAAATCACTTTCAATTCTTTCCCAGTTGCTGCGCGTTAAGCATTTTAGTTGCCGTTGCGTTTAGGAGGTAGACTTTCAATTCTTTCCCAGTTGCTGCATGAAATTTAGCTAGCAGTCGTCGTCCTCGCCGCCGCTCTTTCAATTCTTTCCCAGTTGCTGCTATCGATATCCTCTGGTTTAGCACAGCTAGCACATAAAAGCTTTCAATTCTTTCCCAGTTGCTGCTCGCGGTGCCGTCGTAGTAAGCACCATCGACGTACCTGACTTTCAATTCTTTCCCAGTTGCTGCCGCAAAGTCGAAATCCAAGCGGAGGAAACGGAGGAGTACATTCTTTCAATTCTTTCCCAGTTGCTGCATCTGTATCGGTGTCGATGATACCGTGTAGCTTGCGACCTCCTTTCAATTCTTTCCCAGTTGCTGCAAAAAGAGCTTGAGTTCTTGATTGAGGCACACGATAATGAGCATAAAGACTTTCTTTCAATTCTTTCCCAGTTGCTGCTGCTCGCCCCGCCCCCTTTGCGGATACCCGTCGCGTGGACTTTCAATTCTTTCCCAGTTGCTGCCATTCGGATTTCAATTCCAAAGCCAGAACGAATAAAACCAGACTTTCAATTCTTTCCCAGTTGCTGCGTGGCCCCAACCCCCTCTGCGAGCCTGAAGACGGAGGCCTCTTTCAATTCTTTCCCAGTTGCTGCCTTCGACTTCCAAGGCTTTACGGGTTAAAAACTCCTTGACTTTCAATTCTTTCCCAGTTGCTGCCCGTCGACGCAGAAAGGTATGCGGATTGAAAACCCACTTTCAATTCTTTCCCAGTTGCTGCGAGGGCGATGGAGGCGGTCGGCAGGGCGATGGAGAGGGGGTCTTTCAATTCTTTCCCAGTTGCTGCCGGCAGCAGCCCGCCCGCCTCCACGTCGAGGAGCGCGACTTTCAATTCTTTCCCAGTTGCTGCTGCGGCTTCAACCTCCACGACTCCCCACCGGCTAGAATTACTTTCAATTCTTTCCCAGTTGCTGCTAGCGGTGGGGACCTTGCCGATAATGCACTTGCGAGCGTCCTTTCAATTCTTTCCCAGTTGCTGCCGAGGCTTTGGCGGGCGTCTCCTTATAAACCTTTCCTCCGCGAACTTCGAAGTTCATGAAATTTCGCTCGCACTACCGTCCGACACATGAGTGAATTCGCGTAAAGCCTTTCCCGATTCCCGGCTGGAAGAGGGAATTTGGAGGGAAAGGAACCGGGTTTAACAGAAGAGTTGAACAAAAGAACTTCCGGTCCGAGAGCGGAAAGGTTGGGGGAGGGGGAGGGGTCGGGAATCGCGCAGCTTCCAGAGCGGCTTTCGCCCCTGCCAGCCCCATCGGGCTCGCGGCGCGCACCGGTATTCAATTTATTTAGTGCGGCTCCGCCAGCTCCCGCAGGGCTTCGGCGAGCCGCTTGGCGTCGTCGCGCAGGATCGCCAGCGCTTTCTCGTGGTCCCGCAGCTCGTAGCCTCGCGCGCGCAGGATCGCGTCGTCGATCCTCGACCGCAGCTCCTCGACCGCTTCGAGCAGCGCCCTCGCCTCCTCCCGCAGCT